>Ga0210040_10010947_pt1 | contig 10335 bp, 8 predicted proteins | sample CryGeyCG12114_NA_FD_185462 | JGI IMG/M metagenome (GOLD analysis project Ga0210040, IMG submission 185462) | Groundwater microbial communities from aquifer - Crystal Geyser CG19_WC_8/21/14_NA (SPAdes) (version 2) | ecosystem: Environmental > Aquatic > Deep subsurface > Groundwater | place: USA...
CGACGCTGACGAGCCGGCTCACGCCCTTTTCCACCATCGTGACCCCGAACAGCCGGTGCATGCGGCTCATCGTAACGGCATTGTGCGTGACGATGAGGTAGCGCGTGCGCGTCTCGCGGTTCATCGCATCGAGCAGGTCGCAGAAGCGGTCGATATTGGCGTCGTCGAGCGGCGCGTCGACTTCGTCGAGCACGCAGATCGGCGCCGGATTGGTGAGGAACAGCGCAAAGATCAGCGCCACGGCGGTCAGCGCCTGTTCGCCGCCTGACAGCAAGGTGAGCGATTGCAGCCGCTTACCCGGCGGTTGCGCGTAGATTTCGAGGCCAGCCTGCAGCGGGTCGTCGCTATCCACCAGCGCCAGATGTGCCTGCCCACCTTCGAACAGGCGCGTGAACAGGCGGCGGAAATGTCCATCCACTTCCTCGAACGCCGCACGCAGGCGCTCGCGCCCTTCCCGGTTGAGGTTGCCGATCGATCCTCGCAGGCGGCTGACCGCCTCGGCAAGTTCCGCCTGCTCGGCAGCACTGGTGCCGTGTGCGGCCTCGATCCGCGCCAGTTCGTCGGCCGCGACCAGGTTTACAGGGCCGATCCGCTCGCGCTCGGCCAGCAGGCGGTCGTTTGCCGCGCTTTCCTCTTCCGCGCCCGCGACGTCGGCTGGCGTGAACTCGAAACGGCCGGCCAGCAGCGGCGGTGGGCATTGGAAGCGATCGCCCGACAGCCGGGCCATCTCCTCGCGCCGCGACTCGGCGCTTTCGGCTTTCGCTGCCAGCCCGGCGCGATTCTCGCGCGCGGTGGAGAGCGCCTCGTTCGCCGCTTGCAGCGCCGCGTCGGCGTCGCCGCCTTCCTGCGATGCTTGCGCCATCGTCGCTTCCGCTGCAGCGAGCGCACCGGACAGCCGCCGGCGCGTTTCGTCCCCGCTCGCGATCTCGCGCCTCAGCCCTTCAGGCTTGGCGGCGATCACGGTTCGCTCCTGCGCGATCTCCTCGAAGCGCTGCTCCATGCCCGCCAGGCGCCGCGCCGCATCGCCGGCACGCGCCTTCCAGCTGCCGATATCGCTCCGCTGGCCCGCCACGCGCTCGCGGGCGACGGCGAGGCCCTGATCGTGGGCGGCGAGCGCCGCGGCGGCGCTTTGCATGGTTCGGCGACCGGTCTCGTTGGCTGCCTGTGCCGTGTCGACTCGTGCCTTGCCGGTGGAGGGATCGGGCAAAGCCGCCAGACGTGTGCGCGCTGCCGCGACCTCTTCATCGGCCGCGCTGCGTCGGGTCTGGAGTTCGGCCTCGGCCGTGACCAGCTCTTCGAGCCGCGCTGCCAGCCGCTCGCGCGCCGCCTCCGCCTGATCGAGCGCGCGCAGCGACTGGCGCTCGGTCTCGGAAGCTTGGCCGAGATCGCGCTCGGTGGCGACCAGCGTGCGTTGAAGCGTCACAAGGTCATCCTGCGCCTGGGCCGTACTGGCCTCGGCCTCTTCGGCAGCCGCCCGCAGGTCCGGCATTTTCCGATCGAGTTCTGCGAAGCGATTATCCGCCTCGAGCTGAGCGGCTTCTGCTGCACCTTCACCTCGGGCGACGAAGCCGTCCCACCGGCGCAGCCGGCCCGATCGGGTCACCAGCCACTCGCCGGGCGCCAGCCTGCGCCCGTCATCGCCCTCGGCCACATGCACCAGCGCGAGCCGCGCGGCGAGCTCGTCCGGGCAATCGCGCACCTGCTCCAGCAAGCTGCCCGGCACGGGAGGCGGAGGCTTGGCCCCGGTCCAGAAGCGCCCCTCAAGCGTCTCGGCCGGTACACCCATCGGCGCTTTCGCATCCCGGCCGAGCACGGCGGCAAGCGCCCGCTCATAACCTGGTGCGGCCGACACCCTGTCGAGCGCGATGGGCATTCCATGGCCGCCGCGGCTCGCCTTGGCACGCGCCTCCCGGTCCCGGCGAAGCGCCTGCCACTCGCGCTCGACGGCCGCCAGATCGGCCTTCGCCGCAGAGAGCGTCGCGGCCGTGTCGTCGCGTGCTTGCGAGAGGACCACCTTGCGCTCCTGCATGGCGGCGAGCGCTTCGCGTGCTTCGCCCAGCGCCTCGCCGGCCTGTCGGGCCTGCGCGCGTGCGGCCAGGACCGCGCTCTCCGGATCGTCACCGCTAGCCAGATTCGCACGTTGCTCGCCCAGCCGGGCTGCTTCGCGCTCAACACGCGCGAGGCGGTCCTCCGCCTGTGTGATCTCGCTCTTGGCGACGCGCCAATCGGCTTCAACGCCGGCATGCTCGGCCGCGGCACGAGCGAGCGTCAGTTCTGCTTGCCGAGCCGCGCGCTCGGCCTCCTCGGCCTGGCGGGCGATCCCGGGCCGACGCGCCTCGTCCTCAAGCAGCGCGCGCTCGCCATCGGCCAGCGCCTGCTCCAGGGCGCGGAGCGCTTCTGCCGCGTGGCGTGTAAGCTGGTCGGCTTCGCTGCGATCGGATTCCAACCGCTCGTGCTGCCGGTCAAGATCGGCAATCCGCTCCTCGGCCGCCTGAAGCTGGCTTGATAGTGCTGCCATGCGATGTCCGTGGGCATTGGCATCTTCGCGCCGATCGGCCAGCGCCTCGCGCGTATTGGCCAGCGCCGCGCCAGTGCGAACCTGTTCAGCCAGTGCGGACTTGGCGGCGTCCTGCGCGGCGATCACCTGCGCTTCGGCCTTGCGCGCCTGGTCACGCACGGCGTCGGCGGCCTTCGCCGCATCGCGCCAGCGGGCGAACAGAAGCCGCGCCTCGGCCACCTGGATGCGGGCGGACAGCGCCTTGTACCGTTCGGCCTGGCGTGCCTGCCGGCGCAGCGTATTCATCTGGCTGTCGAGGCCCGCCATGAGGTCGTCAAGCCGGGCAAGATTGGCCTCGGTCTGCCTCAGCTTGTTCTCGGCATCGCGGCGGCGGACGTGCAAACCCGCAATCCCTGCCGCCTCCTCCAGCATTTGCCGGCGCTCGGCAGGCTTGGCGGCGATCACCGCGGCGATGCGGCCCTGGCTGACCAGCGCCGGGCTGTGCGCGCCGGTCGCCGCATCAGCAAAGGTCAGCGCCACGTCCTTGGCGCGCACGTCACGCCCGTTGACGCGGTAGGCGCTTCCCGCGCCGCGCTCGATCCGGCGGGTGACGACGAGTTCGTCGTTCTCCTCGGTCAGCCCATGCAGCACCACTTCGGCGAAGTCGCGCGGGGGCCGTGTCGCGGTCCCGGCGAAGATCACGTCCTCCATCCCGCCCGAACGCATGCTCTTGGGCGAGTTCTCGCCCATCACCCAGCGGATCGCCTCAAGCAGGTTGGATTTGCCGCAGCCATTTGGGCCGACCACGCCCGTCAGCCCCGGCTCGATATGGAGCGTGGCGGGTTCGACGAAGCTCTTGAAACCCGCGAGGCTCAGCTTGCGAAGCAGCACGCCGTGCCGCCCCTAGGTGCCGCGTGGGCCGTGCGGGCGTGGGTTCAACGCGCTCCGGCCCGCTGCAACGCGGCTTCCACCTCGGGCCAGCTCGTCTGGTCGATACGGTTGCCGTTGAGGAAGAAGGTGGGCGTGCCAGTCACGTCGTTCTCGGTGGCGGAGGCCTGTGTACGCTCGGCGAGCTGCTGGATCGCGGCTGAATTGCCCAGGCACTGGCGCGCCTGATCGGTGCTGATGCCGCGCGCCGCAAAATAGTCGATCAGCCCGCCGGCTTCCGCCATCGCTACGAAGCGCTCGTCTTCCGGCAGCGACATCGCCTGTTCGAGCTGCGGTTGCGCGGCCTGGAACGTGCCGATCACCTGATCGAGATCAGACCAGACCTGGTGCGCGAGCGGCACTGCCGTCGCTTGCGGCGCGCATTCGAGCATGCGGGTCAATAGAAGATCGGCCACGCCATGGATCAGCACGCTGCGCAGTTCATAGCTCACCCGGCCCGAGGCGATGTAATCCTCCCTCAGCTGCTCGGCACCCTGAACCGAGAAGTTGGCGCAAGCCGGACAGGTGAGCGAGCCATATTCCAGGAGCTTGATCGGCGCATCGGGATTGCCCACCAGCCAGCCGCCCTGGTCGGTGCGCGTCACCTGCTGCTCCCAATCACCGCCCTGCGGAGCGGCAATGGCGGTGACCGGCTCGCTCTCGAGCGTCGCGGCATCGTCACCGGTGCCTGATCCACAGCCGGCAAGCGCCAGCGGAAGAGCAGCAAGGACGAGGGCAAAGCGGCGTGTGTCGCGCATGTGGTCAGGTTCCCGTGTTCGGATGCGAGGAGGAGACTAGCCGATGACCAACAAGGATCAAACTTTGTGGCAGGCGCAAGCTGCGCTTTTGCACAGTACCGGCAACAGCAACCCTTTGTCCTTCAGGGCTGCGCGTCGAGCGCGGTCTGCAGAGTGGGCCAGCTGTGCACGCCTTCGAGCAGCTTGCCGTTGATCAAGAAGCTGGGCGTCCCCGGAAGGGCGAAGCGCTGGCCCTGCGCCTGCGATGTCGCGGCGAGGCGCTTGGCCATTTCCTCGTCTGCAAGGCAGCGGTCGAGCGCTGCGGCCGAAACGCCGTTCTTCTGCATCAATGCAGGGAAGCCCAGATCGCCGGCGATCGCCTGCATCCGCTGTGCAAGGTTGCCGCTGGACCAGCGCTGCTGCTGCTCTTGTGTAGAGGCGCTCGCTACTTCCATCCAATCCTTGTGTGCCAGCATCATCGCACGATGGCGGGCGAAGAAGCCGTCCTCACCGCCGCATTCTGTCGAGAGTGCAGCTGCGAGGTCGAGCGGATTGCGGATCACGTGCCGCACTTCGAGCGAGACCTTGCCACCCCGCACGTAATCGGCACGCAATGGCGCGTCCGCCTGTTCTTCGAAATTGGCGCAATGCGGGCATGAATAGCTGACGAAGGTAACGAGCTTGGTCCGCGCCTCGGGATTGCCGAGGAGGTGCCCGCTTTCGGTGGCCGCGACGGTGGAGGTCCAATTGCCAGTGGCAGCCTGCAGGGCAGCCGGACCGGTCATCAGCGCGGCGGCGAAAAGCGGAATTGTCAGCAGAAAGCGTTTCATCTCGACTCGTCCTTGTCGCGATCATCACCCAGGCTGCGCGCCAATGATTGAAGCACCGCGCGCAGTTCAGGATCGCCAATGTCGCGTAAGCTGTCGCCGAGTTCCATCGGGACGGGTCTCAGCGAAGGCGGCGACGGTTTCGCATCGTCAGCACGCGGCGGCTGAACGTGGCCTTGCCGCAGCCGCACCTTGGTCACGGCGCGATACCCGAAGAAGCGGTTCACACGTTCGATGATCTCCGGGATCACGTGCTGGATCAGCGGCGCATGGGCGGGCAGCACAACCAGATGGAGCGTGCCTTGGCTCTTCTCGCCCATGGGGAAGCGGATCGATTCGGGGCTGCACACCTGGGCGTGGTGCCGGCCGACGATCTCCGGCCAGCGCATCACCACCGAGCTCTGGACGAAGCCGAACTTGCGAAAGGCGGTGCGGCCGATCTGCGGCACCAGTTCGGCAATCGGGCGCGCCGGGCCTCCGCGAGGGCGCTCATACACCTTCGCCTTTCCCTTGCGCGGGAGCTTGTGGACGTTGCCCGCATTCTTGCCGGTGTCGGTACCGGAATTCAGGGGCGGGTCTTCGTCGCGTTCCATCTTGCACTCGCCCATGCCATAGGCAGCAGATGGAGGATAGGGTCGCAGGCCGGCTGCTGGGCTGGTACGATGCACATGCGCGCGCTTTCCCCTGGCGCGTGCCGCCACGGGAGGGCGGATCCAAAGCACTTGCGGATCCTTACCGCGTCTGGCTGTCCGAAGTCATGCTCCAGCAGACGACGACCGCGGCTGTGATCCCCTATTTCGAGCGATTTACGCGCCGTTGGCCCGACGTGGCTGCGCTCGCTGCTGCACCCGAGGAGGCGGTGATGGCCGAATGGGCAGGGCTCGGCTATTATTCGCGCGCCCGCAATCTGGTCGCCTGCGCGAGGGCGGTAGTCGAGCGGGGCGGCTTTCCCGCAACCGAGGCAGAATTGCGCGCGCTGCCGGGGCTGGGCGCCTACACAGCGGCGGCAGTGGCGGCGATCGCCTTCGGCGAACGCGCGGTGGTGATCGATGCGAATGTCGAGCGAGTCGTTTCGCGGCTTTTCGGCATCGCAGTTCCACTGCCTGGCGCGCGTAAGCCGATCCGCGAGGCGACGGAGCGCATCACGCCAAACGAGCGCGCGGGCGATTTCGCGCAAGCCATGATGGATCTGGGCGCCACGATCTGCACCGCGCGGGATGCGCGCTGTCTTCTCTGCCCCGTCGCGGATCTATGCCAGGCCCGCGTAGCTGGCTTGCAGAACGTCCTGCCGGTGAAGCCCGCGAAGAAACCGAAGCCTGAACGCAAGGGCACGGCCTGGTGGATCGAAGCGGATCGGCGCGTGCTCCTTGTCACACGAGCGGGCAGGGGAATGCTGGGCGGCATGCGCGCTCTGCCCGACGACGGCTGGTCGGCCAAGGCGGACGGCTCGAGTCAGCCGCCGATCATGGGCGAGTGGCGCGATGTCGGTCTGGTGCGCCACGTCTTCACCCATTTTCGGCTCGATCTGCAGGTATGCGCTTGGCGAGGCAGCGATCTGTCGAACGAGGTGGCCAATGCACTGCCCACGGGCGAATGGGTGCCGGCGGACAAACTTGCAGAGGCTGGCCTGCCCACGCTCTTCGCCAAGGCCGCGCAACTGGCGCTCGGCGCGCCGCCCGATCTGTCCGCCTAGATAATGCCGCCGCCCAGTATCAGCCGCACGATCGCGATAGCAAATACGATCAGGCAGAAATTGCGCCCGCTATTCGAGCGCGACAGGGCACCAAGGCCGATGCCTACGATGGCAATCGGGAGGACGAACCAATTGCCCCAGCCCAGCAGCGGAATGGTCGAGGGTATCGCCAGCAGCAGCGCCACGATACCGATAAGAATGGAAAACAGGTTCAACATGGTGTGTTACTTGGCTATGACGCTCGCTCGACGCAAGGTCCGCGTGGCGAGCGCTTCATCCTGTCGAAAGCCTCTGCATGGGACTTGGGCTGCATGAGCATTCAGAACATCCTCGCCTCCGGCGATCCCGTCTCCCGGCGCAGCATGTTGCGGACCGGCGCTTGTGCCGGTCTCGGCCTTGCCGCTGCATCCGCGTCACCGCTGCTGCAGGCCGCTTACGCGCAAGGCCCCGATCCGCGCGCCCAATGGCCCGCCGTCGCCACGCTGATCGATCGTTACGTGAGCGGCCGCAAGGTCGCCAATATGGTCGCGGCGCTCGGCTGGGGCGACCGGCCACCCGAAATCATCGCCCGGGGAACGCTCGGTTTCGAGAGCTCGGTTCCCGCGGACATCGACACGCTTTATCGTATCTATTCGATGACCAAACCCGTCACGGGCATGGCGGCAATGATGCTTGTCGACGAGGGGCGGCTTGGCCTCGACCAGCCGGTTGCCGAGATCCTCCCGGCCTATGCCGAGATGCAGGTGCAAAAGTCCTATGACGGGCCGATCACGCCCGACAATCTTGAGCCTGCGGTGCGGCCCATCACCATCCGTCACTTGCTTACGCATACGTCGGGCCTGGGTTACAGCATCATCCAGTCGGGCCCGATCGCCGAGGCGTACCGGCGTAACGGCCTCGATCCGGGGTCGGTGAGCCGATTGGCGATCGTGCCGATCTTCAATGGACCCAAGGCGCCCAGCCTTGAAGCGTTCGCCGACCGTTTTGCCACGCTGCCGCTGGTCCGCCAGCCGGGCACCCTTTGGGGCTATTCCATGAGCCTTGACCTGCTCGGCCGGGTAATCGAGGTCGCCTCGGGCGAAGCGTTCGACACCTTCCTTCAGACACGGATCTTCGATCCATGCGGGATGACGAGCACCTGGTTCCAGGTTCCGGCAGGCGAGGCGCAGCGCCTGGCGACCAATTATTTCGCGCTCGCCGGCGTGCCGCTGCCGATCGACATGGCCGCCAATTCGATCTTCCTCGACAAGCCGGCATTCCCCTTCGGCGGAGCGGGGCTCGTCTCCTCGGCGCGCGATTACGACAGGTTCCTGCAGATGCTCGCCGGCTACGGCATGATCGACGGCACGCGGGTGATGAGCGAGGCAGCGGTGCGGCTCGGCACTTCCGACCTCATGCCCGACACGGTTGTTCCCAATGGCGGCTTTCGCGAAGGCTTCGGCTTTGGTGCCGGAGGGCTGGTGGGCAAGGGCGAAGCCGAGGGTCTCTATGGATGGTTCGGCGCGGCGGGCAGCGCGGGCCTCGTCAACATGCGCTATGGTCTGAGGCAAACCCTGATGACGCAGATCCTGGGCAGTCTGGTCGAGGAGATCCAGGAGGAATTTCCACGCGCCGTGGCCCAGGACGCCGCTGCAATGCGCCTCTCCGCCTGATGGCCCGCGTTCCCGCCTTTGCCGGCAATCCGCTCGACCGGGCTGACCACTTGCGGTCCGATCCTGTACGGATCGCCGAACTGCGCTCGGGCGGGACAGCGCTATTGCTCCTGCTCGACGGACTCGCGCCTGTGCTCGACGCGCAGGACCGGTTGACCTGGTCCACGCTCGATGACGTGGCGGAGGAGGCCGAAACCGTGTTCCTCGGCTTGCAAGACGGCGCGCCGCTATTCGCGCTCGTTCCTGCAGCCGGCGATACCGCTCCCGCTCTTACGCATCGCCGTGCCTGGGAGGCCATCGCACGGCTTACGCCTGGCGAACTGGCGCTATATGGCGGCGCGCGCAGCCTCGTCGACTGGCATGCGCGGCATCGCTTCTGCGCCAATTGCGGGCATCCGACCCGTCTGGCGAAGGGTGGCTGGCAGCGTGATTGCGCTGGCTGCGGCGCGCAGCACTTCCCCCGTATCGATCCCGTTGCGATCATGCTGGTCGAGCATCGCGGCCCGGAGGGGCGTGTTCTGCTGCTCGGCCGCCAGTCCCGCTTCCCGCCGCGCAGCTATTCCGCGCTTGCCGGGTTTGTCGAGCCAGGCGAAACGGTGGAGGAGGCGGTTGCGCGCGAGGTGCTGGAGGAGGCAGGCGTGGTCGTACGTGCTGTGACCTATATCGCCAGCCAGCCTTGGCCCTTTCCATCACAGCTGATGCTCGGTTGCCATTGCCTGGCGGGATCGCGCCATCTCAGGATCGATATGACCGAGCTTGAGGATGCGCGCTGGTTCACGCGCGACGAGGTGGCAGAAGCGGTGATGCGCGGGGAGGACAGCACGAGCTTCCTGCCGCCGCCAAGGCGGGCTATTGCCTACCACATGCTCGAATGGTGGCTGGAACAGGGGTAGAGGACCGCTGATGGACAGACTGGACGTCGATATCTGGTCAGACGTGATGTGCCCCTGGTGCGCCATCGGCTACACGCAGTTTGCAGATGCCGTGAAGCAGCTTGAAGGCGAGATCGCGGTGGAGACACGGTTCATGCCGTTCGAGCTCAATCCGGATACGCCGCAGGAAGGCAAGCCCCAGGCTCGTCATCTGGCGGAGGTCTATGGCCGCACGATCGAGCAGGTCGAGGCGATGCGCGCGCAGATGCACGAGGTCGCGGCCGGCGCGGGTTTTCCCATGGGCTACACCGGACCGACAGACGGGCAGAACGAGCCACCCGAGCCGATGATGTGGAACACCTTCGCGGCCCACAAGCTGCTGCGCTGGGCGCTCGCCGTGGCGGGATGGGAGGTGCAGACACGGCTGAAGCTCGCCTTGCTGCGTGCTCATTTCCAGCAGCGCCTCGATGTTTCCGACCGGGCCGTGCTGCTGGATCTTGCCGAGGCTGAGGGGTTCGACTGTGCTTCGGCGGGTGAAGCGCTCGATGATGAGGCTTTATCGATTGCCGTCAGGCTCGAGGAGAAGCGCGCACGTGATAATGGCATCAACTCGGTGCCCACCTTCGTGGTCAATGGCCGCTATATTCTCCAGGGCGCCAGCGAGCCGGAGGCGTTCCGTAGCGCACTGGTGAAGCTGGCGAGCATGGATGCGGCCGCATGAGGTGAGCTTCGCGCGGGATGATTATACGTCGGACAAGGTTCACCGGCATGTCCCTCTCGCGAGATGCATAAACGGCGCCACAGGGGAGAGGGACGGAGCGTTGACTTCCGCACTCGGCGTCCTGCGCACTCCAGCCCTACTTACAGAGGCATCGACTGGAATGAACGCAAGGTCAGTGCTGCAAAATGTATGGGCGAGTTTCTTCACCCATACATTCGGTGTCCTGCTCGGCCTTCGCATATCGAGGTAACGAGTGCTGCAACCGTATACGCGCTTGGCTATGTGAGCGCGCTAGGAGTTGCGCTCACTCTGGATGGCGGCGCGGGTTTTCTCGCCTTTCTCTGCATCCTGCGATGGATTGTCGCTCCCCACTGCGCGGGTGACGCCTTGATCCTCGCCTTGTGCGCGC
>Ga0210040_10010948_pt1 | contig 10335 bp, 5 predicted proteins | sample CryGeyCG12114_NA_FD_185462 | JGI IMG/M metagenome (GOLD analysis project Ga0210040, IMG submission 185462) | Groundwater microbial communities from aquifer - Crystal Geyser CG19_WC_8/21/14_NA (SPAdes) (version 2) | ecosystem: Environmental > Aquatic > Deep subsurface > Groundwater | place: USA...
GTCGGTGCCGGGCAGGGCGTCGCCGGCGGCCGCCACGGTGACCACCACGAGGTCGCTCTCCCGGGCGGCCGGCACGGCCGTGAAGGCGACCACACGGGCCCCCGCCGCGAGCCGGACCCCGGCCATTCCGCCGGCGGCGCGGCCCTGCGGACGCACGGCGTCGGCGCCGAAGCGCAGCAGCTGCGCGTCGCTCGTGACCAGGACGAGGTCGGTGCCCTCCGCTGCCCCGGCGGGCACCTCGACCGCTCCGACGACGGCGTCGTCGTCCTTGAGCCCGATGACGTCCCACGCGTCACGGGTGCCGACGGCCTCGGGCGACACCCGCTTGACCACGCCGTGAGCGGTGCCCAGCGCCAGGCCGGGGGCCTCGGGGCCGGTGGCGAGGGTGCACAGCGCGACGACGACCTCGCCGTCGGCGAGGGTGAGGAACTCGCTCAGCGGGGCTCCGCCGGACAGCGAGGGCGACCCGGCGGTGGGGGGCAGCACGGGGGTGTCGACGACGCCGAGGCGCAGCACCCGCCCGCGGCTGGTCACCGCGCCGACCGCCCCGCGGGCCGTCGCGCGCACGGCGCTGCGCAGCACGTCGTGGGCCGAGCGCGCCGCGGCCGCGCCCGCGGCACCAGGGGCGGGCAGGTCGGCGGTGGCGGTGCGCGCCAGCAGGCCGGTGGCCGACAGCAGCACCCAGCACGGCTCGTCGAGCACCTGCAGCGGCACGGCCGCGGTCGGGGCCGTCGCGGACTCCAGGAGGACCGTGCGGCGGGCGTCGCCGTGCTCGCGGGCGACCTGCGCGAGCTCGTCGGAGACGGCCTCGCGCTGCAGCTGCTCGTCGCCCAGGAGCAGCTCGAGGGCCGCGATGTCGGCCACGAGCTGGTCGCGCTCGGTCTCCAGCTCGATCCGGGAGAAGCGCGTCAGGCGGCGCAGGCGCAGCTCGAGGATGTGCTCGGCCTGCAGCTCGGAGAGGTCGAAGACCTCCGTGAGCCGGGTGCGGGCGACCCCGGCGTCGTCGGCGGCCCGGATGACCTGGATGACCTCGTCGATGTCGAGGACCGCGACGAGCAGGCCCTCCACGAGGTGCAGGCGCTCGCGGCGGCGGGCCAGGCGGTAGGCGCTGCGCCGGCGGACGACCTCGAGGCGGTGCCCGATGTAGACCTGCAGCAGCTCGCGCAGGCCGAGCGTGCGGGGCTGGCCGTCGACGAGGCACACGTTGTTGATGCCGAAGGAGTCCTCCAGCGGGGTGAGCCGGTACAGCTGCTCCAGCACCGCCTCGGGGGTGAAGCCGGTCTTGACCTCCACGACGAGCTGGGTGCCGTTGGCGCGGTCGGTGAGGTCGGTGATGGCGGCGACGCCGAGGAGCTTCTTGGCCTGGACGGCGTCCTTGACCTTGTCGATGACCTTCTCGGGCCCGACCGTGTAGGGCAGGTCGGTGAAGACGATCCCCTTGCGCCGGGCGGTGATGTCCTCGATCCGGGCGCTGGCGCGGGTGCGGAAGGTGCCGCGGCCGGTGGCGTAGGCCTCGCGGATGCCGTCCAGGCCCACGATGCGCCCGCCGGTGGGCAGGTCGGGGCCGGGGACGAACCGCATGAGGTCGGCCAGGGTGGCGTCGGGCCGGGCGATGAGGTGGCGGGCGGCGGCCACGACCTCGACGAAGTTGTGCGGCGGCATGTTCGTCGCCATGCCGACCGCGATCCCGCTGGCGCCGTTGACGAGCAGGTTCGGCAGGGCGGCGGGCAGCACGGCCGGCTGGGTGCCGCTGTTGTCGTAGGTGGGCACGAAGTCGACGACGTCCTCGCCGAGCCCCTCCGTCATGACGACTGCGGCCGGCGCCATGCGCACCTCGGTGTACCGCGACGCCGCGGGGCCGTCGTCGGGGGAGCCGAAGTTCCCGTGCCCGTCGACCAGCGGCACGCGCAGGGAGAACGGCTGGGCCATCCGCACGAGGGCGTCGTAGATCGCGGTGTCGCCGTGGGGGTGCAGCTTGCCCATGACGTCGCCGACGACGCGCGCGCTCTTGACGTAGCCGCGCTCGGGGCGCAGGCCCATCTCCGACATCTGGAAGAGGATGCGGCGCTGCACGGGCTTGAGGCCGTCGCGCGCGTCGGGCAGGGCCCGGGAGTAGATGACCGAGTAGGCGTACTCCAGGAACGACCCGCGCATCTCCTCGTCGACGTCGACCTCGAGGATCCGCTCGGTGAAGTCCTCGGGGGGCGGGGGAGTGCTGGAGGTGCGACGGGCCATGGCGCCCATCCTCCCCGACGGGGCCGACAGCGCGGTGCAGAACGGGACGAAGGTGTGGACGAGCCCGTCGGGGCCCCGCGCGCTGCCATGCTCCGCGGGTGGGACAGAGCCCCCGGGAGCCCGTGCCGTGCCCCGACTGCGGTGCGCCGCTGGCGCCGGGGGTGCTGCGCTGCCACGCGTGCGGCCTGCCCCTGGACAGCGCGGCGGCCCGCGAGCTCTGGGAGGTCGACCGCCGCCTCGAGGCGCTGCGGGCGCGCCGGGCCGAGCTGCTCGTCGCGGCGCGGGCCGAGCGCACGGCGGCCCCCGTGCCGGTCCCTGTGCCGGCCCCGCACGCCGAGGCGACGTCGCCCTTCGCGCCCCCACCGGCCCCGGTGGCGCCTCGCTGGGGCGCGCAGCAGCTGCTGCTCGGCGCCGGCGTCCTCCTCGTGGCCGTCGCCGCCGTGGTCTTCGTCGCGGTGGTCTGGTCCTCGCTCGGCGTCGCCGGTCAGACGGCGGTGCTCCTCGTCCTCACCGGCGCCTCCGCAGCGGCCAGCCGCCTGGCCGCCGGCCGCTCGTTGCGGGCCAGCGCCGAGGCGCTCGCCGTCCTGGCCGTGGCCCTGCTCGTCATCTGCCTGGTGGCCGCCCGGGAGCTCGACCTGCTGGGCCTCGAGGCGCTCGACCCCGACGTCTACGCCGCCGGGGCGGCGACCGCGGTGGCCCTCGCGGCGGCCCTGGCCGACCGCCTGCTGGCCCTGCCCGGCCGCGGTGCGCGGAGCTGGGCGGTCGCCGCGGTGCTCGCCGGCGCGCTGGTGCCCTCGCTGGCCGTCGCTGCGGTGGACGGCTCCGCGCTGGCGTGGGCCACGGCGGCGGTCGCCACGGCGGCGGTCGCCACGGCGGCGACCACGGCGGGCCTGGCGCTCGCCCCCGCCGGGCGCCGGGCCGGCACCAGGGTGCGGGTGCTGCTCGCGGTGGTCGGGGCCCTGCACCTGGCCGGCGCGCTGCTCGTGCTGGCCGTGCTCGTGCTCACGGGCCTGGACGGCGGGGGGACGCCGTGGGCGTGCCTGCTCCTGCTGGCGACCGCCGCCCTCGGCGCCGCCCTGGTGCGGCGCGCGGGCGGCCGCCGCGCCGTCGCCGGGCTCGGGGAGGGCGTCGCGTGGACGGGTCTGCTCGGCGCCGTGCTCGCGGCGTCGTGGGAGGGCGGGCCGCCCGGGCTGCTCGGGGCGGCCGCGGTCCTCGCCGCCGCAGCCGCGGCAGCCGCTGCGGCCGCCGTGCTGGCCGGCCGGCCCAGCGCGCCCCGGCGCACCCTGCCGCGACGCACCGTGCCGGTCCTGCACGCCGGGGCCCTCGCCGCCCTGCTGGCCGAGCGCGCCCCGGCGTGGGGCTCCGAGCCGGTTCCCTCGGGCCGGGTCGCGGCCTGGCTGGTGCTCGCCGCCGCGCTCGCCGTCACCGCCGTCGTGCGCCTCTCCCAGCGCTCGCTGTGGGCGGGCGCCGCGGCGGTCGCCGTCGTCGTGGCGGCCGGGGAGCAGGGACCGGCCGCCCTCCTCGTCGCGGGGGTGGTGCTCGCCGCCGTCGCCGCCCTGATGGCCCGCGCCGGGGGCCCGCCGGCGCCCCGCGCGGCGCAGACGCTCGCCGTGGTGCACGCGGGAGCGGCGCTGGCGCTGCTCGCGGAGGCCGTCCGCACCGCCGACCCCAGCACCGACCTCGGCGCGGAGCCGCCCTCCTGGGCGCGCGCGGCGGCGTGGCTGGTGCTCACCGCCGCGCTGGCGCACACCGCGGCCGCGCGGCCGACCGGGCGCGTCGCCTGGGTGCCGGCGAGCGCCGCGGCCCTGCTCGGCGCCGCGCTGGCGGTGGCCGTGGACGCCCCCGACGCCGGGCGGGTGGCCGTGCTCACCGTCGTCGGCGCCGCGGTCCTCGCGCTCGCCGCGTGGCGCACCGGCCGCGCGGAGGAGGTCGGTGCGGCCGTGGTCGGCGCCGCGGCGCTGGGGCTGGCGCTCGCGGTGGGGATCGCGAGCGGGCGCGCGCCGCTGCAGTCGCTCGCCCTCGGCGCGGGCGGCCTGGTCGTCCTGGCCTGGGCCGGCCGGCGCGGGCGCGGCCGGCTGAGCGCGGTCGCGGTGCTGCTGCTCTCCGCCGCCACGTGGGTGCTGTCCGCGGACGCCGACCTGGAGGCCGTCGAGCCGTACTCGCTGCCGCTGGCGGCCCTGGCCCTCGGCGTGGGCGCCGTGCGGGCGCGCCGCGCCCCGGGGTCGCCGTCCTGGACCACCGTGGGCCCGGGGCTGAGCGCCGCCCTCCTGCCGTCGGCGGTGGCCGCGGTGGGCGACGACGGGCTGCTGCGCCCGCTGCTCGTGCTGCTCGCGGGGGTCGCGGCCGTCGTCGTGGGCGTGCTGGCCGGCTGGCAGGCGCCGGTGGTGACCGGGGCGGTCGCCGCCGCGGTGGTGGCCCTCTCGCAGCTCGCGCCCTACGCCGTCGGTCTGCCGCGCTGGCTCAGCCTCGGTGCGGCGGGGGTGCTGCTGCTGGCGCTCGGCGTCCGCTTCGAGCAGCGCCGCCGCGACCTCGCGAGCGCCGCCGGGTGGGTGCGGGCGCTGCAGTAGGCCTCAGCCCTCGGGGGCCGGCCGGCCGAAGCGCCCCCACGAGACGACCTCGTCGAGCGGACGGCGTCCGCGGGCCAGGCGGGGGGAGCGGCGGTCCGGCGCGGGCCAGCCGAGGCTGACCACGCCGACCAGGCGCCGGTCGGCCGGCACGGCGAAGGCCTCGCGGACGGCGTCGTGGCGGCCCGGCGGCACCCCGAAGAAGCAGGCGCCGAGGCCCTCGTCGACGGCGCCGAGCAGCAGCACCATCGCGGCCATGCCCGTGTCGACGTCCCAGTACGGCACCGGCCAGTCGGCGTCCTCGCGCTCGGCGGCCGCCCGGGCCTTGTCCGGCTCGGCGTAGCGGCGGCGGTAGGCCCCGGGGTCGCTGCACCACAGCACGAGCACGGGTGCCGTCCGCATGCCCAGCAGCCAGCCGTCCGGGGCGGCCGCGGGGTCGGTGGTGGCCGCCCAGAACCGCGCGCGGTCGGCCGGGTCGGCGAGCACGACGACGTCGCGGCCCTGGCTGTGGCCCGCCGAGGGCGAGCGCAGTGCGAGGTCGAGCAGCCGCCGCACGACCTCGCGGGGCACCGGCCGGTCGGGGTCGTACGTGCGCACCATCCGGCGGCGGCGGACCGCCTCGCTCAGCTCCACCGCCGCAGCCTGCCAGGGCCCCGGCGAGGGGTCAGAGGGAGACGACCTCGTTCTCCCCGCCCTCGAAGCGCGTGCCGGTCGCCTTGGCCTTGGCGTAGCTGAGCAGCGTGGCCACCTTCCCGCCGGGACTGTCCCAGTACTCGGCGGTGTCGGCGTGGACCTTCACCAGCGTCAGGCCCGGGGTGGTCGGCCCGTCGGGGAACCACGCCTCGAGGGAGGGGTTCCACAGCTCGCGGGCCTTGGCGTCGTCGTGGACGAGCTCGGCGTTCCCGGCCACCGACAGCCAGCTGTCGCGGGAGGCGAACGCCGCGTTGACCCGGGTGCCGTGCTGGATCTGGTCGACCTTGCGGGCGTCGCCGTCGGAGACGAACCACAGGTCGCCGTCGAACTCCGTCTGCTGCACGGCCATCGGCCGGCTCACCAGGTGGCCGTCGTCGTCCACCGTCGTGAGCATGCAGATCCGGATGTCCTTGATGAGCGCGGCGACCTTCGCCGTGCCGTCGTCCTGGGGCACGGGGTCCTCCTGAGGGGTCGGGAGAACCCAGTCGAACCCCGCCCGCCCCGGCGCGCCAGTCAGGTGAAGTAGAGCTGCTGGGTGCGGGGCAGGCGGTCGGCGATCTCGGCCGCGAACCAGCTGCGCATCGCCGCCATCTGCTCGGGCCGGTACACGTGCTTGAGGTTGCCGTGCTTGCCGCGCTTGGTGGCGCGCTGCTCGGGGTCCATCTCCAGCTGCGTGCCCGGGTACCAGCCGAGCAGCACGCCCCGGCTCTTGGGCGTGAACCGGTGCGTGATCACCTCGGTCGTGAGGTCGAGGGCGGGCAGGTCGGCGGTGGCGGCCGCGACGTCGTCGAGGAGCTGCCCGTAGCGCTCCTGCCAGCCGGGCGCCGGGACGACGGGGGCGATCGTGAGGCCGACCGGGTAGCCGGCGAGGGCGAGGCGGCGCAGCGCGCCGACCCGCTCGGCCACGCGCGCGGTGCCGCCCTCGAACCGCTCGACGCCACCGGGGCCGGTGGCGTTGACCGACAGGCGCACCCGGGTGCGCCCGCCGTGGGGGAGGTCGAGCAGAGGCGCGACGTCGTCGAACTTGGTCGTGAAGCGCAGCCCCACCGGGGCGGGCCACTCGCGCGTGCCGACGTGGGCGATGGCGGCGGACAGCGACCCGGTGAGGTGCTCGATGCCGAGCGGGTCGGTGTAGCAGGAGACCTCGAACGTCGTCCCCTCGCCGCCGCGGGCGCTCGTGCCGGACGTGACGCTCCCCAGCCCGACGTGGGCGTCGATCGCGCCGAGCACGGCGGGCAGGTCGGCGAACACCCGCGTGACCGGAGGACTGGCGAGCGACCCCGCGAGGTAGCAGTACTGGCAGTGCGCCGGGCAGCCCGTGGCGAGGTCGAGGCGCCAGTCGGCGCTGGGCGGGATCGGCGCGAGCTTCCGGGCGGACGGCGGGCTGGTCACCACCGCCAGCGTCGACTTGGCGAGGGCGTAGGTGGCGCGCTCGTCGGCGCCGCGCAGCGACGGCAGGCGGTCGCCGCGGAGGACCTCGAGGCGGTCGACGCCGGCCGCCTCGCACCGCGCCACGACGGCGCGGCCGTGCGGCTGCTCGAAGGCGGAGGCGGTGACGAGGACCTGCTTCGGGAGCCAGCGGCGGGGGCCGCGGGGGCGGGGTGCGCGAGGCGCGGGAGCGGCCGTGGAGGAGGGAGGGGGAGCGGTCTGCGGCACACCCTGTGCAACACCCGGGCGGGCCCTGGCACTCCGGCGCTAGCCTGCTGCTCGTGGTCGCGACGCAGCCTCCCCACCTGCGGGCGTGGGAGGCGGACGTGGTGCTGCGCGACGGTGGCGCGGCGCACCTGCGCCCCATCACGCCCAGCGACGCCGAGGCCCTCCAGGCCTTCCACGTCGCGCAGTCGCCCCGCTCGACGTACCTGCGCTTCTTCGCGCCCATGCCGAGGCTCTCCGAGCGCGACCTGCGCCGGTTCACCACCGTCGACAACGTCGACCGCGTGGCCCTCGTCGTGCTCGTCGGCGACGCGATCATCGGCGTCGGCCGCTACGACCGGATCGACGCGGCCGAGGCCGAGGTGGCGTTCAACATCGCCGACGCCCACCAGGGCCGCGGCGTGGGGTCGGTGCTGCTCGAGCACCTCGCGGCGGCGGCGCGCGAGCAGGGCATCTCCCGGTTCGTGGCCGAGGTGCTGCCCGAGAACCGGCGCATGCTCACCGTCTTTCAGGAGGCCGGCTACGAGGTCAGCCGCCACTACGACGACGGCATCGTCTCGCTGACCTTCGACATCGACCCGACCGAGAAGTCCCTGGCCGTGATGGCCGGGCGCGAGCACCGCGCCGAGGCGCTCAGCCTGCGGGCGCTGCTGCACCCGGCGTCCGTGGTCGTCATCGGCGCCGGCCGGCGTCCCGGCTCGGTGGGCGGGCGGCTGCTGCGCGACCTGGTCGACGGCGGCTACGCCGGCGCCCTGCACGTGGTGCACCCCGAGGTCGACGCCCTGCACGGGGTCCCGGCCGTGCGCCGCCTGTCCGACGTGCCCGGCCCGGTCGACCTCGCCGTCGTGGCGGTGCCGGCCGAGGCCGTCACCGACGTCGTGTGGCAGTGCGCCGAGCTCGGCGTGCGCGGGCTCGTCGTGGTCTCCAGCGGGTTCGCCGAGACCGGGCCCGAGGGCCTGGCCCGCCAGCGCGAGCTCGTCCGCCTGGCGCGCGCGCACGGCATGCGCGTGGTCGGCCCCAACTCCTTCGGCGTCCTCAACAACGACCCCGACGTGCGCCTCAACGCCTCGCTCGCGCCGTCCGTGCCTCCGCCCGGCGGCCTGGGCCTGTTCAGCCAGTCCGGGGCGCTCGGGGTGGCGGTGCTGGACGCCGCCCGGCGCCGCGGCCTGGGCATCTCCACGTTCCTGTCGGCCGGCAACCGCGCCGACGTCTCCGGCAACGACTGCATGCACTACTGGCAGGACGACCCGGCCACCGCCGCCGTGGGCATGTACCTGGAGAGCGTGGGGAACCCGCGCAAGTTCTCCCGGGTGGCCCGCCAGCTCGCTCGCTCGAAGCCGGTCGTCGTCGTCAAGTCTGGCGTGAGCGGCTTCACCGTGCCGCCCGGGCACGCCGTGCGCACCACCCACGCCCCCCGCGAGGCGCTCGACGCCATGCTGCGCCAGGCCGGCGTCATCCGCGTCGAGAACCTCCACCAGCTCTTCGACGTCGCCCAGCTGCTCATCACGCAGCCGCTGCCCGCCGGCCAGCGGATCGGCGTCGTGGGCAACTCCGACGCGCTCGCGGCGCTCGCGGCCGAGGCCGCGCTCAGCTGGGGGCTGGAGGTCGCCGAGCCGGTGACCGTGCACCCCGAGGCCGACGCCGCCGCGTTCCGCGCCGCCCTGGAGCAGGTCTTCGCCGACGACGGCGTGGACGCCGTGGTCGCCAGCTTCATCCCCCCGCTGGCCACCGTCGACGTCGAGGTGGCGCGCGCGGTGCGCGACGTCGCGGCGTCCTCGCAGAAGACCTGCGTGGCCTGCCTGGTCGGGATGCGCGGCGTGGTGGGGGAGCTGGGCGAGGCGACCGACCTCGGCGAGCCGCTGCCCGCCGTCCTCGACGGCGGCGCCGCCGCGGCGCGCTCGCGGGCCGTGCCGGCCTACCCCACGCCCGAGGACGCCGTCCGCGCCCTGGCCGCCACCGTCCGCTACGCCCAGTGGCGCCGGCGCGACCCCGGCGTCCGGGTCGACCCCGCGGGCATCGACCGGCGGGCCGCGCGCGCCCTCGTCGACCGGGTCCTCGCCGGCCGCAGCCTCCAGGACCAGCCTGTCGACCTCTCCCGTGAGGACGTCACGGCGCTGCTGGCCTGCTACGGCGTCCGGCTGTGGCCCTCGGAGGTCGTCACCACCCCCGCGCAGGCGGTCGAGGCCGCCGACCGGCTCGGCTGGCCGGTCGTGCTCAAGGCCCCCGAGCGGCGCCAGCGGCACCCGGGGCTGGGCGGGGTGCGGATGGACATCGCCGACGAGCGCGAGCTGCGGGTGGACGCCGCGGCCATGCTCGCCGCGCAGGTGGCGGAGAGCGAGGAGCCCTCCCTCATCGTGCAGACCATGGCCCCGGCCGGCATCGGGGTGCTCGTGCGCACGCTCGAGGACCCGCTGTTCGGGCCGCTCGTCTCCTTCGGCCTGGCCGGCGACACGAGCGTGCTCCTGGGCGACCTGTCCCACCGCATCCCGCCGCTCACCGACGTCGACGTCGCCGACCTCGTGCGCTCGCTGCGCGCCGCGCCGCGCCTGTTCGGCTACCTGGGCACGCCCGCGGTGGACGTCGGGGCCATCGAGGACCTGCTGGCGCGCATGTCGGTGCTCGCCGACGACCTGCAGGAGGTGATCGCCAGCGAGCTCTCGCCGGTGCAGGTCTCCACCGGGGGCCTGGCGGTGCTGGGGGCCTCGGTGCGCCTCGCCGTGCCGGCCGGGCGCACCGACGCCGGCCGCCGGGTGCTGCCCTCGTGAACCCGCTGCGCCGGCTCCGCCGGAGCGGCACGGACGGGCCGCTCGGCGGCGGTGGGAGGATGACGGACATGGGCATTCGTTCCGGTGCGGGGACCGAGCGCGCGCCGCGCGCGGCAGACGAGCTCCCCGCGGAGCTGGTCACCGAGCTCGAGCGCTGCGGGTACTACCCGCAGCTGGTCGCCGACGTGCTGCTCGTCGCGCTGGCCGGCGAGCCCGCGGAGGCGCACCTGGTGCACCTGGAGACCACCTTCGACAGCGACGCCGTGCGCCGCCACGTCACCGTGCTGGCGATCACCGCGACCCGGCTCGTCGTCGCCCACGTCGACGACCACGGCCCGGAGGTCGAGGGCGGCGCGCCGGTGGCGCTGGCGTCGTCGGAGTCGGTGCCGCTGTCGGCCGTCCGCTCCGTCGTGCTCGCGCACCGC
>Ga0210040_10010949_pt1 | contig 10334 bp, 10 predicted proteins | sample CryGeyCG12114_NA_FD_185462 | JGI IMG/M metagenome (GOLD analysis project Ga0210040, IMG submission 185462) | Groundwater microbial communities from aquifer - Crystal Geyser CG19_WC_8/21/14_NA (SPAdes) (version 2) | ecosystem: Environmental > Aquatic > Deep subsurface > Groundwater | place: USA...
CACGGCCGACATGGCGCTGAAGGTCGATCCGGAGATGCGCGCGATCTCCGAGAAGTTCCGCAACGACCACGAGGCGTTCAAGGACGCGTTCGCGCGGGCGTGGTTCAAGCTGACCCACCGCGACATGGGGCCGAAGGTACGCTACCTCGGGCCGGAAGTGCCGGCCGAGGACCTGATCTGGCAGGACCCGGTGCCGGCCGGCCGCGAACCAAGCAGTGCGGAGGTGCAGGCGTTCGCGAAGGCGATCCTGAACTCGGGGCTGACGGTCGGGCAGCTGGTCAAGACCGCCTGGGCATCGGCCTCCACCTACCGCCAGTCGGACCATCGCGGCGGCGCCAATGGCGCGCGCATCGCGCTGGAGCCGCAGCGTGGCTGGGCGGTGAACGAGCCGGAGGAGCTCAGCCAGGTACTGGCCAAGATCGACGAGCTGCGGGGCGAGATGTCGATGGCCGACGCCATCGTGCTGGCCGGCAGCGCCGCGGTAGGCAAGGCGGCGCGGGATGCGGGCTTCGACGTTGAGGTGCCGTTCACCGGCGGGCGCGGCGACGCGACGCAGGACTGGACGGACGCGGAGAGCTTCGCGGTGCTGGAGCCGGTGGCGGACGGTTTCCGCAACTACCTCAAGACCAAGCATAGCGTCAGGACGGAGGAGCTGCTGCTCGACCGGGCGGCGCTGCTGGGTCTGTCGGCGCCGGAGATGACCGTGCTGCTGGGGGGCTTGCGCGTGCTCGGCGCCAATCACGGGAACAAGCCGGAAGGCGTGTTCACCGACCGGGTTGGCCAGCTGACCAACGACTTCTTCGTGCACCTGCTCGACAACGACACCTTCTGGGAGGTGGTCGACACCAGCGCGGACGAGGAGTTCATCGGCTACACGCGTGGCGGGAAGCAGGAGAAATGGCGGGCGACGCGGACCGACCTGATCTTCGGGTCGAACAGCCAGCTACGCGCCACGGCCGAGGTCTATGCCGAGCGCGGCAACGAAGAGCTGTTCGTGCGGCACTTCGTGGGCGCCTGGACCAAGGTGATGAACGCCGACCGGTTCGACCTGTTGGCCAAGGGCGAAGTGTCAGCTGATCAGGCGGGCGACGGCTCGAACCGCGGGGTCTGAGCCGGACCCGAGCCGGTCGCGGCGGCGTTCAAGTCGTCGCGGCCGGAGCGGCTGCCTGAAGGAGGCGCGATGCACGGCGACGGCCTCGGTGACATCGACTGCCGCCGCGCCTGGTGGGCGCCGGCGGTGACCGCGCCCGAGCGGAACTGGAGCGGCGCTCCGGGGTGCCGGCGGGGTGCGCGCTTCCTGCTTGATCCGGAGACCTGTCGGCCAAGTTCGCAGCATGCACCGCCGTTCGAGAGCCGGGGCGAGTGCCTGCAGTGGATCATGGCGCATCGGCAGGAGCTGCGCGAAGGGCTGCCCGGGGCCGAGGTGCGGCCCGTCAACCTGGCGCGCTGGCTGCTCGGGCTGGAGTGACGTCGGCGCGGTGCCTGCGGAAGGCGTCGGCGAGCAGCTGGAATTCGGCTACACGCGCTGAGCCGCGGCGCCAGGCCAGCGCGATCTGGCGGCTGGCGTGGTCCGCCTCGAGCGGACGGACGCTGACGCCGGTGCCGTCGAGCAGGCCGGAGTCGACCGCCATGCGCGGGACCAGGGTGACGCCGAGGCCATTGTCGACCATCTGCACCAGGGTGTGCAGCGAGGTGCCGAGCATCATCGCCGACGCGCGCAGGTCGGGGCGGTTGCAGGCGGACAGGACATGGTCCTTGAGGCAGTGCCCGTCCTCCATCAGCAGCAGTCGGCCGGCGGCGATATCGTCCGGCTGCACGGCGTCGGGCGCGGGTTCGTTCGCGGGAAAGGCGACCATCAGCTCGTCGGCGAACAGCTCGGCCTCCTCCACGTCGCCGCACGCGTAGGGCATGGCGAGCAGGACGCAGTCGAGCTGGCCGCGGTGGAGGCCGTCGCACGCGGCCTGGCTGGTCTCCTCCCTGAGGTAGAGGCGCAGGCCCGGGAACTCGGCGCGCAGGCCGGGCAGGATGGTGGGGAGGAGGAAGGGGGCGATGGTCGGGATGACGCCCATCCTGAGGTCGCCGGTCAGCGGGGTGCGCTCGGCCTGGGCGATGTCCGCCAGTTCCTCCGCCTCGCGCAGCACGCGGCGGGCCTTGTCGACGATCCGGAGGCCGAGCGGCGTGAAGCGGATCACCCGGCGGGTGCGCTCCACCAGCGTGTGGCCGAGCAGCGTTTCCAGCTCGCGCAGGGAGGCGGACAGGGTCGACTGGGTGATGAAGCAGGCGTCGGCCGCCCGGCCGAAATGGCCATGGTCGTGGAGGGCGACCAGATATTGCAGCTGACGCAGGGTGGGAAGGTAGGCGCTCATCGGTTTCGTCGATCACTTTGATCGAATGGAGCGCCTTGTGCAATCACTCCCAAACCTTACATGCGGCACTGCAACACGAAGCGTTCTCGCAGGTGCGAGAGAAGCGAACAGGAGTATTCGAATGCTTACCGTTGGCGACACGATCCCGAGCCTCGTCCTTCCCGTCCAGCAGGGGACGTCGGCGCTCCCCAACGGCGAGACCATCGACCTTGGCCAGACGGGCGGCCGCTGGAAGGTGCTGTTCTACTGGCCCAAGGACTTCACCTTCGTCTGCCCGACCGAGATCGTCGGGTACGGCGAGCTGAAGGGCGAGTTCGCGGACCGTGACGCCGACCTGATCGGCGCATCGACCGACACCGCTCACGTCCACTTCGCCTGGCGCAAGTCGGACGAGCAGCTGGCCGACGCGGACTTCCCGTGGATCGCGGACAACGGCAAGCAGCTGGCCGAGGCGCTGGGCATCCTCGACCGCGCCGAGCATGTCGCCTACCGGGCGACCTTCATCGTCGATCCGGACAACGTCATCCAGCACGTCACGGTGAACGGCCTCAACGTCGGCCGCAACCCGCAGGAGACGCTGCGGGTGCTGGACGCGCTGCAGACCGACGAGCTTTGCCCGTGCAACTGGACGGAAGGCCAGCAGACGCTGAAGCCGGCCGCCTAAGCCCTACCGACTTCCCGCCCGTTCCCCCTGTTGGGCGGGAGGCTGCGTGCCACCCGGCAACACGGGATACCCCCTGTCCCATGCCGGTTAGCTGGCTGCACTCCCCGGCGTCGCCCTTCGGCGCCGGGGAGCTTGCCTTTTCCTTGCAGGAACAATCCCATGTCATTGAAGCAATTCGCCGACGCGCTGCCCGGTTATGCCAAGGACCTGCGGCTGAACTTGGGTTCGCTGCTGAACGACCAACTGCTGGGCGACCAGCGCAAGTACGGCCTGCTGCTCGCCTGCGCGCACGGCACCGGGTACAAGCCGATCGTCGCGGCGGCCGAAGCCGAGGTCGCGGGCAAGCTGTCCGACGAGGCCGCCAATGCGGCCCGCGCGGCGGCGGCGGTGATGGCCATGAACAACGTCTATTACCGCTTCGTCCACCTGGCCTCGAACCCGGTCTACGGGACGCTGCGCGCGGGGCTCAGGATGAATGCGATCGGCAATCCGGGCATCGACAAGGCCGACTTCGAGCTGTTCAGCCTGGCGGTGAGCGCCATGAACGGCTGCGGCATGTGCATCGATTCCCACGAGAAGGTATTGGGCGAGCATGGGGTCAAGCCGGAGGTGATCCAGGCCGCGGCGCGGGTCGCGGCGGTGGTGAAGGCGGTCGCGACGGTGCACGCCACGGTGTAGGCGCTCAGTCCCTGAGCGCTTCTCCGGCCAGCGCCTCGACCTGGCGGATGGCGACTTCGCGGACGGTTTCGCGATTCAGGCCGCAGGCGCGGGCGATTTCGGCGCCGGCGAGGCTGTCGCCGATCGCCAGCAGGGTGAGACCCAGGGTCATGCGGTCGACGGGGCGCGGGTCGCCGGCGGCGCGCATCACGCGGATGATCCGCTCGATGGTGGTGACGATCGGCTCCAGCGCCTCGCGCTGGCGGGTCAGCGCGATCCAGCCGATCAGCTCACCCGCGCCTTCCCGGCGGAAGGCGTCGAACATGGCGTCGATCACCTCGCGCTCGCTGCCTTCACCCCGGCGACGCTGCTCGATGGCGCCTTCGATCGAGGCCGAGACGGTGCGGGCGATGTCCTCGGCCAGGGCACGCTGGAGGCCGGCAGCCGAGCCGAAGTGATGGAGCAGGTTGGCGTGGGTGCGGCCGACCTGTTTGGCGACGGCCTGGAGCGTCACGGCCGCCGCGCCATCCCTGATCAGCAGGACGCGCGCGGCGGCGAGGGCCGCGGCGCGGCTTTCCGCCGGTGAGACCCGTTTCCGTCCGAGCGGTTGGATTGACATATTTGTAAGCAATGATCAGATATCCGATAAGCGGATGGCTTGGAGGACGGACATGAACGTTGCAACCCTGAAGCGGGCGACGCCGACACCGGCGGACCTGACGATCACGCCGCGCGACCTGCGCTTCGGGCGGGACGAGCAGACCGCGCGCTGGTGGCTGAACGGTGATCCCTACCAGACGGCGATCTACAATGCGCTGTCGGCGACCTTCCCCAAGGGCGAGGCCAATTTCATCGAATCGGTGCGCGCGTTCCGCGACCATGCCGACGAACGGCTGGCGGGCGAGATCCGCGCGTTCACCACCCAGGAAGTGATCCACAGCCGCGAGCACCTGGCGTTCAACAAGCGCGCGACGGACGCCGGATATGATCTGTCACCGCTGGAGCGGACGGTGGACGAGAGCCTCGAGCAGCTCCATGAGCGGCCGCCGATCGCGTGGCTGATGTCGACCATGTGCCTGGAACATTTCACCGCCATCATCGCGCATGAGCTGCTGGCCAACCCGCGGCACCTGGCGGGTGCGGACCAGGCGACCGCCGACATGTGGCGCTGGCATGCGGTCGAGGAGGTCGAGCACAAGGGCGTCGCCTACGACACCTGGCTGGCGGTGACCAAGGACTGGCCGCGATTCAAGCGATGGAAGCTCAAGTCCATGATGATGCTGCTGGTGACGAAGAACTTCGTCGAGCACCGGACTGCGGGGGCGATGGAGCTGCTGCGCCAGGATGGGCTAACCGGCGGCAGGGTGAAGGCGAAGCTGTTGTGGGCGTTGTGGGGGCGGCCCGGTATTTTCCGCAAGGTCGGCATGGCCTGGCTGAAGTTCTTCCTGCCGGGCTTCCATCCATGGAACGAGGACGATCGCGCGTTGATCAGCGGGTGGGAGCAGACCTACCCGTACCTGCAGGTGCCGCCCAAGAAGCGGGTGCGGGGCACCAACCCGGCCTGAGCCGGGGCGACGTGGTTCAGGCCGCCAGCCGCGCTTGCGGTTCGGCCAGCCGCAGGGTCATGAGGCGCGACGTCGCCTCGCCGCTTCGGGCGCAGCTATGGCGGGGAGCGGTAAGGCCGGTGGGGGCGAAGCCGAGCTTCTCCAGCACGCGGCCGCTGCCCGGGTTGTCGAGGAAGTGCGCGGCCTCGAGTTGCTGCAAGCCCAGGGTGCGGGCGATCTCCAGCAGCTCGCGGCCGGCCTTGGTCGCATAGCCCTGGTCCCAATGGGCGCGGGCGATCCAGTAGCCGAGTTCGACATTGCCGGAGGGCCGCCGCTGGAGGCCGCAGCCCCCAACCAGCTGCGGCGCGGCATCGGTGCGGCGGAACAGCAGAAAGGTCGGGAGCACCGGGTCCTTGGGCGCGTCGAGAGAGGCGCGGGCCTCCGCCAGGCCATAGGGCCAGGGCGCCGTGGCAGGTTGCGGACGATCTGCTCGTCGGCGATTGCCTTCGCCAGCGCGGGCGCGTCCTCGGCCCAGCCGGGTCTCAACAGCAGTCGTTCGGTTCGTGCGAACATCGGTACTCTCCCGGCTCGCGGCCCCGCTAGAGGAGCCGGATGACAATTTCGGGAGAAGAAAAAGAAAGGGAGAAGAGGGGCCTTCCCTCTTCTCCCTTTCCTTGATCCGCTTCGCGGATGTCGGATCGGGCCGGCCCCTCCTGGGCGGCCCGTCAGCGACCACCCCTATTCGGCTGCTTCCATTGCCGGCATAAATTGCGCGACGTGGACGTATTTGCGGCCAAGTCGGCCGTCACGGAACTCGACCTTGCCGTCGGTCAGCGCAAACAGCGTGTGGTCCTTGCCCAGGCCGACGTTGTCGCCCGGATACCACTTGGTGCCGCGCTGACGCACGATGATGTTGCCGGCGAGTACGTTCTCGCCGCCGAACTTCTTCACGCCGAGGCGCTTGCTTTCCGAGTCGCGGCCGTTGCGCGATGAGCCGCCAGCTTTCTTATGTGCCATGACGAATTACTCTTCTTGCGATTGGGTTAGGCCTGCTGGCCTTCGGACGGGTTATTAGCAGGTGCAGCATCCGACGTCGAGACTTCGGTGGTCGCCTCCGTGCCGGCATCGGCCGGAGCCACGCCCTCGGCACTGACCGCATCCTCGGGCGCGGGCGACGGGCTCTTGGCCTTGCGCGGCGCCTTGGCAGTGGGAGCGGCACCTTCGAACGCGGGCGCATCGCTGCTGGTCTGGGCGGGAGCCGAGGCGGCGGCCTGGGCCGGAGCCGGAGCAGCGGTCTGGGCCGGAGCCGCAGCCGGAGCAGCGGTGGTGGCGGACTTCTGCTCGGTCTGGCCGCCGACCGACACGATCTTGAGGATCGTGTGCTGCTGGCGATGGCCCTTCTTGCGGCGATAGTTGTGGCGGCGGCGCTTCTTGAAGATCACCACCTTGTCGGCCTTCGCCTGGGCGACGATCTCGGCCGCGACGGTCAGGCCGTCGGTGCCCTTGAGGTCGGAGCCGTCGCCCGCCAGCAGCACGTCGGAGAGGGTGATGCTGTCGCCGGCGTTGCCGTCCAGCTTTTCGACGACGATCTTGTCTCCGGGGGCGACGCGATACTGCTTGCCGCCCGTGCGCACGATTGCGAACATTGGCTCTTCTCTTTTCTGGCTCGAAACTCGTTTCCGCGACGCTGCTAGGCCCGAGGGCGCACCCCCGCGCGGAAAGCGTGCCGACTAGGGGAGGGGGGCGCAGGTGTCAACCGCGCCCGACCTCCCGCAAGTCCTAGAAATCCACCGATGCGCGGGCGTAGACGAAGCGGCCGTTGAACCCGAACGGCGAGAAGATGGAGTAAGGGATATACTCCTGGTTGGCGGGGAAGGCGTTGCCCGCCGTGGTCGAGCCCGGACGCAGGCCGAAAGGCGAGCGGTCGGGATAGACGTCGAACAGGTTGTTGGCGCCGAGCGCGAACTCGGTCCCGCCGCCCGGCTTCCAGCGCACTTCCGCGTCGCTGATCCACTTGCGGCCGAGGAAGATGTCGTCGGGGCCGAAGGCGGTCAGGCTGGTCTGGTTGGGCGCCGCCGGATCGGCCGAGCCTGGCGACACGACCTTGCCGTAGCGGGTCGTACGGGCGGTGAATCCCAATGGCCCGAAGTCGCCGTCGGCGCTGAGCACGATCTTGTCGCCCGGCTGGCCCTTGGTGAAGCGGAGGCCTTCCACGCGCCCGAACAGGACGATGTTGGGGATTTGCGCCAGCGCGCCCGGGGCGGCCAGGCGCTTGTCGATCTTGGTCTTGTTGCGGTTGTAGGCGGCGGTCAGCGTCCATTTGCCGAAGGCACTGGTGCGCAGGTTGTAGGCCGCGACCAGGTCGACGCCGCGGGTGGTCGTGTCGACCCCGTTGACGAAGAAGCGCGCGGCCGAAACCTGCGGGAAGCCGGCCGCCAGGAGCAGGCTGGTGACCTGGGTCTGCACCGCGGCGATGTTGCCGGTGCCGCCCGTGCCGAGCGTTTCGGTGAGGACGATGCGGTCCTTGATCTTGATGTTATAGAAGTCGGCGGTGAGGGTCAGGCCGCGTAGCGGGTTGGCGGTGGCGCCTACGCTGACGTTCACGGACTTCTCGGGCTTCAACGGCTTGGCGCCGAGGGCGACAGCCGCTGGCGCAGTGACTGACAGGGTGGCGATGTCGACGGGCACGCCGCCGATGAAGTTGGTCGAGAAGGTGGTGAAATACTGCTGCTGCAATGACGGCGCGCGGAAGCCATTGGAGATGGCGCCGCGGATCGCATAACCCGGCAGGAACTCCCACCTGGCGGCGAACTTGCCGTTCACGGTGGTGCCGAAGTCGGAGTAGCGCTCGATCCGGCCGGCCAGGGTGGTGGTAACGTTCGCCACCGGATCGGTGTCGAGTTCCGCGTAGACCGCCCAGCTGTGCCGCGCCTGATTGGTCTGGGCCGATGCCGGAATGCCGGGGAAGCCCTGCGCACCGGCCGCAGCCGCGCGGCCCGGGAAGGTGCAGACGCCGGTTGCGGCGTTGAACACGCCGCTCAGCGCGGTGCAGTTGGCGGCGGTGGTGGTGATCGGCGCCAGGGCCAGCGGACCGGCGGCGTAGGATTCGATTTGGCCGGGGCGGATCTTGAACCGCTCGCGCCGGTGTTCGAAGCCGACTGCGACCGTCAGCGGCTTGGCGGCGCCGATGTTGTATTCGTTTGAGAAATCCGCATTTGCCACCCACTGACCGTAGCGCAGGCCGCCGGCATCGAAGTCGGTCGGGCTAGCAGTGCCGTAGGACGTATTAAGCGTGTCGCTCACCTGGTAATCGAAGCTGTTGAAGCCCCGGCCGACGGAGAAGTCGGCCTTCCAGCCGGCGATCGCTCCGCGGGTGCCGACGAACGCAGAATAGTCGTCGAGGTCGGTGCCGATCAGCGGCAGGAAGCCGACGTCGGTCAGCGGGACGAAATTGCCGGCGTTCGGAGCCTGGCTCGGTGCGAGCACGGCGAAGTTGCGATTGGCGGCGGCCGACTGCTGGCGGAAGTTGGCGGCGCTGGTCGCGTCGCGGTGGCCGTAGGAGCCGAAGCTGTAGAGCTCCCAGTCCGGGGTGATGTCGTAACCGGCGTTCAGGAAGACGGTGTAGTCCTTCGAGTCCGGGTCACCGAAGCGGAACTGGAGCCGGTTGAAGTTGACCTCGCGCGGGTCGAAGGCGGCGGTTGGACGATTGAAGTTCGGGCGGAGGTCGTAGCCGGCGCGGTTGGTCCGGTCGCGGCTGCGATATTCGGCCGAGACGTTGACGAAGCCGCGGTCGCCGAGCGGCAGGCCGAGGTTGGCGGCGGCGGTGACCTGGGTACCGTCGTTGGCCTTGCGGTCGCCGTCGGTGTTGGCGAGGAGGTAACGCGGATCGGAGCCGGGCACGGTGCCGAGGATCGGCTGGCCATTGGCGTCCAGCTGCAAGCTGCTGACCGCGTCCACGCCATCGAGGGTCGTGTGATATTCGCCGTAGGTCAGGCTGGCGCGGCCGCTGCTGCGCGCGTTCTTAAGCTGGATGTTGATCACGCCGGCGATCGCGTCCGAGCCATATTGGGCGGCGGCGCCGTCACGCAGCACCTCCACCCGGCTGATGGCGATGCCGGGGATCAGGTTGAGGTCCACCGCGGAACTGCCGCGACCGACCGTGCCGTTGATGTTGAGCAGCGAGGCGACGTGGCGACGCTTGCCGTTGACCAGCACCAGAGTCTGGTCGGGGCTGAGCCCGCGCAGGGTCGCCGGGCGGAGCGTGTCGGAGCCGTCGGCGATCGACGGCTGGGGGAAGTTGAACGACGGGACCAGCTGGTTGAGGATGCGGTTGGTCTCGGTCTGGCCGGTGTGGACGATCGCGTCGGAGCCGATCACGTCCACCGGCACGGGACTGTCGGCGACCGTCCGGTTCGAACTGCGGGTGCCGGTGACGATGATCGTCTGGTCGCCGGCCGGACGCTCATCCTGCGCCTGGGTGGAGGCGGTGGCGTCCTGCGCTGGCGGGACGTCCTGCGCGGCCGCGGCGGCGGAGAAGGAGAACAGGCTCAGCGACGCGAGAAGCGAGGCGCGAACGGTAAGGGTCATGGGTATAGGCTCCTGCAGCAACGGTCGCGAGGCTGGCGGTCGCGGCAGGAAATGCGAAATCGCGCCACCCGGCAAGCGGGCGTAGGCGCTTATGTCGATTCAGTGACGCACCTGTTGCTGCATCGCAACAAGTTAGGCCGCGCCTAGTGGCGGTGCTCGGGACGGAGCTTGTAGCGGCCGGGCTCGAAGCCGTCGAACAGGCCGTCGATCGCCGGGTGGTCGATTGGTTCGTCCTCCTCGTCCGGCAGCAGGTTCTGCTGGCTGACGTAGGCGACGTAGCTGGACTCGGCGTTTTCGGCGAGCAGGTGGTAGAAGGGCTGGTCCTTGCGGGGGCGGATCTCTGCCGGGATCGCCTCGTACCATTCATCGGAGTTGGCGAAGACCGGGTCCACGTCGAAGATCACGCCGCGGAAATCGAGCAGGCGGTGCTTGACCACCTCGCCGATGCCGAAGCGGGCCCGGATCACCGGCGGAGCGGCGGGAACTTGGTCCATCTGATTGAAACGTTGCACGGGC
>Ga0210040_10010950_pt1 | contig 10333 bp, 5 predicted proteins | sample CryGeyCG12114_NA_FD_185462 | JGI IMG/M metagenome (GOLD analysis project Ga0210040, IMG submission 185462) | Groundwater microbial communities from aquifer - Crystal Geyser CG19_WC_8/21/14_NA (SPAdes) (version 2) | ecosystem: Environmental > Aquatic > Deep subsurface > Groundwater | place: USA...
TTATCTGTGCTATTGACAGAAAAGTCATCATGTGTGGCCCATTGAAAATAGTTGAAAGGTGTTTAATTGCTGATGAGTGTTTTTGACACAAACTGCGTGCTCTTTTAATAGGGGTATTGGTATTATAATAAAATATAATACGTAGAATGATATTGTACACATTATTTAATAGCAGTCGGGCTATTTACTTTTGTGCCATGCAGGAGTCAGGATATTTGTAGCTCATGGATAATGTCAATAGCTCCCGAATCCCTGTAAAATTTTTCTGTCACACAGATCTGGAGATGTAAAAAATATTTTTCAGTCATAAAAATTTCCCCAAGTTAGATTCTTTATCAAAACTTGAAGTTATATTGTAAACTTTACAGACTAACTTCATAATCAATACAAGAAAGAATAAAATTTAATATTTTTAACTTCCAGTGAGCCATAAATCCCGTACTGCTACTTATCTTGAGCTACGGCCTGAAAGGAAGATAACAATTGAAAACTAAGGTTGAATCGATAAAGAGAATATTAGCTTTGAATTCACATCACAAAAACTTCAAGTTGGGAGCATGGCCAACATAAATCACCCAATTCATACAGTAGTAATAGATATAAGATTGCTTGAAACTTGATATGGTTCTATTTTTTCTGGAAGGAACTTTTGTGCTTTGTATTCCATAGAGAAGACAGGGTACAACTCGTTTGATAAGTTGTAATAAAAACTATGATTACTTGGATAAAATTTGAAAAGGAGAAACTTTCCGAAAGAAAGAGAATGGCATAAGACTGCCAATGGATTATTACAAAGGGAATAAAGTTTGCAGACAGTGTTCAATGATTTGGTTTCACTTGGAAAAATAATTATTGTTACTCCCGCAGTAAATTTCCTTTAGAAAATGTTCAACTTTTCTAACTATACTGTATACCGCTAGGCTTGTAACCTTATTACAGGATTGCAAAAAGATATTTATGAGTAAGAAACAAATAATTGATGATACTATATATACTTTGACACTTTATGATGAAATTGACACTAATTATTACTTTATTTAATCCTACAAACCACTATAGGTTCAATGTGTTTAGAAAACCACTATAGGCAGGCAAATTATAACATAACTTAAGAAGAAATCGCAAATAACATAATCTTATAAACTATCGCTAGTCAAATAAAAAATACACTTCATGACATGCTGTGCAGCCGAGCTATCTCACACGCATTTGTGGCCATGTCATAAACTATGCAATGGCTGGAATCGGATACTTCATGTTAGACGTGATACATTTTTTCTGTCTTGTTGTCAGTTGTCTGCAATACGAAAGAAATTGGACTGTGACATTTTATTTGTCTGCTCGCCATTGTTGACTCTTTGACCCTAAACCTTTTCTTTATGCGATGTATATACACACATTTTTTCCACAGATTTTCCTCTTTCTCTTGATAAACTCTAGTGTAAATGTATGTTGAAAATCTGACAAAACCATGCATGTATTGATTTAGAATTTTTTTCTCTCCAGATGACCAAGAAGGAAGTAGAGGCGGTAGACAAAGCATCCAGTGCAAGGACTCCGGAACCACTTGATGAAAATGACAAGACCAAAGGAAAGCAATCGAATTCCAAAAAAGTTGCCCACAATAATAAGAGCTCTTCGCCTGGGAAAAAAGGGGGGACCTCTGGTGTTGCGAGCAGTAGTGGTAGTTTGGGAACAGACTGTACCACGGATTCCAGTGTTACCGTCAGTATTAGCAAAAAGAAGGAGACCAAAAAGAGGGAAGAGGATCCATCGTGTCCTCAGGAGATGCAATCATTGCAAGAACAAGGGCCTCCGAGCAAGAAGACGACTCCTACAAGTGATATTGACAACACGAGAACACACTCGTCTACCAATGGACATCAAGACAATGGTAGTGTTACCAATGGAGTTCGAAGAACGCCTAGTTTGAGGCAAAAGTGTCGCTGTTTGTACTGCTGCTTCAGTTGCTCATGGTAAACAATAATTTTTATACATTAGATGGAAGAAACTCTTATAGATAAATAATAGAAAAGTTTATATGCATATATGGATAAGGGAAAAACCGCTTATATCGTTTTCGGAGAATAAAATTGCACCGTGACTTCAAAATTGGGGAAATAAATTATCATTTTGATGCGTACAGCTTTGAAATATCTGAATGAAAATGATTAGGTAGTTACTTTTAGTAACTCTTATAATATGAGTAAATATGCATAGAATATGAGTAGTTTTTGTCAATTTAGTTAAATGTAAAGTCTACAAATGTGCAAAACTTTTTTCACCCAGCATTTTTGCATTTCCGTTGCTAACTAGCAAAATCTTTTGTGCAGCAGTAACTTAAATCCCAAGGATTTGTTGGCAGTTAGTTTGTTAGTGGGGAAAATTTTAAATCCTACAATAAATTGTGGGTAGTAACTGACGACTGAGTTTACTTGAATTTACTGGATTTAGAAGATAACAATAATATTGCATACCACATAATTAGACGGGGCACTGTATGTTTCCATGATTTATTATGTAGCGTTCGCTACATATTGGAAACTCTCTGACATTCTGTCTGTCTGTCCGTTTGTCCGTAACCTAACTCATGAATGTCTCAATGGATCGGGATCAAAATTGTTTACGCATTCTTGAGTACATGAGAACATTGTAGTTTGGTATGTAAAGATGAGCAAAATCAGTCAACTGTTCGTTTTCCTAAATTTGGAAGGTCAAAATTTTGAGAATTTAATAGCAGTTGATACAACTAACTATCCGAATGTGAAGTTTGATATATGTACTTGAGAGCTTAAATGAATCTCTATTTATATAATAATGTGAGGAAGGATAGCGTGTAAGTTTATGTATGGACCGTAAACCCCAAATAAAACACCATAATACTGCGGTGAATAGGACTCGGCTCGGAGCTTCACTTGGGCTATTAAATAATGAACAGTTAATACGAAAGATCTGAGGTATATGAGCATGGATTCGATCTCAGCAAGTTGTTGTCTATAAGAACGGCTTTCACATTAATTGGAATGTTATGTATTATATATATCCATTGTAATAGATTGATATTGTTTCTCATGCGTTTCTGGTTTATTTCATGGGTTTGATTGAGGACTTAGATTTATCACATGATGTAAAACTTTCTATTCCTCTTTGCTATGTTGAATGCTTTACATTTTCAATAGCTAGCAATTACTAGCTCTATAGATGCATGTGACGCAATTGGATGTCTAGCAAAAAAAAGATTCCTTGAATCATGTATTTTTCTCACAAATGCATAAAAATGTTTGAATTTAAGTTAGTTCCTCTGTTTATGCAATGCCTTTTAGATTTATTTTATTCATCCGGAGTCAAAAGAATTTTTTAAAAAGTATGACACACAAATTAAATTCAAGGATTTGTATTAAACATTTTCCCAGATTTCATTATATAGCAAAAAGCTGCTTAGAATTTAATCAGCAGCACTTAGAGCTCTTGCAAGCAGAATATTATTCTGCACTAACTAGTAATAGCGATTGTCTTTTCCAGACAATTTTGAATGCTCCAAGCACACGGTCTTGGGAGATAATGGGAAACTAAAGTCTTTGTGCACCATTATGACAGCCAGAGTCGGAGGCTAAAACCTGGGGTTGTTGAGTTAGATTGAACTCCCACTTTCTAGCTACACTAACTACTTTACTATTATGCACACATTCAGAATTATCAAAAGACGCAGTTAAAACTTTTACGTGGGCTTATCATCATGTAACTTGAGTGTGATATTTTCACGAGCAATTGTAAGTAGTAAACCCACTCCAAGTAATTGTTTTAGTACGGAGTCAGTCTTGAGTCCTTTGAAAAAGATAAGATTGCATTTAATTTTATTTTTTAATATTAAAAGTACAAAATTACAATTATTTGAAATTTGAATGAAAACTGTACGTTGATAACTATAAGCTCTGTACACACAGCTGCATATTTTACAGTAACTAGTTGTTACCCCAATTGCGTGATTTTGCTTAAGCTATAATTTATGAAAATTGGCCTAAACATCAGTACATGTAGAACATGATAGGATTTCCATACAACTCTGTCTGTATCATTTGTAAGTAGTACGATTACCAATATCAACTACTGTTTGTGAACTTCCCAAGAACTACCTCTTATTTATGGGATCCAAACAATAATAACAAAAGTATAATGCCCAGCCATTCATTTAACCTTCAGTACAATGGCACATACAGATACATATATGCACGGCATTAGATATTTAGCTAGCAGGAGATAGTATGGTTAGCAAGCAAGCAATTTGTTTTTACCCAAAGCATGCATGAGATACAAAGAATTTGATAACTAACCAGATCTAACTAACCATTAGTAGAATCTGTGTAGAAGCAACAAATGACATTGCTCCACTCCAAGGAATATGAAATAATAGTTTCTTGGTCTTGTCATCAGATCGTCTTGCACTCACACAATGATGAATGGATGGCACGAATTTTAGGTATCACAATAATATTTTGTGTGTTCACACTCGCTACACAAGTTAGTTGGCTGCATGGTCGTAGATTGTGCATGCAATCTGTATCCCATGTGAATTATTTTCCGAGAAGGTCGTCTTGCCCCACTTTGACTGCCGTAAAAATTTGCTCGTACTCCTCACCGTGCAATATAATATATGAATGGCTAGTTTAAGGCACATATAGATTGTAAGATTTATTGAGCAAATTTTAATGTATGAGTAAATACGGTGAGAAAAACTACATCACTGTAGTTATTGCTATCCTTGTGTACTTTATAGCTGTTTAATTGATACAAAATGCCCCTCTACCCAAAAATCGTATTAAATATTCATGCATGGTAACAATGGTAGAGATGAACTATAATTCTGTATTTTATGCTCAACAGATTACCACTGATAATGCATTGTTAATGATACTATTATCCGTGCTCCCATATGCATCACTAACAGACGTGCAAATGTCTTTTAGCATTGCATAGTACACACGCGTTCTTGGGAGCACAATTGTGTGGATGCAGACAGAAGCACATGTTGCAGCTAGTTAGTTAGTAATTCAGTTAGTTTACACTACTCTCAGTTCTCAGAATGGTGTTCACAAGTTTTGGGGCTAGTTAGTTAGCAAGTTCATTCTATATAGTCTACTGGAAAGGAACGAACTAACTAGCTAAGACATGATGCGGTCTCCATAATACTTCCATTAGTGAATTCTTGTTGACAACTTGCTTTTAGTCTTGAATCAGTTCTCATCGCATCCACTTTGTTTGCTAAAATGGAACATCCATACTGGAGAAGTGATTTTCACGGCTGCTGCTGATTAGTCTGTGTGTCTGTTCATATTTGTTTCCAAGTTGACGGTTCAGAGCATAGCATTCAATCACTACGTGCCTTTTAAATGGCTTTGTAGTCAGTTAGTTAGTCTTTTTGTCGGTTGAAATGGATATTTCCCAATGAGGTGATGCGATTTGTTATGACAAAGGGTTCTTAGAATGCAACAATTGTGCACAGTTACCTAAGTTTGTTTTGTTGTGTGCTTACTGAGCATAGTTAGTATTTTTAATTATTAGCAGAAGGTGCACGTGTACATTATGCCAGCAAGGCTATGGGGAATTAGCATACACAACTTACGATGGGTGAAGCAATGTGATTAACATGTGAACCATGTGTAAATGGGAATCTAATGTGTGAGGGAAAATAGAATTGACAGATTTATGTGGTAAATCTGGGCAAGTGGTGAATATATAGGAGACAATGAGTATAACTATAAAAACTTGTGGTTGTTTCAGCCTGGCTCTCAGGAATAATGAAGAGAATAAAGGGAAAACAAAGGAGTCGGAGTCAGATCTTATCTGTGATTCGGATTCACTGTAAGTTGAACTTGGTTTTAAAAATTATTATTATAGTTTCCAAGGTCATTTCCATGTGCTTATGCTGACATTTGCATAGAGTTGCTCCATTTGATGCATGTGTTCCTTGTTTTAAGTGCTTTTTATGTCTGTTCCAGCTATAAAGAGGAAGTCTACATGTGTAAGGATTATTAAAATGGCTCTTGGTTTTTGATTGCTCACTTAATGCAGTGATGAATATGAAATGCTGGAAATTTATTTGCAAGATTTTGGGTGGTAGGTTGACAGAAATAGTATGGACATTTCATTCTTTTATGGGCGCATTTTCAAAAGGAGTTATTTCGAGTTAGCTATATTTAGTTAGTATGAGCATGCACAAGTATAATAATCATTGACTTAAATATGGATGTCCTTAAATATAGTGTGCAGGACACAAGATATATTAAATTTAAATATTTTCGTAGTTTTTGACTAATTTATGCATGTAACGTTCTCAATCGCTCCATGCATTATCGGTTATCTAAAATGTGTATCAGTAAGAAAGAAAATAATCCAATATCATAGAAATGCTTAATGAGATGAATTTTCTCATTAAAGCTGAACCCTGAACTGGAAATTTAATGTCACTGCTTTTTAAAACGAGGTCAAATTATTCGTGAAAAACTTTGTTTCCTTATCCCAGTTGCCAGTAACATACACTTGTTGTGAAGTTGATAGTCGGCATGAAGAGAAGCATGTCAAAGCGTAATAAGCATATGGCGTCATGTGCAGCAAGCAATATGGATTTCTTAAATATTTAGGAAGCTAGGAAAACATGAGCACCACCAAAAACAAAGATTGATGCTGTCAATGTGTAAACATGCCAAATAGCAAAAGCAATCCATACAATTCGTTTCTGTGCATTTTTCGCACCCATATGCGAGAACATGTGGCGTCACACGCTCCATCCATTCCATTTCAAAGCAGTGTTCAATACAAGGAAATTCATGAGCAAAGTATTCAAACAACGGGCTCTTCAGTTAGTCTAAACCCCCCACCTTACTCGTTTATTAAAAAAATAACTTTTAGCCCAAAAAATTACTGTTTCAAACACCGTTTATAAAGCGCTGTATCAAATTATATATATATTATGATTATAACTCGGACGCCACTACCTCTATTTTTAAATTGCTGAATTTTTACTATTACAGCAAAAAATCTCAGTTTCAGCTACTATAGGAATTTTTTAAATTTAACCTATTCAAAAAGAAAAAATTGCATATCAGTCATCAAAAAGTAGAGTATACTTTGGCAAACAAATGCGTAGAAAAAACTGATTCTATGAAATAATTTGTTGATGCTCAATTCTTCCAGCTCAACGTGAGAAACGAAACATTTTTTAGAAGCTAGAAGGCGGGTAAATGTTTTTCCACACTCTTAGAATGCTAACACGCGAAAATGTTGGTCTATTTCCCATGTGAATGCGTGTAGAACATGGATTATAGTGTTGATCTTAAAGGACTACAGATTTTGTATGGAATTACCATGCCATGATAGCACAAGTGAGGCATACCCACGAGTGTATTTGGTACGACTGTGATCATAAATAAACAAAAGTTGTGAAATGCAACCTACTCCGTTTATGTTGTTCACAGGATTTGTCGATACGGACAAATTTGTGCGATCGTTCTTTGATACAAGAAAAAGAAACACATACAATTGGCACGTACATTCACTGTGAAAGAAAATAGCTAATAAATGCCACGTCTTATAGAGTCCATACGACCAATCATTGCTTTGCTATCTATTGCTTTCATCCCAGCTAACCAACTATTCCATTCATTATACGATGACTGCTCATACGTGCAATTTATATTATTGGATTTGCAGACCACCTCTCGAAGAAATCCGGAGTTGGGGCGAATCTTTCGATAGACTAATGCAAAGCTCACGAGGCCGAAAAATATTTAGAGATTTTTTAAAATGTGAATATAGTGAAGAAAATATATTATTTTGGCTTGCATGTGAGGATCTTAAAAAAGAATGCAGACCGCAGCACATCGAAGAGAAAGCTCGTCTAATTTATGAAGATTACATTTCCATCCTCTCGCCAAAAGAGGTAAGTTCCCAATTTAACCTCCACTATATTATACTTTCCACACTAAAACTACAAGCATTTGAATATAGTACTTGTGCATAACTTACCAAAAGCAAAAAAGAGGAACAAAAAACGTATCTACGTGTTCAATTTCCTCCTTACATATCATAATAAGGTACAAGAAAATGCAATATCACTTCAATTATGAAAGCAATTGGTACACACAAAAAAACGCCTACTATATCACTATTATTATCAATATGAGGTATTACGTACAATGTGAGGAAACTACTTTGTTTTTCAAATTACACTCTCTGCGCGCAACTTACATAATGTAGAGGATAGTAAAGTCTCAATAATGATTCTACTGACATTTTGGGGTTGGTTACTAAATTTCAAACAACTACAACTGGCAAATAAATTACACGGTTATGTATAAGATAATCGTAGATTGGAGATAACACTACTATATGGTTCATTTATACATTAGTTTGCATATAGTCATCCGTCCCATGAATTCTTTATGCAAGTCAAGGAAGTTATTATTTGTGCTGACTGGGTCCTAGTATTTACTTTGGGGGCCACAAAGAAAGAATATATGGGAAAAAGTTTCTGGGCCTTTGTTTTATAACATGTGTATACATTTATCTTCTCATGCATATGCATACAGGGATAGAGTAAGCTTGATTGGTTTCCGTCCTATGTTGATCAAGATAGCGGAAATTTGCATACGTTGTTGAAAAGTTGTTGATGCGGGCAGCTTTTGTCAATCCTATAGTCTCACACTGGTTCATTTATTTGGCCAAAAACTTTCACTTCGTCATTCGAATATGTAGGGTTAGTGCCTGCTGTTTTTCCCGTTTTTCTTAACAAACGCTTTCAAAGGTCTCATTTCCTTTTAGTTTGTCATGTTCGTCCATTACAGAATAGCATTGTGATTTGGTGGCATCGCCATTTGCCAGACTATTTACGTAAATGTGAGGAAGGAAAAATAAATATTCAAGATAAATATGTAAAGTTCAAAGAAATTTGTAGTAAGTAATAACATAATGATTTGATTGTGTTTGTACATGTTTGAATTTAAGTAGATTTCCTTTTGTCTTTTTTTTAGTGATTACAATTGCAATAAATTTTACAAAGGCAAAAGAGTTAATTATCTAAAGTAGCGTACATTTGGTTGCTAAAAACAACTACCAAGTCACAATGTTATAGTGGAGAGAAAAAGCTGCAATGCAACACAGCAGATTTTTTTCCTTAGGCTTGCCAGCACGTTCTTGAACTGTTGATGCGATCAAATTTCATTTTCAAGACAACAGAGAATAGAGAAAGTTGTACCTGATGAGCACACGAGCAACATGAAAGAGAAAAAGAAAAGTGTAGAAAGTCAAGCAGTCTCATTCAAACAGAGGAAGTGATGAAAGATAGTGGAACAAACAATGCTCCAGGAGGAATACAATGACCGCAGTTGGGAGAGCTATGGTAGAAATGATTATTCAAAACTAAATAGATGTCTTTTGTTCCGTCCTATAGCTCTCGTACTTACACATGCTCAACCTAACACATCCTACATATCCTTTCTACTACGATTACAGCATAACATGAGAAAGTTGATTCAGTTTCAATTTGTTTGGTAACTATTGCGGTAAAAAGTGTAAATATATAGACTGCAAAATACATTTTTCTCCTAGATGGCTTTGATTGTGTAACAGAAGAAAACGTAGCAAAGAACACGGTGTAGTCAGTGGATTATTAGAGCATGAAATTGAGTAAAAAATGTGAAGCGACTGAAAATCTTCTAAAGTTGCTAAGCATTTTAATTGCTTCTCTCATTTAAACCACTATGTAACCTGATTCCAAGTAAAAAGTCTTTTGAACATTATGTCTGTGGTAATTTAATCAGCATCAAGGCGGTAATAATCACTATATTTAGGACTCCATACGAATCCATACTCTACTCACAGTCAGTATATAGAGTCTTTGGCAATTCATTAAGAGCAAATGAGAAGAAGCAATTAATTTTCTTGGGGATTCCTTGGAGTAAAAACTAAAGAGTTACTCCTGGCACAAAGCCCATCACGCATATCATCATAATATGTGCTCTCAAGTCTGGAAAACAAAGCAAGTGATTTATGCAGTAGTGTGCAACTATAGCACATTTCCCAACCAACCATATATTATTCCCTCCCAGTCAGTTTAGCACTATATTCCTCCCGGTCCCGTATACATTTCTTTTGCAATTGAATATGAATATAGAGTACACCGACGAGAGTCCATGACTCTAAAAATGTAACTTTTATACTACTCCCAAGGTGGTTTAAATAATAAAACTGGTGCATTCATCAGTGTGCTCTCGAATATTTACTGCACTCTTACTACTATTTACTTCCTGAACAAATTACATCCAAAGGACATTCTTTT
>Ga0210040_10010951_pt1 | contig 10333 bp, 13 predicted proteins | sample CryGeyCG12114_NA_FD_185462 | JGI IMG/M metagenome (GOLD analysis project Ga0210040, IMG submission 185462) | Groundwater microbial communities from aquifer - Crystal Geyser CG19_WC_8/21/14_NA (SPAdes) (version 2) | ecosystem: Environmental > Aquatic > Deep subsurface > Groundwater | place: USA...
GGCATCAAGGTCTTTCATGTGTTCTCGCATCTCGGCAAGAGTACACATATAGTCGATCTTCCACTCTTCGTCGCCGTCGAGCTTCCATGCGAACCAGTGTTCGAAGATGGACTTGACACAGATGTCTCGAATGTCGAGCTCGTTGAAGACCTCATCGCCGGAGTCATAGGCTCTTCCGACTGTCTCAAGATCGACGAGATGATCTCTTGCGAGGGGAAGAAGCTTTCTGACCATGAATTTACCGAAGGAGGCGTGTGGAATTTGCAGCTTGTGTGCGACGACTAGTGCGTCGATGAAGGGCGTCATGCCTGTCTCGTCGGTGATAAGGTCTTTAATCTGCGAATCATTAGTATACGAAGGCATAAGAGACGAGACAGGAGCAGACTCACTTCAGGAGCGGACGCCACATTTTGCTCTTCTCCACAAGTCTTGATCCAGTCGAAGACAAACTTGTAGGGAGCGAGACCAAGACCAAGGCTGTTGTCGAGCATGAGATATGGCTCGCCCTGCTGAACGATCTTCTTGTAGATGTAATCGCTACAGATCGTTGCAACATCTCGCGGGACGTTTTCGATCTCGGTGCATGGAACGACGGCCTTTGTCTTCGGGTCTCTCATGAAGATCTGCAACTTCTTGCCATTAGGCTCAAGCCTGTAAATGTGTTAGAGATGGTGTAGTACAGGCTGTAAGTGAATCACTGACTCTGCTAGCTTCTTCTTGTTGATCTTCTTTTCTTGAATCTGCTGTGGCTCTGATTCTTCGACCTCACCAACAGGGCCACCCATCTCTGCATTGTCCCAAGTGTCTGCCATCTTGAGCTATGTAGAATGTAGTGGGATACTGGTTTGATTGGGGAAGTATGAGAAGAAAATCTGCTGTTTGGTAGGTTTGTGCGTAGAGGATTAAGTTAAGCTTGGGACCAAGGCTGCGTTGTTAGGAGGTTGTAGAAGCCCTTCGAATGACTAAAATGTTGTGAAAAGAGAGGGGCAGTGAAAGGTCTTGAAGGTGAAGCGGCAGGAAGTTCCTGCCATCGTTCCGAGATTGATCAATTCGGTGCCAGTTACGCGATACCAGCTCAATCGATATCGTTCATCTGCACACAAGAACCCCATTATTGCTGCTCCTATGATCCATCTGACAATGCTCTGCATGGGGTACATTGCCTGGACTGTTGCTGCCGACGGCATACCCAAAACTCAGGTTGAGTACGGAGGTTCGATTCTCATCCCAACCAGCATTTTCCACTTTCCGCTACCTGCATATTCAAGCAAACATGAAACTCCTTTACCTAGTAAGCTTTCATAACCTGGAAGGTCCAAGTCCGGGCGTGGTGGCCTTTTTCACCTTATTGTCCTCCTTCAGAAAGATCTAGCGCCGCGGGTTGTACCTTCCTGTGTCCTTCCGCCGTGTACTTTGCTCATAATGCATACTCACCAGTCTGTTATATGTGCGCCACCACTCATGCACGTACCTGAACTTACTCGACATCTCCAGTCCAGCGACCTCATCTTCAAAGGCAATCAGGTCAGGGTGGTCAGTGGTCGCTGGGCTATCTGATGGAAAGCTCAAGAGGCCTCCGGCTTTTGCACGCGAAACTGACACGATCAAGCGAGATCCAGCCTAAAGCTTAAACAGAATTAGCGAAGCTGCGGCTGACAAGCTGTTCATGAGCGGTGTTATCGTCCCTCAGTTTGCTTTCGTCATATCTTTTGCCTTCTCGGTCTGTGTATCGCTAGACACGCAGCTGATCTACCCATTCGAGCGATGAACTGGTTACTGGCTTCGTACAACATGACATAAAGAGGTCGATTTGAGATAGGGATCCGCCTTCTGAACTGACGACGAGTCAACAGGGTCTCTATCTTGTCAACAACGGCGATCGGAACCCCCCGCCAGAGCTGCAAGGCTAGCAGATCGGAAGGAGAAAGGGCCATACAGATGCATTCGAGCACGACTCTGCCTAGATATGATTGAGCTCTGGCTTCCACTTCTACATGAGTAGCGCCCATGGCACAGAGGAGCGTGACGACGTGAATCGGACTCGAGACCCTTCCATTGGCTCCATACTTCAGTGTCGGCGCCGTCCGCCATGTTAACATATCTGAGATGTGGGGAGAAGAAGCAATTCCGAGCCAACACTTACCAACTCCATTGTCTTTCGTTGCTTATCACTGGTGGCGTGCTGCCAAGCTGGAGCCAAGAGCCGCCAACACGCCCAGAACGAGGGCCACAACTTATCTCCATCCAATTGCGTGGTTAGAGCACTCCATTCTGCGCGCAGGTCTCCTCTAAATTCTCATATCTTGAATATGAGATACATGTAAGCACACAATGGATGCTTCAAGCTACAAATGTTGCTGGTCGACCTCGGGGAAGCTTCATTCTCCCTCTTCCTTGAGCTCGATACGACACAAGCACTCAGGAACACTTTGTCTCTTTCACCAACATCATGGGTTGGATTCACAATACTAATGCCGCCGTGGCGCGTTCGACGCTGGGTCGCTATTTCCGCTTGGAGGGCTCAGGGCACGTGCGTAGAACCAGCATGACATTGAGACCGTGCCTTACTGACAACATCGCGCAGCCCAAGGAACGAAAGGGGTCATACTTCTTCACAGAGATCCGGGCTGGTCTTGCCACTTTCTTCGCCATGGCCTACATCATCAGCGTGAATTCGACCATTGTCTCGCAATCAGGTGGCACCTGCGTGTGTCCACCCGACTCCCCAGACCTTTGCGACAGTGATCCAGACTATATGCTTTGCGTGCAGGAAGTCAACCGAGATCTTGTTACCGGAACAGCGGCAATCGCGGCTTTGACAACCTTCTGTATGGGCCTGTTCGCCAACATGCCCATTGCCCTTGCACCTGGTATGGGCCTCAACGCTTATTTTGGTAAGTGCGACTAGCAATACATAAGGCGTCGATTCTGACTTCGTTTAGCCTACACTGTCGTTGGATATCATGGGTCCGGTCTTGTCCCTTATCGAGTGGCTGTCACTGCAGTCTTTGTCGAGGGTCTCGTCTTCATTGCTCTCACGATTCTAGGTATAAGGCAATGGTTGGCACGAGCCATCCCATCTTCGATCAAATTGGCAACAGGAGTTGGTATTGGTCTCTACTTGACCATCATTGGCTTAACATACAGCGCTGGCATTGGCGCGGTTACAGGCGCGCAATCTACACCGCTGGAGCTCGCAGGTTGCGCACCACAGTACTTGGACCCTGATACCGGACTATGCCCCCCAAGTGAAAAGGTACGTGCGGCCCCACGTCGTGGGAAAGTGGCTTAATTGCCATTAAGCTGCGAATTTTGACCATGTTACAAGAGCTGACTGTGCCTAGATGCGTAATCCGACGATGTGGATTGGCATTTTCTGTGGCGGGATGCTGACTGTGCTGCTGATGCTCTACCGCGTCAAGGGCGCCATCATCTTCGGCATCCTTCTTGTCTCTATCATTTCTTGGCCCAGAGGTACAGCCGTGACCTATTTTCCTGATTCAGATCTCGGTGACTCTTCCTTCGAATTTTTCAAGCAAGTCGTTGCTTTCCACCCCATACAACGTATACTAGCAGTTCAGGAATGGGATGTCAGTGGATACGGCGGGCAATTCGGCCTCGCATTTATCACGTTTCTATACGTTGACATCCTCGACTGCACCGGTACCCTCTACTCCATGGCTCGCTTCTGCGGCGCGATCGATGAGCGCACTCAAGATTTTGAGGGCAGCGCTGTGGCCTACTTAGGTTCGCTTCCCTTGTCACCAATCAAACTATCAAAGATTTACTAATTTGTCATAGTGGACGCCTGTGGTATTACTATCGGCTCTCTCTTCGGCGTCCCACCGGTCACAGCTTACATCGAGTCCGGTGCCGGTATCTCAGAAGGTGGCGCGACAGGCCTCACAGCAATGGTCACAGGTCTATGCTTTTTCATCTCCATCTTCTTCGCCCCGATCTTCGCATCGATCCCACCATGGGCAACAGGCTGCACACTTATCATCGTCGGCAGTCTTATGGCCAAAGCCGCAAAAGACATCAACTGGTCCTACATGGGTGACGCAATTCCAGCATTCCTCACAATTGCCATCATGCCGTTCACCTACTCAATCGCTTACGGTCTTATCGCTGGAATCATCTCGTACGCCACAATCAACACTCTCGTCTGGGTCCTTGAGAAAGTCTCTGGGGGCCGTATTGCGCCAAAGGACAAAGACCTCAAGGATCACTGGACCTACAAGCTTGAGGGCGGGTTGCTTCCACCGTGGGTCAAACGAGCCGCCAAAGGCAAGAAAGACTTCTGGCGACCGTACGATGATGAGGAACATCATGCACCCGGTCGGGTCGTTGATGGCAGCGAACAGGTTACTACGACGGGCAAGATGAGCGAGTCTCAGGTTGGAGAAATCTACCGTGGGGAGTCAAGTGGGAAATCAAGTCGGAGCGATGAGTTCCAGATGAGACCTATATAATTCAGGTGATTGTGTTTAGCACTATCTGTATGTAATATGTTACTTGTTTTGGACACGGCTCGCGACTCACGTGCTTATTCGAGTCGTGCGCAGCGCGGCGAATGACTGATGCCGCACTCACCGCTACTGTTGAGATCGACGGAGAACGATTCTTTGTCATTGCTCCTTGCGACTCACCACATTTTCCGTCCCGGCTGCTGCCTGTTCCACGGCCTGCACCACCCACAATGCGCATCTTATTGTACTTGTTGCATTGCAGGAATTAATGTTGCCAGAAGAGTTGCTACAAACTTGAAATTTATTCATTGGAGAAACCAATCGATCTAACGGAAACGTTAGATCTCTCTTCTTTGCCATTTTGTGCGCTTGCAGCGGGTGGACCTTGGTATGCGTAGGTTCGTACCTAAAATCGGGTAAACAGGCTTCATGGACACATGTTCGACTCGCGCTCTAGGTGTTAAAAGGCAGCTCATGTCTTTTTGCGAAACTCAGTTATTCTGTAGATCCTATTTATATATGTACAGTTCTATTTGGTCATCATTGATGGGCTGGTTGCACCTTTGTCCTCCAACTCCATGACACTCGCTTCGGACCCAGCATATCGTGCATACCCATGCACAGGACCCGATGTCACTTCGACCGTCGTTTTCGCGGTAATGACGCCTTCAGGCGGCGCAGCAAAATAGTCCTCGTCGGAATTGCGTTTCCTCAATGGTCTCAATGCAGACGAGCTTAGCTTTGACCCTCTGTGTCTGCTCGCGAAATTTCCGTGCGAAAGAGGTCCTTCTATGGTGGTTGTCGTGCCGTAGAAAGTGCTTCCGTGCCACCATCCGAATGTGTTGAGACCATATTCTGTGATTGGTGGAGGTTCTTTGCTGAATATCAGGACGCGGCGTGTGAGAGCGTATAAGAGTACATCGAGCCATCCGCAGGATGTGATGGCGGCGCCTGCGAGGCAGTAGTACCAGTACGGGACTTGAATGCCAGTCATAGCCGCCATTCTGCCGCCGGCCAGTGGCAGTGTGCACACAATGTAGACGATGGGATAGATGATCATCCACTTCGCTGCGCGCTTCGTTGAAGTGAGCTCTGACCTGTTTTCCGCGCTCGAGATTGTGAGCCTCGAATAGATTGAGAGGTAGATGAGAGCATAGATGACGACTGTCCCGAACATGGCTATGAATATCCAGACGTAATGCAGCCATAGACGGTCGTTCTCGAAGCGTTGGTCTACCCAACACCATGCGCCTGCTCGAACGTATACATCCGTGTGGCGACCGACCGTGACGATAGCCATGGCATAGACAAATGCCCAGCAACCGAGTAGCCAGAGGTAGAAGGTCCTATCGCTCACCGTTCGGCCTTTGACCACGGCGACGAATGTGTGGAGGGCGATTGAGAAGATGAAAACACCTGATGCCAAGTCGCCAACGCTAACGAACCATCCGTTGGCCCAGCACGTCGTCGTGCCGACTTCGATCTTGTTTTTTGCAACCCACACCGTACTCAATGCGAAAGCTGTCGCTTGCTGTATGTCGGCCAGCAGCAGATTGTAAATGAGTATGAAGAATTGATTGGCTCCTTGTCGGAGCTGGCCTTTCCTCCACCATCCCACAAGGCGCACCGTTAGGAATAAGAACAGAAATCCACTGCTGGCTAGTGACAGTAATCCGAAGAAGGCGACCACGGGCAGACCACGTTGCAGTGTCGATGGCAAAGGATCTAGTGTACTTGACAGTGACACCGAATGTGAGGCCCCCATTGACTGCGCGGTGACCCAATCAGCACTTGTGCTTCGCGGAAAATAAGGACATGCCGATTCTGATATGAGTCGACGTTGGAAGTGTGTGAGCCTGAGACCTGGTGGGAATTCAGCTGGATTTGTGAGTTGAGACGTGTTTGACAGAGCAGGACGGCTGCGAAAGAAGACGATTGCAATCGCGGCACGAGCGACTGGGAGGACATTGAGAGCACCAGGGAGCCGGCCATGCTGCTACGTTACTTTCCCTGGCCAGTAGCATGGTAGCTAACGAATATCTTCAACTGCTGTGTCATCGGGCTCAATCGAAACCCTCCATAGAGGGTGAAAGGCACCTGGTTAACCAACAAAATCGCAGGGTTGTATGGTTGCACGGCTGGATGCGTGCAGACTAGTCCCGCTTAGCATATCGCTCAAAGCCCAAGAGCACCAGGAGATGGACTAGTCCTTGCCGCGTGCCGTTGACTGGAGCGTGATCAGCGAGCGACTCGAACTTTCAACCATAAAAGGACGACAAATCTGTGCATCGTATGTCAGTTCGGCTGAGATGTTTCGTGGGCGGCGGAGAACTGTCAGACTACCACCATACTGGCACGTTGTGAGCCTCGGAAACGGTACAGTGCGTATGCTCATGTAGTGCTTGCGACGACATCGCCAAGAGTCTCTGCATGATGGTAGGAAGTTTCCTCCACGTTCGGATACGGCGAGCCGCTAACACTTTGTCCCCCTGGTTAGAACATGAAAAGAAAGGATGAAAGTGCAGCAGCGAGGTCTTGAGATTGACGGCCAAGACGCGGTGCAGACGCCACAGCCTAGATCGCAACTTGCTTGTGCCGCCGAATCAGGCTGCTCGGGATCTTCCGTGGGCAATGTTCACTTCTGTTCGTGCACACCTGATTGTGCACGCAGAGGCGTGATCCGCGACGGGCGTGGATACTGGTAGTTCAATCGTATTCCATTCCTAGCAATATATTTCGAGTCATTCTTGTACGCAAGACTGAAGGTGCCATGGAAACACTGCTTGCTCAAGCGTCTAGTAGGGGCTTCCTAACATAGTGAAACATACGGCATCGCTACGCCGCAGATAATGAAAAGGGATGCTAACCCCCATACAACAGCGCTCGGAGAACGTCAGTACTTCTAGAAACAAAGCAGCTTGTAGACATCCAAGTCCCTGTAAAGTTATTTCGGGCCGAGAACAGGAAGAGGGCGTCTTTAGTGGTCATGTCCGACTGCGCTACGCATTGACCACCGTGAGGATGACCGGTATCAGCAGACGCGGCAGGCACGAGGCAGGCTGATACCAGGTCGACCTTGCCGTTACGCGAGCTTTGATCTTCGTTGATAGTGACATTGTTCGCCACCGCTTCTTGACAGTCTGAGGAAAAGGATGCAATAGCAATCGCAACAGCAACCTCACGCTGTGAAGCCGCATCTGGACCGCAACCTCGCTCTCGACTGCTTCCATATCAACTACCAGGATGGCAGTCAAAGCAATTATCCCGCTCCTCATCGGGATGATGTTGCTTACCGGATGCTGCAACACCCTACTGACTGTAAGGAACAGCGCCAGTATGCTGGTAGTGACGCAGGCGCTGACTGGCTATAGAAATACCAGGACATGCAATGCGTCCGCAATTGTGACGGTCATGGCAAGAGAGCTACTTTCGAGCAGCCAGTTATACAGACGTAAGCATTGCTAGCTAGCGTGAGAGCACGATTCTGACTCCGCGAAGTGTGCAGATGTTCATTGGCGAAATGGGTTGCTGGCTTGTAGTCTTCGGCTTCTATATGACGAACCTCATTCGATCGCGGTATACCCAAGAGCCTGTCCTGTATCAGCCTGTTCAACAAGAAGATGAGGACGATGATGTGCTACGAGCAACGTCGCAGGAAGCCGCTAGCCCTGCTATGAAGCCCTTTCTACCCAATGCTGAAGATCGGGCGCCTCTAGGAGGCTGGAAGGTGACGCTTCTTGCGATACCTGCTTGCTGCGACATCACTGGCACAACGTTGATGAACGTGGGCTTGCTATTCGTGGCCGCTTCTATCTACCAGATGACTCGAGGGGCCCTGGTGCTGTTTGTTGGTGCTTTCAGCGTCCTGTTCTTGAAGAGAAAGCTATACCTATATCACTGGCTATCCTTGCTAGTGGTCGTGACCGGTGTTGGCTTGGTTGGTTTGGCGGGGGCCATCAGCTCTGGGGACAAGAATCCACACAACGATGCAGAGGACAAGCTAGACCTTGCTAGAACAGCAATGCTCATGGCGAGAGAAGTTGCTGCTCAAGCGGCCGACGAAGCTGTCTTACAGACCATTTTAGGCGTCTTCTTGATTGCGTTTGCTCAGATATTTACGGCAACGCAGTTTTGCGTGGGTAAGTCGTTACTCGACCTGTCTGTTTTGTCCGTTGCTAACAAAGGCTACAGAAGAATTCATCCTCGAGAAATACGCTTTACAGCCACTCAAAGTGGTAGCGTGGGAAGGCACGTTTGGGCTGCTCGTCACGCTCATTCTCCAGCTCATCTTGCATTTCACAGTTGGGACCTCAGAAAGGGGCCAATATGGCTATTTTGATGCACAAGAAGGGTATCGGGAGGTCTTCAACAACAGGACGATCGCAGTAACGAGCCTTATGATCATGGTTTCGATTGGTGGCTTCAACTTCTTCGGCCTGAGCGTCACGAGGAGCATCTCCGCCACTTCTCGATCTATCATTGACACATGTAGGACCCTGTTTATCTGGATTGTTTCGCTGGGACTGGGGTGGGAAAGCTTCAAATGGCTACAGGTTGCAGGTTTCGCATTGTTGGTATATGGCACTTTTACCTTCAACGACCTTGTGCGGCCGCCGATCAAAGCGCTGATTCCGAAGAGAAGGGATGGTCCTGATCTATCATCAAGCGGTCTTCTTCCTGAGGTGCCGGAAGAGGAGATAGGACGCCATTAAAACGTAGCTGTTGCGGCATGTGCCATTTTTGAGGTTGGAGTGTAGACGAAGAGATATTCGTTAAGCAGAAGTACATGTGTGGACATCGCTCTAGCCTCCGCATCGTGCCGTGGCCTGCGACTCTGTTGAATCTGATAGGCTGGATGCCAAGAAGGTAGCTCCAGTATTAGGACTTGCCTCTTATCTCTTGAGCTCGTCACTCGAAGAACATCGAACCTCGGACGGCAAGCTTCGACGCCTTGCTGGCGACCCGTGCATACTCAGGTGAGATAGGAGGTACGCCTCGCCTCACATGTCACTTGATCTTAGTTGGGTCAAAGCGGCGTTCATCTCCCCGGTATGCTCATGCAAGGGATACTGTCTAATGTTTCTTCGAGCTCTCATTGCGAGCCTCGGTGCCCCACAACCGATCAAATCTGGTTGTGTTGCAGCAAGGGTTGGAACTGTACCACTTCGGAGACATCATGTCGGGAAAGCGTATGGTGAGTTCAGTCTCATTCGAAATGCTCACGAAGAAGCTCCCTACAGTTGCGTTTGCACGAGGAAGCTCAATCGCCACTTCCCCAATACTTCGATGTCTCAAACACTCAACAACTTGTAAATCCAACTCATAGCTAGGCACATTTTTCGTTTCGCAGCCCAAGTATGGCATGCAGCGGTGGAACAAGTATGGTGGCAGCGAGCATGTCAATCCAAGTCTTGTCAACGCCTGTGGAACAAACATATCTCAATGCCATGTCACCATACCGCCATTTGTCATCTCTTACATCCGTTCCTCGTTTACTACTCGATTCACAAGAAATGTTACCTTCGCCTGCAGATGATATACTTCTAGCTTCTTCGCCCCCTAAGTCAACATTTACTTCGCACATGATATCGCGTGCAAACAATAAAACACTCGATCCTGTCAAGCACAGAATCATGGCACGCAGCGACGAACAACTTCTGGCATCAAGGCGGAGCGCGGCAGTATGCGGTACAGATCGTTGCGATGGTGATTTTGCTCGATCCAGCTCGATGGCAGACCTGAAAGCAGACTACAGCTCAGACCTACGTCGAGTCCTACCCAGCGTATCCAATCTCAGAAATCTTGCGCACAACCAAGATATCAACGCACGAAATACAGGACTCACGCAGACGAATCCCATGTCA
>Ga0210040_10010952_pt1 | contig 10333 bp, 8 predicted proteins | sample CryGeyCG12114_NA_FD_185462 | JGI IMG/M metagenome (GOLD analysis project Ga0210040, IMG submission 185462) | Groundwater microbial communities from aquifer - Crystal Geyser CG19_WC_8/21/14_NA (SPAdes) (version 2) | ecosystem: Environmental > Aquatic > Deep subsurface > Groundwater | place: USA...
CCCGGTCCGGGTCGTCGGTCATGATCGTCACGTGCGCTCCCTCGGAGAAGCGCGCGCTGTGGGAGCCGACCGGGACGACCTCCAGGCGCCCGTCCTCCTTGAGCTGCTTGACCATGCACCCGATCGTGTCGGCGTGGACGACGACGGCGCGGCGGACGGCGTGCGAGCTGCCGGCCACGCGGGCGCGCAGCAGGCCCCGGCGGGTGAGGTCGAAGGGGACGCCGAGCTCGGCGATCCGGTCGCCGATCAGCTGCACGACGGCGTCGGTGCGCCCCGACGGGCTGGGCACGCGCAGCAGCTCGAGCATCACCGTGCGCAGGTACTCGACGTCGATCGGCAGGTCGACCGGGGAGTCGGTGCGGGCCACGGGCTGGGAGGTCGAGGTCACGGACCGGCAGGTTAGCCCGGTCGCGGGACGGCGGTGCGGAAGCAGCGGCGGAGCGGTCAAGGCGCGGAGCGCGGGCACCGATGGGCGGGGATGGGAAGCGACCGCCGGGTGCTCGTGGTGCGCTGGCTGCGCGCCGTCCTGGTCGCCGGGGTCGCGACCTTCGCCGTCGGCGTCCTCCTGCGCCCCGAGGACGGCAGCCAGGTGCTCCTGCTCGACCTGTGGGTCTACTGCGGCGTCCACGTGGCCGGTGCCGCGGTGCTGCTGGCCCAGGTCGGCCCCGTGACCCGCGAACGGCGGGCCTGACCACCGCCGGCAACGTCACCTACTCCCTGGTGATCGCCCCGATGGCCGAGCCGCCCTACCCCTCGGTCGCGGACGGGCTGTACCTGGGCTGGTACCCGCTGGCCTACCTCGCGGTCCTGCTGCTGCTGCGCGCCCGGGTGCAGCGCTTCCTGCCCAGCATGTGGCTGGACGGCGTCGTCGCCGGCCTCGGCGCCGCGGCCCTGGTCGGCGGCTTCCTGCTGGACGACCTGCTCTCCCTGGGCGGCGCGTCGACCGCTGAGGCGCTGACCAACCTCGCCTACCCCCTGTCCGACCTCCTCCTCGTCCTCGTCCTCGTCGCCGGCTGCGCCGTCCTGGGGCTGCGGGCGAGCCGGACGCTGCTCTTCGTCGTCGCCGGGCTGTCCCTGACGACCGCCGGGGACGTGCTGTACCTGCTCCAGGAGTCGGCCGGCGCCTACGTCGAGGGCGGGCCGACGGATCTGCTCTGGCTGCTCGGCGTCACCGCGCTGGCCTTCGCACCCGGGTCGGGCGCGGAGCTCCCGCCCACCTCGGACCCCGCCCGCGAGAACGCGCGGCTGGGCCTGCCGGTGCTCGCGCTGCCGGGTGCGGCGGCGCTGCTCAGCCTGGGCGTCCTGGTCCTCGGCCACGCTCGCCCCGTCCCGGTCCTGGCGGCTCTGCTCGCCGCGGCGAGCGTGCTGGCGGCCTTCGCCCGCGTGGCGCTGACCTTCCGCGACGTGCGCGCGCGCGAGCAGGCGGACTTCTCCGCGGTGCTGCACCAGGCCCGCACCGACGAGCTGACCGGCCTGCCCAACCGCCGCGGGCTGTTCGAGGCCTGCGAGCAGCTGGCCGCCTCGGCGACGCCGGACCGCCCGGGCTCCCTGGTGGTGCTCGACCTCGACCGGTTCAAGGAGATCAACGACTCCCTCGGGCACGCCGCCGGAGACGACCTGCTGTGCCAGGTGGCCAGCAGGCTGGGAGCGACCCTCGGGGCGGACGCGGTGGTGGCCCGCCTGGGCGGCGACGAGTTCGCCGCGGTGCTCCGGCACCAGCTCCCGCGAGGCGCTCGCGGCCGGCCAGCGGCTGCGCGAGGCGCTGGGCGCCGCGTTCGTCGTCGAGGGCATGCGGCTGCACGTCGACGCCAGCATCGGCGTCGCCACCACGACCGGCCCCCAGACCGGGCGCTCGGACCTGCTGCGCAGCGCCGACGCCGCGATGTACGCGGCCAAGCGCCGACACGGGGGCGTGGCTGCCGCCAGCAGCGCGGACGCCGTGGCCGCCCATGAGCGGCTGCGCACCCTGGAGGAGCTGCGCAGCGCGCTGGCAGGCGACGACGCCAGGCAGCACGGCCGCCTCGTGGTGCACCTGCAGCCGCAGGTCGAGCTCGGGCTCGGGCTGGCCGACGGCCGCGAACTCGTCTGCGGGGTGGAGGCTCTCGTGCGCTGGCAGCACCCCGTCCGCGGGCTCCTGCTGCCGGGCGCGTTCCTGCCCCTGGCCGCGGCGGCGGGGCTGATGGGGCGGGTGGCGGACACCGTGCTCGACCTCTCGCTGCAGGCCTGCGCGCAGTGGTGGTCGGCCGGCCACGCCGTCCCCGTCGCTGTGAACCTGTGCGCCGAGGACGTCCACGCCGAGGGCCTCTCCACCTGGGTGGAGGCGGCTCTGACCCGCCACCACCTCCCGGGGCGCGCCCTGGTGGTCGAGCTGACCGAGGAGGCGTTCGTCTCCGACCCGGCGCAGGCGCGGGCGCACCTGGACGCCGTCCGGCTGCTCGGCGTGCGCGTCTCCCTGGACGACTACGGCACCGGGTACTCCTCCCTCGCGCACCTGCGTGACCTGGCGGTCGACGAGCTCAAGCTGGACCGCAGCTTCACCACCGGCGTGGCGGACGACCCCACCGCGGCGGCGATCGTGCGCACCACGGTCGACCTCGCGCACTCCCTCGGCCTTCGCCTGGTCGCCGAGGGCGTCGAGGACGCCCGCATGCAGCGGGTGCTGGCGGACCTGGGCTGCGACGTCGGCCAGGGCTGGGCCGTGGCGCGGCCGATGACGCCGGCGGCCCTCCTGGACTGGCTCGCCGGTCGCCGCATCGGGCCGGCGCTCCCTCCGGTGGCCGCCGTCGGCGGAGCAGCGGTGCCGGCTGCGGCCCGGGCGGGGTCGTCGGCCAGGTAGCGGCTGCTCGCGCAGCCACCCGCTGTGGTGCGGGGGGCGGCGTCCAGCGCCACGGCGTCCCTGCCGCGGGCGCCCCGGCCGGCGCCCGCCGTCAAGGTCCTCCGCCCTCGTGCCGATGGGCAGGCGTGGGAACCGGAGCACGGCTGCGCGCCGTCCGAGTGCTGCGCGTGGCCCTCGTGGCGGCCGTCGCGGTCTTCGCGGTCGGCGTGGTGGTGCGCTGGGGCTCCCCCGGCCAGGTCCCGGTGCTCGACGTCGGCGTCTACGGCGGCGCGTACGTGCTCGGCGCGCTGGCCCTCCTGCTGCAGCCGGTGGCCGACCCGCGCGACCGGCGGGCCTGGCGGACGCTCGCCGCGGGGATGCTCCTCACCACGGGAGGCGACCTCTACTACTCCCTCGTGCTGGCCCACCGGTCCGAGCCGCCCTACCCCTCCCCCGCCGACGCGCTCTACCTCTCCTGGTACCCGCTGGTCTACGTCGCCGTGCTCCTCCTGCTGCGCACCCGGATCCGCCGCTTCTACCCGAGCACGGCGCTGGACGGCGTGGTCGCCGGCCTCGGCGCCGCCGCGGTGGCCACGGCGGTCGTCCTGGGCGGGCTGCTCTCCCTCGACGGCGCGTCGGTGGCCGAGATCGCGACGAACCTCGCCTACCCCGTGGCCGACCTGCTCCTCATCGTCGTGCTCGTGGCCGGGTGCGGCGTCCTCGGCCTGCGGGTGAGCCGCACCCTGGCCCTCGTCGTGGTGGGCCTGGCCCTGACCACGGCGGCGGACGTGCTCTTCCTCTTCCTGGCCGCTCGCGGCACCTACGCCGAGGGCGGGCCCCTCGACCTGCTGTGGCTGCTCGGCGTCGTGGCGCTCGCCCACGCGCCGGGGAGCGCGAGCACCGCCTCGGCGTCCGTCGCGCTGGACGACGCCGCGGTGGCGGCCGACGGCGGGCGGGCCCCGGTGACCCTGCGCGTGCTGGCGCTGCCCGCCGCGGCCGTGCTGGGCAGCCTGGCGCTGCTCGCCGTCACCCAGGTCCACCCGCTGCCCGCCATCGCCGGCCTGCTCGCGGTCGCCTGCGTCGTCGTCGTGCTGCTGCGCGTCGCGCTGACCTTCCGCGACGTCCGCCTGCGCGAGGAGGAGGACTTCTCCCGCGTGCACCGCCAGGCCCGCACCGACGAGCTCACCGGCCTGCCCAACCGCCGGGCGCTGTACGAGGCGTGCGACGAGCTCGTCGCCCGGGCCACCCCCGCCCGCCCCGGCTCGCTGCTCATGCTCGACCTGGACCGCTTCAAGGAGATCAACGACTCCCTCGGCCACGCCGCCGGCGACGACCTCCTGCGCCAGGTGGCGCTGCGGGTCGCGACGGCGCTGGAGGCCCCCGGGTCCCGGGCCGCCGTGCTGCTGGCCCGCCTCGGCGGCGACGAGTTCGCCGCCGCGCTTCCCGAGACGGACCCCGACGGTGCCCTCGCCGCGGGCCGGCGGGTGCGGGCGGCGCTCGCCGACCCGTTCCTCGTCGAGGGGGTGCGCCTGCACGCCGACGCGAGCATCGGGGTGGCCACGACCACCGGCCCCACCACCGGCCGCAGCGAGCTCATGCGCAGCGCCGACGCCGCGATGTACCAGGCCAAGCGCGAGCGCGGTGGCGTGGCCGCGGCGACCGGCGAGCTCGGCGCCGAGGCCCAGGTGCGCCTGCACACCCTCGAGGAGCTGCGGTCGGCGCTCGACGAGCCCGTCGACGGCCACGCGCACGGCCGCCTCGTGGTGCACCTGCAGCCCCAGGTCGCCCTCGCGGCGAGCGCGGGCGGGCGCGTCGCGGGGGTGGAGGCGCTGGTGCGCTGGGAGCACCCCGAGCGCGGTCTCCTCGCGCCGGACGCCTTCCTGCCGCTGGCCGCGACGGCCGGCCTCATGGGCCGCGTCACCGACGCCGTCCTCGACCTCGCCCTCGACGCCTGCGCGCGCTGGTGGGCCCTGGGCCACGCGGTGCCGGTCTCGGTCAACGTCTGCGCCGAGGACGTCGGCGCGTCCACCCTGCCCGGGCGCGTCGCCGCGGCGCTGGAGCGCTCGGGCCTGCCGGCGAGCGCGCTCGTGCTGGAGCTGACCGAGGAGGCGCTGGTCATCGACCCGGCCCGCGCCCGCCGCCACCTGGACGCCGTGCGGGCGCTGGGCGTGCGCGTCTCGCTCGACGACTACGGCACGGGGTGGTCGTCGCTGTCGTACCTGCGCGACCTGGCGGTGGACGAGCTCAAGCTGGACCGCAGCTTCACCGCCGGCGTGGCCGAGGACGCCGGGGCGGCGGCGATCGTGCGGACCACCGTCGACCTCGCCCACGCCCTGGGCCTTCAGCTGGTCGCCGAGGGGATCGAGGACGCCCGCGCCCGCCAGGTGCTCGCGGACCTCGGGTGCGACCTGGGCCAGGGCTGGGAGGTCGCCCGGCCGATGCCGGCCGCGGCGCTCGTGGCCTGGCTCGCCGACCGGTCCACCGCGCCGGCCACCGCGCCGGCCACCGCGCCGGCCACCGCGCCGGCCACCGCGCCGGCCCCAGCGCCGCGCCCGGTCGGCCCTGTCCCCACGACGGGAGCGCCCTCTACCGTCGGCCCGTGAGCCGACGCCGCCCTCCGCGCTCCCGCACGACGCTGGCCTGCGCGGCCGCCGCCGCCCTGCTGCTCCTCGGCGCGGGCCCGGCTGCGGCCGAGGAGGAGCCCGGCGACGACGAGGTGATCCGCTCCTACGACGTCGACCTCGTGGTCACCGACGAGGGGGACCTCGCCGTCACCGAGACGATCGTCTACGACTTCGGCGAGCAGGAGCGCCACGGCATCGAGCGCCGCATCCCGGTGCGCGGGCCGTGGGACCAGACCCACGACCGCCTCACGCCGCTGGGCGACCTGGAGGTCCAGAGCCCCTCCGGGGCCCCCGCGGACGTGGAGGTCACCGACGACGAGGGCACCACCGCGCGCATCGGCGACCCCGACCTCGAGGTCACCGGCCCGCAGACCTACGTCCTGCGCTACCGCCTCGCGGCCGCGGCCGGCGTCCCCGACGACCCCGACCTCGTGCGGGTCGACGCCGTCGGCACCGGCTGGGCGGTGCCGGTCGAGGCGGCCTCGGTGCGCCTGCGCGGGCCCGTCGCGGCCACCACCGGGCGCTGCTCGGCCGGTGAGGACGGCGCGCGCGGCGGCTGCTCGGCCGACCTGCGCGAGGGCGCCGTGACCGCCGAGGTGCAGGACCTCGAGCCCGAGCAGGGCCTGACGGTGGAGGCGGCGTTCCCGGCCGGCACCTTCGCGGTCGCCCCGCGGCTCGTCGACACGTTCAGCCCCGCCCGCGCCTTCTCCGCCACCCCCGCGACGCTCGGCAGCGCCGCCGGGGTGCTCGTGGCGCTGCTGGCGGCCGTGGGAGCGCGGCTGCGGCGCGGCCGCTCCCGCTCCGGCGCTCCGGCGGCGGTCGAGGCCTCCCCGCCGGGCGGGGCGCGGCCGGCCCAGCTCGGTACCCTGCTCGACGGCCGGGCCGACCGGCACGAGCTGACCGCCACCCTCCTCGACCTCGCGGTGCGCGGGCACCTGGTGATCGAGGAGGTCGAGGGCGAGCTGGGCCCCGACGGCGAGCCCGCGAGCGACTGGCTCCTGCGCACGACCGGCGAGACCGCCGACCGCTCCCCGCGCCCTTACGAGCGCGCCGCGCTCGCCCTCGTCAGCGCCGAGCCTGACGGCCTGCTGGTCTCGCAGCTGCGCGCCTCGCGCGACCTGGCGCCGGTGCTGGCCGCGGTGCACCGCGACGTCGTCGACCTCGGCTGGTTCACCGCCGACCCGGCCGCGGTGCGCCGCCGCTGGTACCTCGCCGGGACGGCCGTGCTGCTCGGCGGGATCGTGCTCACCGTCGTCCTGGCCGCCACGACGACGTGGGCGCTGGTCGGCCTGCCGGTGGTCGTCGTCGGCCTCGTGCTGCTGTGCACCGCGCACGCGATGCCGGTGCGGACGCCGTCCGGCGCGGCCGAGCTGGCTCGGGTCCGAGGCTTCCGCGCACACCTGGAGGAGCTGGAGCCGCGCGGCGCCGACGTCGACCGCCTGCTGCCGCACGCCATCGCCCTGGGACTGGCCGCGCGGTGGGAGGAGCGGCTCAGCGGGAGCCGCCAGCCCGCGCCGGGCTGGTACCGACCGCGGGCGGGCGGCCAGGCGGGGTACCCGGTCGCGCTCTACCCGGCGGTGTTCGGGTTCTCCGCGGCCAGCAGCTCCCCGCCGGCCTCGGCCGGGGGCGGGAGCTCCGCCGGGGTCGGCGCCGGCGTGGGAGGCGGGGGCGGCAGCAGCTGGTGAGGGGCCGGCGAGCGCCGACCCCTCCTGTCAGGACGACGACGCGCTCAGGCGCGCCCCAGTTCTGACACGTGCCGCTCCGCGAGGCGCCGCGCGAGGTCGACCGCGGCGGCGAGCGCCCCGAGGTCGGCGCGGCCGGTGCCCACGAGGTCGAACGCCGTGCCGTGCGCGGGCGTGCAGACCGGGAAGGGCAGCCCGCCGGCCATCGTCACGCCCCGGTCGAAGCCGAGGAGCTTCATCGCGATCTGCCCCTGGTCGTGGTACATCGTCAGCACCCCGTCGAACGCCCCCGCCCGCGCCCGCACGAAGACCGTGTCGCACGGGAACGGCCCCGCGGCGTCCACGCCCCTCGCGCGCAGCTCCTCCACCGCCGGGCCGATCACCTCGATCTCCTCGCGCCCGAACCGGCCGCTCTCCCCCGCGTGCGGGTTCAGCGCGCACACCGCGAGCCGGGGCGCCGCGTGGCCGGCGCCGCGCAGGACGGCGTCGAGGAGCAGGCCCCGCTCGACGACGACCTCGCGGGTGACCCCGGCGGCGACCTCGCTCAGCGCGACGTGGCTGGTCACCCGCGAGGTGGTCAGCTCGGGCAGCACGTTGACCTCCGAGGCGCCGCGCACGCCGAGGACCCCTTCCATCCACTGCAGCTCGTCGGGCTCGCGCATGCCGGCCAGGTGGAGGGAGGACTTGTTCAGCGGCGCGAAGACGACGGCGTCCACCTCGCCGGCCGCGGCCAGGCGCAGCGCCTCGCGCAGGTCGGCGAGGGCCGCGGCGCCGCCCTCCTCGCTGGGCCGCCCGGGCGGCACCGCGCCGGCGGTCGGCCCGGCCGCCGTCCCTCCGCTGACCAGCCGCACCTGCGCGCCGCCGAGGAGGGCGGGCTGGGCGAGCAGCCGGTCCACGAGCTCCGGGCCGATGCCGGCCGGGTCTCCGGGGGTGATCGCGATCTGGACTGCCTGGTCCACCACAGGGCCTCCCCGACGTGCTCGTGGGCCACGCCGTCGTGAGCCCATGCGGAGCCTAGCGATGGATCGCGAACGCATCGGCGCATCCGCGTATCGGCACAGGCCGAACGCCGCAGCTCTCCTGCGCCGGACGAGCTTACGGCAGGGCGATACTGAAAAAGTTGGCCAAGTCGGCGAGGAAGGCGCTCAACTCAGGCGTGGGCTTTTCATGCCTACGCGACTCCAAGACGCGAGCAACATAACCGTTGCCATGGGCAGCCTGCACATCTGGATACCACCTCTCCAGCTCACCGACCGGCACCAAGAACACGCCCATCTCACTCAGTGCATGAATGACCCGCCTCAGCGCCTCGCCCACCTGCCCGTCAAAGGCTCGCACCCCACTGCGCTTGGCCTCGCCCCAACCGGACCGAGCCTTTACAGATTCCCGAACAGCCGATACCTCCTGTTCCGTGAGAGCGCTGGACTCTCGCCGCTGCAGTGGTGGGAGCACTGCCGACTTGAGTCGCCGTACCGTGGGCGGAGCCTCTCGAGAAGCCGCCTCGGCACGGACCAGTTCCGCATCATCACGCACGGACCCGAAGTCTCCGCCAGCGGCTGCAACAAGCCCTCGCAGTAGTTTCAAATCATTGATGACGTCAATGTCGCCAATTACGGCCGCCCTCACACCCAACTCGCGGACATGCCTAAGTGCCGCGGCTAGGCGCGCCTTGCCACCCACGTGAACAAACTTCAAGTCATGCTCGACGCTTCCATCCAACCAGTGATCTAGGGTCGCCGAGTAGAATATCGAGTCGCCATCTGATTCACAGATCACAACGCCTTTGTGAAACAGTCCTTCAAGCATCCCCGAATAGCGGATGAGTGGATCGGCCCACAAGCCCTTCAAGTACTCCGGCCGCAACCCGTGGACACGCCGCTGGCCGTCGGAGTCCTCATCAAGTCTAACAATCTTAACCGGCCGCTCACCGCAACCTTCAAGAACGCCCACCACAACCTCAGCGCTGTGTGTTACAAGGACAACTTGCCCGCCCTGGCCTGCCTCGCTGGCGAGGTAGCGACCCAGCAGGCGCGCCTGCGGCGGATGGAGGAAGGCTTCGGGCTCATCAACGAAGACCACTTGAACGCCGGCCCCTATAGTTGCCAATAAGAGCCCGGCAAAACTTCGGACTCCATCCCCTTGGGTCTGTACTGACCGAAGTCGAGCATATGCTTCCAACAGTTCCCGACTTGCCGGCAAGGCCTCATCGGGCATTCCTGGATCACCCATGAGTAACTCGACGGTTTGGGCGTATCTATTGATCGACACCGGAAACCCAAACGCGCGCTGTATCAACCGGGACAGTTTCTTCTCAAGTTCGCGGTCGTCCCACAAGCGATGGAGAGGATTCTGGGCCGGTGACATCGCGTTTCGCGCCCCCGCCGCCCCCAGCAACTGGCCCCGGGACATGGCATCATGAAAGCTAACTAGGAAGGGGCCTAAGTTCCCCAAGCCTGCGGCGTGAAGCCAGTCCTGCAGGGCCGCCTGAAAGTTGTACTGGCCCCCCGAAGGCGCCGCAGTGTCTGTGAGGGTTAATTCACCCGCCATATGCATACCGGCCGGTATGGGGCGAGCCCTTTCCTGAAACCAGGCGGCAAGTTCCTCGGCACTCCCCTCGCGGCGACCCTCAAGGCCCAACAACCAGCGAGGAGTAAAATCGTAGTAGGGCAGCGACCCAGAGACTAAATGGCCATGCATCTCGCGAAGAAGCGATGACTTCCCGGAGTTGTTTGGGCCAACAATCAAAAGAATGCCATTGCGGGGCAATGTCTCGTGTTGTCCGTCGACGAAGTGGATGTCATTCATGGTCACTTTAAGCAAAACGTGTCCTCTCTAACCCTCAGCGGCGGCGGGTCTCGGGGAAGAGCAGGTCGACGAAGCGCTGCGCGGTCGGCTGCGGCTCGTGGTTGGCCAGGCCCGGGCGCTCGTTGGCCTCGATGACCACGTGCTCGGGCCCGCTCACGTCGGGCACGAGGAAGTCCATGCCGGTCACCGGGATGCCGATCGCCCGGCTGGCCCGGCGGGCGGCCTCGGCCACGGCGGGGTGCAGGGCGTCGGTGACGTCGTCGATGGTGCCGCCGGTGTGCAGGTTCGCGGTGCGGCGCACGGCCAGCACCTCCCCGCGGGGCAGGACGTCGGCCAGGGAGCGCCCGGCCTCGGCGACCACCGCCTCGGTGGTGGCGTCCAGCGGGATGGAGGACTCCCCGCCCGTG
>Ga0210040_10010953_pt1 | contig 10333 bp, 9 predicted proteins | sample CryGeyCG12114_NA_FD_185462 | JGI IMG/M metagenome (GOLD analysis project Ga0210040, IMG submission 185462) | Groundwater microbial communities from aquifer - Crystal Geyser CG19_WC_8/21/14_NA (SPAdes) (version 2) | ecosystem: Environmental > Aquatic > Deep subsurface > Groundwater | place: USA...
ATGTTATACAATCCCGGCAACTCCAGCAACATATCCTGCTCAAGCTGCCCGATGTCCGTCGCTACATGCTGTCCGGTAATATAATCCACAAGGTCAAGCGACAGTGATCCGAAGTTTGGCGCATCTATTGGCTCGTCGAAGTTGATGTAGAACGCATATGTCTCCCCGGGGAAAAACACCGGCCCCCAACACCTGCCTTCATCGCGTTTGTATGCTGTGTTTAAAATCGGCATTATTTGAGTATTATATCTCCGGCATAATCCTCGCCGAAAGTGACGTTATAAAATTTTACATCGATAGAGGCATTTAGATCTCCGCCTGGATTTGCTTGAACAGATGTACTACCAGAACCGCCTTGACCGGCTGTAAACCGAACTCCACGAGGTACGCCCCCCATAAGTCGCACAGTTACCCTCATTTCTTCGTATGTTCCAGGTGGAATTGGTTGCAACTCTGGCTGATTCGTTTGATCGGCTCTCAAATCAATAAATATCCCTTTCACCGAAACGCCGTTATTAAAAAGGCCGACGGCCATAATTGTATCGCTTGGGTTTGGGCTTTGGTTGAAAAAGGCCATGCGCAAAACCTCGGTAGGTAGCGGGCATTGCGCCGAGTCGGCCGGAGGTATGTAATTTGCATCGCCTTCGATGTTCGGCTTCGTAACAGCCGGCACAACAGCCAAGCCCGTTAACAGATTGTACTTTTCAAGGTTCCTATAAAAACCTTTTCCTGTGTTGTTCCCCTCGCCGTCCTTCAGGCAAACGAAGTTAATGCCACGCCACAACGATGGCTGCGCATTGATGGCAATTGTGATTTTTGCGGTGTTGGACAAATTGCCGCGCGTGTCCTTAAATCGGTACAATAGCTCGCGCGTTTGCCCGGCCTGGGCATCGTCTGGCGGGTAATAGGTTAGTTTCTTTTTAAGGGTATCCCATACGGCTGGTTTCTTGGGGTTGTCTTGCGAAAGCAGCTCAAAACTTTGCTCTGCTATGCCGTACGTGGCAGAGTCATTTGTAAGCGGATAGATGATAACGTAAGGTAGCCCGATGGCAAACCCAATATTATCTCCGTTGGCAATAACAGAAAATGGCGGCTTTTGAAAGCCATCGGCCTCAAACCATACGAGGGGGTTGTTGTGATTTAATTGCTTTTTTGCCATTTTTGCTTCGCTTAAAACAAATTTAAACGATTTTACGCTGCTTTCGGGCAGTTATAGCCAGTTGTTTTAAATACGGGTCGTAGTCCAACTCAAACACCGGCCCTTCCCAAATCGCGCCCCTCGGATCAAGGAACGCTATGCAACCATAATCAAGACCATCCCCGCCTATGCCGAGCAGCCGGTCTTTTAAAAATGAAAGTAAATCGTATCGCAACTCTGTCTTAAATGTTACCGTCATGGGTTGCATAATAGCGCGGCTGCCCTGGTAATCCGAAAGCATTATATCTCCATCCTCTTTAATTGCAAGATTGTTGTCACGGTTGCTACAGGTGTCGGTAGCTACGAATTGGGTTTTTAATTGCCCGTTGTTCTTCGCGAAGGTGTTTATAATAACGTCCGACGAAAGTTTTTTCGAAAGGCCGATGTTCAAAACCGGGGCGTGATTGAACAAGATTTGCGATGGCGTATCGCGTAAGTTGTAGGCCGTGCCAGGCGAGGAAATCCCCGCTACAACTGCAAAATTTTCGTTTCGCTCTGCATATACATCGCTGCCGCTTGTAACAACTGTTACCGATGTAGTGCCGGCTTCTTGTGTTGCAACGTCTGCCACGAGGAACTCGCCGGGCTTGCCTGTTGCTTGCAGGACAGTAAAATTCTTGCCGGCATTGAGGCCGGACGCAAACGCAAACGTTTCGCCCACGCCCAGTTCAACGCCGCGGCCCAGCCAGATAAGCGATTTCGCCGCAGCAGGTTCGCCGGCATAGCTGTTTATGTAAAAAGGCAGGTCAGAGAAAACAATATCGTCAACGGTAGCTATAAAAAACAAATCGTCGTCGTTGCTTAGGGAGGTGGAAGGGTTTACTTTGAATTGTTCCCGGCGATGTGCTTCAATCATTGTGCCGGCGGCAATAAAATTACTTTTAGCCGTATAGGTTTGCTTGTAAGTTGTAATCGGCAACAAATAATTACGAACAGTATTGTATTCTTCGAGTGAGTTTACCTCGTCGGTTGGCGATTTTGAGTAGCCCACTTCTGCCTCGTTGTAAACCAGCGTTTCCTCGTGTTTTTCCTTTACATCCCAAATGGTGTCGAGGAAAGCCATAATCCTCGGTTCGCGGAAAAACGCCGGCAATGGCTCTATTTTTATAACCGTGCCGGTGGCTGTTTCGACGTATTGTATCGCCAGGCACTTAATGGCACTCATGTCCTCGATTAGCTGCTTAAGCGTTGCCTGCACCGGCTTGTCCGACGTGCTGAAAAGGCGTACCTGGTAGCCATTCGTAATAAAATAACGGTAGCCGCAACCGCCAGGCCCAAAATAATCACTCTGTACCGTTGCTGTACCGCCCGTAATTGCCTTGGCAACGTGTGTAAGTATATCAAAATAGCGATACCCGCTTGCCACACTTGACGGTGCCAGCGTTTGTTGTATTACTTCCACCGTCCCGTCATATTCTACTATCTCGTGTCGTGCCTGAATGGAGGCGCTTTTAAAGCGCATTTCAAAATATACTTCGTCGCCGGCCAGAAGTTGCGCCGAAAGTTCAACAACGAAATCCCATGTTACATCAAGAAAAAACGAGCGCGAGTAGCCGGAATTGTTCGGTACAGCAAAGGTTTTTTCAACCACCACCTGACCATTACGGCGTATGCGGATTGCCGGCACAAACGACCAGGCGAAAAATGGTGCGTTGCCGGAAAAATCGGCATCAATCCGGTCGCGTACGCGCTGTTTCATGCGTAGCAAAACCGATCCAGCCTCTGTTGCTTTAAACTGGAAACGATCCTCTTTTAGCGGGTCGTCCGCAACTGCCAGCGGCATAGGCTGCATCTCCTCTACCTCTGATTTAATAACGTTTGTTGTATCCGGTTGCAGCCAATGGGTTTGCCGGAAGAAGGCCGTTTGCAGCGTTGTAGGCTCAAATACCTCTTCGGCGCGCGTGGCCGAGCCGTACTTGCGTATAACGGAGCTATGCAGGCGGCAAAGTATAGGCGCTGGCGGCGTTATAGGGTTATTGCTCAAATCGGTTGTGGCCGTCATCGTAACCTTCGTTTCGTAACGGGTACGCAGCAGGGAGTCGAAAACAACCTTTTCAATTTGCGCCGTAAAGCCTACGTCGTCAATCTGCCTGGTATTGAAATTTACCGTGCCGGCATATTGAATCAGTCGCTGATTGTTTTTAAAATAGCCATACTCGAAACCAACCTTTGCGTCCGAGCCTTTAAGGTTATACGCGCCTTCCAGCACTTCGCCGCCCTCAGCCCAAGCAAAGAGAAGCTGCACTTTTGCGTCAATGAACTCATAATTAAATCCCCAATAATCCTTATCGCGCACCAGTTTTATGCGAACCTTATCCCAGTCTGCCGGCTCGTCAATGTCATAATACTGCCCGTCGAGTTGCAGACGAAAAAAGTCCTGATTTTCATATAAAAGACGTGGTAAGTTAGCCATTCTTGCCTAATTGGTTTCTGTTGCGCTGCCCTTGTGTTTTACCATGCACCGTTTCGGTGTAGATGTGGAAGCCGTTTTCGTCGATGTCCTGATGGCGGATTGGTATGCGTTTCACGGCCTCGGCGAAGGCTTTTGAAATAACCGCTTCCGAAATATTGTTGGCGGCGCCAACCGTTTTTTGCTGCTCGTAGCGGTTCATAATCTGTGCGCCTTTTTGGAGGGATATGCGAAAACCGGCTGATTCGGCGTCAACATTCTTGAAAAACGTCTCGTTTACACCATAGGAGTTACGAAAATCGGCCTTACTAAAGGTTTTAGCAAGCATGTTTTCGTCCAGTAACAACCGGCGTATTTCGCTCGCGTTATCGCTGCCTTTAGCCGAGTGCCTGTAGATGGCGGCGGCGAACGCCTGTTTTATGCTTGATTCCTCCGCGTTGTGCTTTTTGTTGCTTATCGCTTCATTGACAAGATCAATGTTTAATCTTCGATGTTGCAACATTGAAGATGCTTTTTCATCCGTAACCGTTTTTCGTTCTGCTTCGTCTTGCGTTTGCGTGGTTTTAAAAACGTTTTTCAAAAGCGAAGTAATAATTTCGGATTTGCTTTTCCTCGTTTGCGCCGTTGTTTCATCTTCCGTGCGCTTTTTGCTACTTTCGGCTTCGCTGTTTTTTTCTCTCGTCCGTTCTGTTGTTTGCAACAAACCATCCTCCGTTACCCGCATAATATCCGAAAGAACGCGACGGCTTTCCCTTGATGCCTCGGTGTTCAAGAACTTTGAAACATTATCTGTGTAAACAACATCAGAAAGGATGCGTTGGCTTTCCTTTGCCGTTATAACCTTCTCCGAACCTTTTACAACCGTCGTTGTCGGCTTGCCTTTGCCGGCTACCCGGTATTTGCCGCCCTCCTGCTTAATCAGTTCCGGCCCCGCTTCGTTCACTACAGCCGTTTCCGTTACGCCTGTAACGCCACGTCCAACCGCATACTTTGGAAGTGGTTTAGAAAGCACGGCGGCGGCTTGCAAGGCACCGGTAGCTATGACAATAGCCGAAAGAGTGGCGGCAGAAATACCCAGGTCGGCATAGCGTGTACCGCCGCCTGTTGAAAGAACAGAGGTAACAGCCATTGCTGTATTAAGCGCAATGGAAAACAACGCCTGTGCCTTGTCTGCCACAGCCTGTTTGCGTTTCAGCTTTACAATCTCCTTTTGGTAATTCTCCTCAATTTTTTTTCTTGCCTGCGTATTGTTACCGGCAATTTCAAGTTCGCGGTCTTTTGCTTCTTCGAGTTGCGCGATGTTTGCTTCATTCTGGTCTCTCCCGATTGTGAATAATTGTGTGGCGGCTTCGGCTGCGAAATCATACACAGCCTGCAAAATGGCCTGGCGACGTTCTGCCGCCTCTTGCTCATTTGCGATAATATCCTCGTTTTTCTTTCGCTCCCGCTCTGTTTGTGCCCGTATCAAAGCCGCATGAATTGCATCGTATTCCTTATCCCCTTCGGCTTTCATGTCGAGGGTACGCTGATAGCGATCAATTTCCAGCGTGAGCGAGTTTATTTCAATCGTACGATTTTCGCGCTCGGCCTGTGGCTGTGTAAGTGTGCCGGAGGCGATGCGGCGTTGTTGCTGATTGGCAAACGCTCTGCTTTGCTGCTCGGCCTGGGCGCTGCGCACCATTTGCCGGCCTTTAGCACGATCCTCGTTTATTTTATCGATGCGGTTTTGAGCTTCTACTTCGGCCTTAACTTTTTCGTTTGCAATTTCCCGGTACTGCTCGGAGTCGGTTTTATACAGCTTTAACCGCTCCTCGTAAGCGGTTGTGATTATTAGCAGCTTTTCCTGCTCGTATTGTATTTCGGCATCGTAATTCTCGGAAGCAAAGCGGCTGCGGCGCTCCAGGCTGTTTAACTGCACCTTTTCTACCTCATCAATGCTGCGCAGCCTGATTTCCAGCATTTTCTCGCTGTACTGCTTCTCGGCGTTGACCTGTTCGGTCAATATATCGTAATACTCTTTTGAGCCTCTTTTGTACAGTTTGAGGCGCAACTCGTAGGAAACAGAAAGGATGCGCAGGCGTTCTACTTCAAGTTTTTCCTCGTCCTTCGCCGTTTTTGCCGATTTGCTATAGGCCAACTCCTGCACGGCAATTTCGTACTTGGCGGACTCCTGCAAAAGCTGGTTTTGCTTATCGGCGATCTCTTTTAATTTACGCAGGCGTTTTGCTTCCTCTTTTTCGCCATCGCCGTTTGCTTCCGCAAGCTCTTCTTTCCGCTTTTGCGCGTTTACTAATTCATCTTGGGATATACGCTGATTTGCTTTAACGTATGCGAGGTACTGCTTTTTAGCGTTCTCAAACACTTCTTCTCGGCGCATGTATTCGCGCTCTTCCTCGGTGCTTCCAACGTTTAATTTACCTCCGGAAAAGCTGGCCCTGACGCCGCCCCATGACAGCAGATTGCCGGTGCTATTTAGAGCGTTTTTCGGTTTTTCAATGCGCTGGTTTATTGCAGCAACTAAGCGTTCGTTTTCGGCCTCGAGCTCTTTTTTTCTTTCGTCCTTCGATAAGTTGCTAAATTGCTGCGTTTTAAAGTTTATCTCGGTCTCCCTCTTGGCCTTGCTTAATGTTTCCCCGGTAAATAGACCGATAAAATTTTGTACGTCTGGTTTGCGCAAAAAGAAAGTAATCTCCGAAAGCGAATCGGCGAGGAAGCCTTTAAAGTTACCGTAAGCACGACCGAGGGAGCTCTGGTCGTCAAACGCTTTGGTAAAATATGTCCAGGCGTTGCCGAGACGGTTTGTTTGATTGGCTAATTGCTCGGCGTTTTCAATCGCCTGTTTAGAGTAAGTATCTTTTAAAATCTGGGCAAACTTCGGCAGTACGTCTGTGGCGTAAACCTTACCCAGTTTTAATTGCTTGTCTAACTCGGCTGTACTAACGCCGGCCGCTTTGGCAAAAAGGCCAAAAGCCCCCGGCAAGCGCTCGCCTAACTGACCTCGCAACTCCTCTGCCTGTACTTTGCCTTTAGACATCATTTGCTGCACCGCCATCAGTGAGCCTTCGACTTGTTCGTTCGTAAGCTGTAAAGCCGAGCCAGCAATTACAATGCCCTCGAAAATCCGCTTAGTACCCTGGCCCTCAAGCGACGTTCCTTTGGCGGCGGCGTTTAGCCCTTTGTAAGCATTGGCCAGTACGTCAAGGTCTTGTCCGTACGTGTCGGCTGTAACTCGAAGGAAATTCATGCTGTCCGTGAATTCCTCTTGGGTATCTGATGTTGCTCGTATTGCTGCCTCAAGCCTGGTATATGCGGCGGCATCAGAAATAATCTTATTCAACCCCTGAAACAAAGCCGCCAGGGTAATTGTACCGAGGCCGAGAGCGGATAAGCCATTATTCAAGCCACGAAAAGCATCTTTGTAATTACCTACATTACGGAAGTTGTGGTTTATCTCCGAGTCAAATTTTTTAAGCTGTTCGGTGTTCGCGAATATCTCGCGCTTCATCTCCTTCGCCTCCTTGCTGGTGTTATTCATACCACCCTCAAGGGCTTTCAGGTCGCGCACCAACAACTTTGTCCGCTGATCCAACTCGTTATACGAACCTTTTGCCGCCGTAAACGCGCCAGTTGTCTGCTTTAAGGACGAGTTCAACGACGAAATTTCCTCTTTCGTCTTCCGGATGTCAGAGGCAAGTGCCGTCATTTTTACCGTGTCCTTCGCCCGGCTCAGACGATTGTACTCGAGTACTTGTTCTTTCAGCTTTTGCGTCAGCCCATTAACAGAATCAGCAACGGACGTTTCAGTGTTGCGTACCGCCTCCTTTGTTTTCCGCAGTCTTGCATTTTCCTCCCGCAAGGCCGTTATGAGCTGTAGTTGTTCGGCCAGTTGTTTTTGCCCTGACGCTGTTGTGATATTTAGCTGGGTAGAGGAGGTGGCAAGTGCGCGAATTTCGGCCACCATGCCTTGCATCTGTTTTGTAACATCGGCAAGCTGTTGTCCCGTTACTTTCTCCAAAAAATCGGCATAGCTTTTACGCAGCGAGCGAATGTTCCGGATAGCATCTTTTATTACGCTCGAGTCGTCTAACTCGAACATATCTTTATAACTAATCGGATTGCTCATGCTGGTACGCCTATTTTTTTAGTTCGTGAACGCCGATAACACCTTGCTGAATTTGCTGTACTTTCTTGCGCGAGTTGAACGATTGGTACATCGGGATAGCCGATACGATAATGCTTATCACCAGTTCCAGACGCTCCGGCGATAGCACGCCTTTTGCAATCAATATGCCACCGGCCGTTGAAAGTATGCGACGGACACCGGATTGCACCTTTTCAATTGTTACCGATTTGTCATATACCGACCACAACGTGCCGCCTAACGCCATAACACCGCCGACGACGAGTTGCCAAATATTGGCGTCGATGTTTACGCCGAACACGGTAATGCCGATTAAATAGCCGCCAACAAGCGTAAGAATGTCGCGGGCTAAACCGTACAAGCGCGCCTTTAAATTCTGATCCATAATAAACGTTATTTAAAATTATCAATAAAACTTACCAACGGGCTTTAGTCCCGCGAGGATCGTAGTGTGTAAAGCCGGGATATTTACCCAGGCCGCCTTGCTTCATTTTGCCCTCTTTTATCAATATCTCGATGCGGCTGCGAATTTGCGCGGGCGTGTACCAATTTGAAGTAATATCGGCTGCATGGGCTTTCAGGTGTTGCGATGCTGGCTTACCGCCAACCTTATGGTTATACTCTTTCGTTCTGTAACCGCTATTTACATGCAATGTAACAACGGCATCATGAGGCACTTTAGCAAGTTTGTTCGCATTCAGATCATCGCGCAGCACCTGTAGGTTTCGCGCTACCTCTAAAACATTGGGGAAAAACTCCTCGGGCACAAGCGTTCCATCGTTGCACTTGAATTCTCGGATATGAAAATTAAGCGTTAATTGACCTTGTCCAGCCATAAAATTACTTTCTGTAAATTTATGCTTTCCGTCCGTTATTTTGCCTTTTTAGGAGCGTTTAGTTTTTTGAAATATTCCAGACGCGAGTAAAACTGAAGAACGGTAAGTTCGGCGGCCCTGGTCACCCCATTACTTTCCAATACTGTGCATAAGGCTTCAAAGCCGCTCTCTAAACGAATTGGTGCATACTCCTCGGCATCGGAATCGAAATTTGGAGGGGCGCTTTCCTCTAAAAACCACCGATCAAGTTCTTCGAGTATTTTTTGCGCCTCCGGCACATCCTCGCCATCCGCATCAAGTGCGGCGGCGATGGCTGCGATTTTCGCTTTTACGCGGCTGTAGGTTTGAAAGGTGTTTTCGTCGTTGAAATAGCCTGGGCAATATAGTTTCAGTTCTTCAGCTACTTTTTTTTTACATCGCCCACCCAATGTTCGACCGTCTTTTGCGACAGGCCCCAGGCAGAAAGTGTATCAACGGTACTTTTCAGGTTGTCCTCGCTTACATCGTCAAAAGGCTGTCCATCGATGGAGTGCAGCAGCGAGGCGAAGGCAAGGCTTTTAACATTCAACTCCTCAAGGATCATGTAGAAGTTGTAGTACAAATTACGGCCCTCCTGCAACGCCTCTGCCGTCATATTGTATGCAAGAAATTCGTTTAGTCGCTGAAAATGTTCGCCGACTGCCTGCATATCGCTGCCCACACCGCTTTCAATCAGTTTATACTTTTGAAATTTGCTGTACCGGCGTATGGGCATCTCTTCGGCCGAGTGGTAGAAAACGAGCTTGTGGCCGTTAATCTCGATTGTAACCATGTCCGATTTTTGATTTAAGCACAAGCGATAAAACGGCGGTGCAAAGTGCATAAAAAATGGCCGTTGGCGGCCATACTAAGCCCAAATAGGTAGTGAAGTTTAAAACTGCAAGCTGCATAAGGCCAAGCCAGAAGTATAGACAAAAATTGCAGGCCGCAGGCATCCACCGCTGCCGGTTGTAGTTGTACCAATCAACCAAACCCCATTTAATGGCTAAAATATGAATGGCTACGCTTAGAAGGCTCACAAAAAAAAGGTGGTGGATAAGCGGCATGGCGTGGTTTATTTGTGCATTAGACTCCGGTATCCCTGCGAGCCATCAGCCTCCAAATTTACTACGTTATTGTCATATTTAAAAACCTTAGACAAGGAAAAGCGTGCCCAGTTTGGCGACCAGATAAACCCTACTCCGGCCGTAATGCCGCGTGTAAAGGGATTGTAGCCAACCGGCATGAGGGCAAGGCCAAAAGGCCTGTGCTTCCTGGCGGCTTCGGTTTGGTACTTGGAATAAAACAAATCGCGGTTCATTTGAAGGCCCGCAACCTGATTCAGAAGTTTGCTTTGATACACACTGTCTGCCTCGACCTGCTTTTTCAAAAGAGATATGCTTTTGTTTGCTTCAGCCAAGTCTTCCCGGTACCACGCCTTCACGCTATCGAGCATCCGTTGCGCAGACTGGCCTTGCCCGATCTGAACAATAGCATCCTCGAACTTGTAGGTATCAATCACCACCGTGTCCCGTTGACAAAAGGCTGTCGAAGCGCTGATGCAAAGCAGGCTTGTCAGCACGATTTTTATGAACTTCATTTTCAAATGCTTTATGGTCTTTTTGGATTTTGTTTATTACTTCTTCCCGTTTTTTTTTACGTCGGCCGTTGGCATTTCGGTTATCTGGCTCGTTTGCTCACGTAAGGCACTTACCGACCTTCCGGCGCTG
>Ga0210040_10010954_pt1 | contig 10332 bp, 4 predicted proteins | sample CryGeyCG12114_NA_FD_185462 | JGI IMG/M metagenome (GOLD analysis project Ga0210040, IMG submission 185462) | Groundwater microbial communities from aquifer - Crystal Geyser CG19_WC_8/21/14_NA (SPAdes) (version 2) | ecosystem: Environmental > Aquatic > Deep subsurface > Groundwater | place: USA...
TTACCAAACATTCTCAGCCAAAAAGGAGAACTTAGACTTGAGGATTTAAAAGTAGCTGTTTCCGAACGTAAATGGAGAGTGAACAATACACCCCCAAAAAACGTCAAACCGCAAGATTACAGTTCTTAAAAGTCAAAAAAGTTTAAGGAGTTTTTATATATAACAAAATCTACATCCTACAACTGCAATCTGGAATTTATATCAACCCTATTTGGTCTGCTACTGTTCTAAAATTTATCAAATCTCCATAGCCACAACTGTTAGAGACATGATAACAGTGTAGTATATACCCATGTTACTTGTGATATCAATCATATCCAAATTTTGTTCATTTTATTGATAATACCGTACAATTGTACTATCTACTCCATTTTGGAATTGTAAGCTTCTTCTACACTTTTGTATAACTTGAGATCTATAGTATTATCTAATTTGAAATGCTAGCCTAATTTACATGTATTTTTTTGTGTATCCTTGATAAAAAGTACGGTAGAGACTCGAAAGCTCGGAATAAAAAAATAATGTCATCCAATCAACCGACCAATATTCCGAATATTGATATGTATTTCACCACTGTAACTCTTTTTCTCAAAAATAGTTAATTAATACAGAAACCATTGCATTAAACACGCATATACATGCATACACACATATACTTCTTGGAGCACAAAGTCGTCCACTTTTTTGACGATTTTTGATTTTTTCTTCAAATCGTTTGCATACAGTGCTACGCAATATGAGGATCTAGCAACTACTCTGAATCTGAATCCAGCTCTCAATATGATTCTGATATATTTTAGGTCGTTTGTATGTATTGAGCCGGTCTACAAATGTATTTTTACACGCACCTGCAGACACTCTGCAGAGGCTCTAATAACAATAGACCTATTGCAGAAATGCCGGTATACACTGTCTGATACTCTATTAGGCCAATCCTATTCCAACACTGTCTCTCACACACACACACGTCCGTCGCCAGGAATACTTAATCAAAGCTAATCAGCATATGAGCTATATCTCCCCCGGCCACCATTGATTTCTTTTACTTAACGTAACTGTAGTAATCGGAATCCGAGCGAAAACAAATGTAAGAGAGCGGGCCAAGACATTAATGTATATAGCATTCACCTTTTGCTTGTTGGTACCATACTTTTTTCATGTTGCCAGGCTCAATTGAACTCAGAGCACTGCAGAGGCAGAGGAGTATTGCGAACTAAACCACTGAGCCATTAGTGTTTGGTCTTTTTAGTTTGTTTAGTAAATGGCTGACCCATTGAGTAACTAATATTTTAAAATAAATTGCTTGTGTTTTTACTAAGGTAAGTCACTCTATTTGATCAGATATTCTATTCGATAATTTTTAGTAGATAAGTTGGTAAAGCAGGGATTAAAAAACTCAGAATTTCTGATTTTGACAAAAACTGTTAAAATTTTAATTTAGAGGTGAATTTTAAAAATCTACTGAAAGTAAGGCATATTACACCTAATCTGCACTTTTTGAGTCATATATACATCATTTTATCCATTTTTTTTTAAGTTTCAAGTGGTTTTTAAATTCGTCGGTAAAATAGATGTCGGTTTGTAAAGTTACATAGTGTCGGCTCGATAAGGCGCGAAAATCAGTCTATGGTCGTGCGCTGACTCGTGGATTTAAGCATTTCGTACCGGCCTAGGTGCCATAGTGTGACTAGTATGGTACAGATGCTACAGAATCTCCGGCTGCCTACTCAGAATGAGTGATAACAGGATATGCACTGCACCAAAAATCCAAATATTTTCAAACGTAGATTTTTCAGCCAATTATGCATGGATTTGAATGAAATTTGAAATCTGTTTCGAAATCGACCCTTCTAAATCTAAAAATAATAGTTAAAAAATCCTGAGGTCAGATCTTGACCTAGTTTGTACTTTAGCGTCAACCCAATTTTTTTAGAGTTTTTCACCAAAAATTTGAAAATAAGGGTTTAAAAACATTCTAAAAATGATGACGTAAACCCCGAATTTTTTAATTGACCTCTTGACCTACTTCACAAGGTAAGATCAGCTAATTCTGTTCAAAATCCAAAAATTTTAGTCGAAAAGCAATGAAAAACGTGAAACTTCGTTTATGATTGAAAAACCAGTATTATGATCATTGACTTCTGAAAAAAAATTAAAAGGTTAAAGGGCAAACATTCGAGTTATCGCATAAAACATCATTTTTCGGAGCAGTAAAGCTTACTGATTCTAATTACGACTGTTAAATATCTCTCTTACTAACAGTTTTTCCAAAAAAGTCATCAAATTATTAAATACAAATGTTTTTAAATTTTGAAGAAAAAATTTAAAAACTATTGTAAAGAACCTTATTTTTTAATCTTATATCATCTAATCCAATAACCATGGATACTCTAAGCCACCCTAAAAAAGTTACTGCTCAAAAAATATACTACTAAAAATAACACAAAGAATGACTTTCATTTTTTAGAATTGAGGAGAATAAAATCATTTCACCCGTACATACCCAAAACACTTTATAACCCCTCATGGAAAGAAACAAATTTTCTAATTCCACACTGACAGTCTCCTCATTCAAAAATTCAATATTTTCACGATTTCCAAAATTTAACATGTGTCAGACGTTATCTTTTGTATTGAAAACTCTTGAGTTAGGGTCGGATTGAATGAATTTAATTATTGATTACCAATTAATTAATTGAATTTAATGATTTCTATAATTTTTACACCAGAAGTAGAAGACAATTTCTGCTATTGCCATCACACAAGTGCAGAATACGTGAACAATGCGTATCCTACTCAGGTGCAAAATTGTGGAACAGCTCACCTACTTCCTCACATGATATCAGTTTATCTTTAGAAGTAATTCTTACAAACAGTAATGCTTGGATACTAAATCATTAGCCCTGTAATTATATTGTTTAAAATTATCATTGTTAATTTATATTACCTTCAGAAAATTTAGTTGTGTTTTATTCAAGGAGAGTCGGACACAAGTTAGTAAAAAAGTCGAATTAAAAAGTTCATAGAATTTAGTTTTAAATTTGGCGTCGCACTCCACAAAATAAACTAAAATCTACACAGGTTTTGAGCAAACATCAAAATTTTAAGGTGTACACTAAAATTTGAAAGAAAACAAGGTAAAGACTAGTTAATATAATTGAATAGAAAAAGCGGACAATCGATATCTGAAAATCTCAATAAGTTATTTTTTTCTGTTCCAAAAATTTATAGGTGATCAATACAATTTTATTGTTTTTAAGTTCTAAATGAAACAATTTTTCCTCAATTTTGTGCATTATGTTTTTGCGTTAGATGCAGACAAGTTATAAAATTTATCGCATGAAAATAATAAGGTTCTTTACAATATTTTTTAAATTTTTTCTTCAAAATTTAAAAACATTTTATTTCAATAATTTGATGACTTTTTTTGGAAAAATAGTTAGTTAGAGAGATTTTTAACTGTCGTAATTAGAATCAGTAAGCTTTACTGCTCCGGAAAATGATGTTTTATGCAATAACTCGAATGTTTGACCTTTAACCTTTAATTTTTTTTCAGAAGTCAAAAATTATAATACCGATTCTTCAATCATAATTGAAGTTTCACGTTTCATTGCTTTTCAACTGGAATTTTTCAACTTTGAACAGAATTTGCTGATCTTACCATATGAAGTCGGGCAAGAGGTCGATTAAAAAATTCGGGGTTTACGTCATCATTTTTAGAATGTTTTTAAACCCTTATTTTCAAATTTGTGGTGAAAAACTCCAACAAAATTGGGCTGACCCTTAGGTACAAACTAGGTCAACTATTATTTTTAGATTAAGAAGGGTCGATTTCGAAACAGATTTCAAATTTCATTCAAATCCATGCATAATTGGCTGAAAAATCCACGTTTGAAGATTTTTGGATTTTTGGTGCAGTGCATATCCTGTTATCACTCATTCTGAGTAGGCAGCCGGAGATTCTGTACCATACGATGTTGAGGCGACATCCGACGATTAGCAACTCTACATCATACCCAGACCAGTCTGACTAAAGCCAAACCTCGTATTCCCTGCATATTGTAATAGATGGGCATCTCAGCCCAGCATCTATTACAGGTTTAAAAAAAGGTATTCGGCCCCTTAATAATAAAGCCACGACAAGATAAGGGGTCCAACTGATAGCTTTTTTTTGCAACAACGCACTAAGGATACAGAGGGGATTTTGACAATGACTGGGACTGATGACAAAAAGGAGTTCAAAATCTACATGAACGAGTTGCTATTCTACGTTTACAAAGCCGAAAACAGTGTTAGCAATTAAGATATTGTGCAACAGGGTAGTGAGTTCTATACTGAAAAAGAAATTGATCAAGCTAAACTATTTCTATTACAAACTTGTGGAAGTAGTGAAGGTGCTGAAAATTTGAAACAGAAGATGAAAGAGCGTAGAGGAATGAATAAAGTAATAAACTCTCTAAATGATATTGGGTTTGGATTGGAAACTATGCTTGGTAAGGTTTGGTGCTCTTAATGCTGCACGGATCCCACCTATACTGGCTGATCTAAGTGATATGGCCCTATTGCGTAATAAAATCTCCAGATTGAAAAATTGTGTCTTGTATGGTTTTCAAAATTAACAATGAACATGTAAATGCAAGTGCACTTGTTCGGGAAAGATTTTAGCATGCACATTCCAGTCCTATATATATTAATTTTAAGTCTTTACTGTTTTCAGCATAGAAAGTCCTGTTTTTAATTTTTTTTTCAAATGTGCGAAAGCCTGTTTATAACTTTTTAATGTATCGACAAGCCTGTCACAGTTTGAGCTTAAAAAAAACTTGTACAATGTGGGGTGTGAAAGAATCTGATCTGGCATATTTAGTTCTAACAGTTTTGTATAAAGTTTGAAAAATTAAATTGACAGGGATTTGAGCATGTACCAATTTGATAAGGATCGATTTAATCCTGATCAAATGTAAGTGGTGGGAGTTTGAGCATGAATAAATTTGAAAAGAACTGCTTTTTTTACAAACAAATGTGATTGATAGTAGTTTGAACATGAAGTAATTTGACTACGACGGATGGAAAAATGAAAAATTAAGACTGGTAACATTTTGAGCATACAATAATTTGATGAGTATCATCATGAACAAATCGAATGAGTACTGTTTTTGCATGGACAATCTGAGCGTGAACATCTACAACGGTGTTCAGTATGCATAGGATACTGCATTGGGTTTTTTTTTGTTTGGGCAAACCTGAATGATAAGTAAGTTGGCTTTGAATACACTATAATATCTGTACTAAAAAAAATCACTTACCAAAACGAAAAAACTAATTAGCTTTAAAGAGGCTACATTTTTGAAAATACAACACATTCCTCGGGAATCAAGTTATGAAAATACAAAAAAAAAGTTTTGAAGATTTTAAACCGAAAGAACTCCTGGGATAAAAAGCGCAAAATTTTTAGACAAACTGGTGGATTTCCACCGATTTTGGTACCAACCATTATTTCTTTGTTAGCAACCCTCGTTTAATGATGTCCTTCAAAAAACTCCGTCTGATTCCAGATTCAATATACAAATTACAAATGGATAAAAATAAGGAATCACGATCCCTCAATAAAAAAGTGAATTCAACAACAAATTCAAAACACTTGGCTGACGATGTGAAATCACTGCTTGTTCAAGATTTAATTCGCCAAATGCATGAAAGCGAACATAAAGCCGAGTCAACGCCAATTCTTGTGAAAAATATTCAAGAAAAATCTATGCCTGTCACTCAAGACGCAGATTTCTCCACAGAATTTTAATCCTTTCGTGGGCTTTCAATATACAATTTTTTAAAATCCAATGGTATGAGAATGGATCCGAGTACTAAAGAAGTCATCCTAGTGGATGTGAGATAATCCGCGTCTAATGCATTTAAAATTCTGAAAGCTTAGACCACCAAAAATGTTCCAACACCAGCTGGATTCGATCAAGTTAAATCTTTTTTGTTAGCTAAAAATGCTTCAAAATCCTTATTTACTTGCGGTGTTCAGTCGAAATTGTTTGAAGATACAAGAAAAAAGCGCTATTGGACAAATTATTGAAATCTTTAATATTTTTGGATATTTTTTGTTTCACATAGATTTTGACAAATTTGAATAACACATTTAATATTTAAAGATGTACATTTTTTCTTAAAAACAAATTGTTTGACAATTTTATCATTCCTAACGCTATCAGAAGTGAACATGTTTTCAATTTCATGCATGGTGTATCCTTTATGCCGATAATACAGATAAAACAGACAAAATTGAAAACATACATCACTATGAATACTTTGAAGTTTTTTTTTATTTTCGTGTACTTCATATTTTTTTTTGAAATTTTCAAAATGTTTCCCATAGAAACGCAATCCTAATCCATATGAATCAAAAAATTCTATCCTATCTTCCTTTTTACATAGTGGTAGCCAGTGCTGACCACCTTACTGATTGCAACCTTTGTTTAACAATGAGACCCTTGTATTTTCCAAATTCTATTAAAAAATTAAAATTTGATCTTTTTACATGCATTTTTTTGTGTTTTCTGTCAAAAAATATGCATTTTTTTTGCTTTTTTAAAGCTTTCAATTTTTTTCAATAAAATTTTTGCTACAACAAAACTATCGTGAATAAAAGAAATTGTCAAAATTACGGAAAAAATAGTAATAATTCCATTATCCCGCTCAAATAAAAATTTTTTTCCTTAAAACATATCACACTAATTTGATATAAATTGATATTACAGAAAAATATATGGAATGAGAATTATTTTTAGAAATAGTTTGTAAATGACAGTCTGCTTTCCTCACGTGCAGAATTATCTGTTATATTGGGTTTCTTATTGGTTAAAACAACTTCTCTATATGCATTCGTGTAATTACTTCCAAAAGAAAAGCGTGTCTGAAATATTATTTATCTGACCTACTTATTGTACAGGGGTAGGAGTAAAGGGTTAATAGTTTAATTAAAGAGTAAGAGTTTGTTTGCACTACATCAATATTTTATTCAAAGACCAAGAAATTAATGAAAAGTTTGAGAAACATACGTTTTTGTCGTGAAAGAAGCAGCTACTAGTTATGAAATTATTGTCACCGTAAAATCACCTTTTGATGATTCTCAGCTGTGACCATAGCTGATGCTGTATCAATGACAGGTAAAAGCAAAGTTTTTACAGAAGAAAAATAACAGCCTCGTTTTGCAACGTTCGAAAATACCTACTGTCTGTTCAAAATAAATCACACCTTTTGAAAGTAAGTTTGTTATTTTGGTTAAAAAGTGATTTTTTGAATTAATGAGAGAAGAGCGGCCTCATTGTTATAGCAATAAGTTTACAGGAGTTTCAAGGATAGAAATAAATTGCGTGATTTTTAATGCAATTTACTGGAAAAAAATTAACTTTGTTCATCTCCGGCTTGCTTACACGGAAACCAGGAAAAAACATTGAATGTCAAAAACTTTGAAGAAAAATTTTTCCATTGTTTTAAAAATAGACAGTAAATAATGAAATACAATGCAATTGAAAATTAAAATAAAGCTGAAATGTTTTTTGCTAGTTGATAACTCTGGGTAGCTTCCCCAGTTAATGATTTTAATTAGAAAGAAACCTGATGTTATCTATTTTTATCATTGTATATGGAAAAGTATTTGCAAAAGGTACGGCAAATAAAGCCAGTTCGCTAAGCAACGACAAAAATCATCGAGTACATTAATTCAGTACGGATTACGTAGATTCATCGTGCAGAAATGTTAGAGCTTTCGTTGTGCTGTGATTTTGACGAATAGTTTTCAACTAAATGTTCTAAAAGTAAATTAGTACCCCATTTGCAATGCATTTTTGTTTTCAATGCGAAAAAACGAAACTTTTATTCTGGGTTAATCAGACCCAAACTGAACTGTTGTGAGGTTTCGACGCTTATTTTCAAAATCTGAGACTTCGTAGTCTGGTATTGTTTCGTTTTCTTTGTTCTTTTCAGCCATGAGATACTTTTGAAGTGATTGTGTCCGTTCACTAGGCCAATAAGAGTGTTTTGAAAAAATTACAGAAAAAAGATTTCGTTTATTTATTAGAGAACGCAGTTCTTTTATAAAATTACTCCAGTGGAGAGAGGAGAGCGGAGACGGATTTGCAAAGTTCCATTTATCCAAATTTTGAAAAAAAGCAGTACGTTGACTGACAAATTCGATACCTTAAGACAGAGAATCGTTCAATGATTGATCAAACTGAAATTAAAAAATAAATATGCAACGGTTTCTCTTAAATCATCAAATGGGAAAAATTCCCAAATAGCTTAAAAGGAATCCTAACGAAACAGAAAGAATATGTGTGGTGTGAAGCGAATGAGAAGAGCCTTACTTGCTACGCAGTTTACCCACCCTGTCAATCTATGGTGAGGTATTGCTATGCTATTGAGTTTCTATATCTATACGATATTTAGGTTGCTTTATCTATAACGTCATTTGCGTTGCTATATATTATATACGTTATTTACGTTACGAGTATAGGTTGTGCTTTCAGTCATTATGATTTGTAGTGCAAACACGAAACAAATTGTGACTACAAGACGTTATTAACGTTAATATTTTTCATTGATGAATTATAAATAAATAACTTTTCCAGTCAGTCTTATTATCATGCGTGTCAATGTATACTGAATGCTATTTAAGTGAAAAATTTGAAATTATACATTCCGAAATAAAAAACACCAGAAATTAATTATCAAACTAAAAAAACTAATTATGCTAAAAACCATTGACGTTAAAAATTAAAGTTAATCTTAACAAAAGTATAAATTTTTTTTGGATAAACACAGCAAATTTCTTTAGCTGCTCAACAAAATTAGGCCAATCCAGGTTCTTGTAGTTTTTACAAAAGGAAAGATTGCCCAGGATTATCAGGTTATATTTTGAGAGACAGCGACAATTAGACGGTTATGAATCTCACGGTATTTTTAACATTTGATTGAACAAAGTTCAGAACTATTAAATCGATCTCAGGACTTTCAAAGCATCCAAATAAGCCGCAATTACATCCAAAAAAATCAATAGAGCTGTTAAAAATCAGGTTTTACACAACAATTATATTCGATTTTTTTTCTAAGGTATCTAGAAGTTCTTTGTAATCCAACTGTTTTTGCTTTTGTGCAACGTCAGAGCGGCTTATTTTAAAAACTTTACATTATTCCGCATCATATCACTGAGAATTTGTAGTTTTTGAATTTACAAATCTGTGCCCAACCTACAAACAAGTTTGTCATTGTAAGTAACGGCAGAGGCATATTGTGAACTCCATGCGATATTGGTTGGTTTGCGTAGCCCAGTTGCTTGAACTAAAATAAATTGTAAATGATAGCATGGAAAAATCGAATTCTAAAGAACAAAAATCCCAAAAATGTTAAATAAACTTAATAAAGCTTTGGAAATCAATTATCACTGTTTACACCTACTCATCTTTGAGATTTACAGACTAGCCATCTGAGCTGGATAAAATTAGATAGTTGGTCATAATTGTTTTTTTGTTTCAGTCCTAAAGTAAAAAACGGTTTTATTTAAATTATTAACGTTTATAAATTTTTTTTTAATTTTAAGAAAAAAGCGCTCAGATTATTTGTATTGTTAACTATAAGCTATCGACTTTTGAAAACAATTAATTGACTTTGTTACCTTCTTGTGAAATATTTAAAATCAAGTAAGCAAATATTCAAACATGTCTGGCTACGTTATGTAGAGTCCTGTCTACAGTTTACATAGATTTCTAAAATGTCAATCAATACGCTATTAAATATTGCACCATAATGCCCTATTAGCAGCAAAGATGGAGGTTACTGTTTTGAACACACCTCTTTTCTGCGCAATGAAAAAAAGCCTATTGTAACTCCTGTAAACGTCTTTCCAGTTCCTTGTGGCTGTTGAATGAAGAAAGTAGGTGATTTTTCATTGCTCAGAGCTTTTTGCTGCTATATTAAAATAATATTTAAATTTAAAACCGCCTGATTCATTAACGTTAAAATTTGAGCTGAAAGGTTTGATCAAAAAAACTCAAGCTGATCAAAAACTCCTCGACGTTCAAAGTGGACAGAAGTCTCTTTCGGGTCAAGATGTGCGTTCTATATGAAGTGTTGGTTTGCCTTTGCACTTTCGAGAAAAGAATAATCGCAGGCTGCTAGATCCTTTACATTTTCTTTCACCCACTGTGAAGTTTAGAAAGTCGAGAGACTTAATTGTACCACGGACTAGGGCTCTGTACTCCGTAGCACCTACTAGACTTACAAATATCAGAGGTGAGTTGGGGAGGCTCCGTCATGTATTCCTACCTCTGAAGT
>Ga0210040_10010956_pt1 | contig 10332 bp, 5 predicted proteins | sample CryGeyCG12114_NA_FD_185462 | JGI IMG/M metagenome (GOLD analysis project Ga0210040, IMG submission 185462) | Groundwater microbial communities from aquifer - Crystal Geyser CG19_WC_8/21/14_NA (SPAdes) (version 2) | ecosystem: Environmental > Aquatic > Deep subsurface > Groundwater | place: USA...
GACATACTAATGATTAGCATCCTCTAAAATAAAAGTAACTTAAAAAAATGAAACTAGTTGATGTAATGTTTTTACAGCTGGTAAAACCGATGATTCCCAAAACAAAGCCGCATACAGTGCTATTAAACAGTATTTTCCGGAATGTTTGCATCTTGCAAAATTCAATTCTTCCTGGAATGATTGTGATGTTCCGTCGCCGCCTTGTGCTTGGTTTGATTACCCTTGCATGCCTTCGTGAATCAAATCCAGCCAGTTTTTTTCCCTTGAAGCCAGCGGCTTCAGCTTGCATGGAGTCACTGATAATATCAAATCATATTGTTTACCTATAATAGCATCCTACATCTTATCTGAATGTCATTGTAAAAATAAATGGTGATCGAGGTCTCGGTGGGCTATGGCTGCAGCAGCTTACTGCATCACGGAAGGCATCCAAAAAAATTCAAAGCAGTGACCTTGTTGTAAGATACAGAAATTAAATAAATAAAAATAATCTGGTCAAAATAATTAAATTGTTTTCGTAATGTTATTTGATGGGTGATTCATGTATCGAACTGAAATTTTAGGCCAGACCCTTGGCGTACAACTATTCAAGTTGTACTTAATAATCTGCTTAATATTGCCCCATTGTTCAAATTTAGACATACGAATAAATTACTTTACATAACGCACTGCCCCAAAAAGGACTGAATATTTAGGTCAGTGATACGGATAAAGGAGATATTGAATCGTCAAATCAAACTGCATTCATCAAAATACAAAAATACTCATACAAATCACAGTAAATCGTTCCCAGCCATCCAGTGAGTCATTAAAGTTGTAGCAATATTTTAACATCAAGATGGAAAAAGCAAATCCTTGTTGGAATTTACAAGCTCTGCTTGGTACACTCATTGCCGTTATTGCATTCAACTCCATGTACACTTCATTCATGGTGACTAAAAATATGCTCATGCTTTACGAAAACCACAATACTCGTAAGTAATTCTTTACCCATGCATCGTATATTTAAAAACTTCTCAAACTAACTTACTATGGTTGTTGGAGTGCAAGGAAAATTCAAGAAAAGATATTTTACAAATTATTTAATTCATCGCATTAGATGGCGATTCAAACACGGGAAGTGGAATTCAACAAATTGACAGTTTTAATGCAGCCGAATGGCTTTCACAATCTGGCAAACTCCAAAACGTGGATTGCCCTCCATGTCCAACGACACCTCGTCCAGTTGAGGTCCACAACAACCCTGTATCTCTTGTCATTGAAAGCACAGATGGTAAACCTATTTATCAATGCGCAGAGACCTGCAAAAACCCCCCAATTTTTGCGTCTAAACTATCTATCATTGATGAGCCTAAAGCTATTGATAAGCTTTGGGAAGGACGAGGTAAAAAAAGCAGATGTTATTATTATGTTTGTAATTGAAGGATAATTTAAGCACATCTTTTTTTCTAAAACGTTCAAAATCGGTACTTCTAGCTCCCCAGAAGCAGAGTTCAAAACACGAAGCTGCATACAAATCATTGCAGGACATATTTCCGGACATGATAGGGCTCGTCGACCCTGCATTTTTGCCACCCGATCAAGAATATAAACCGAGATGTTGGGATACTGATCCAATTGAACCAGAATTTTTAGTTTGTTAGTTGGTGAAACACGTTAATTGATCCAGCTTTTTAGTTACAAAGTATATTTTTACACTTGAATTTATTGTTTCACAGTATTTTGCTTCACTTGAATGCAAATACATCGCTGTTTAAATAAATTGTTTCAAGCAATAGTTATCGCATTGAATTTTATTAAAATATATTCATTGTTTTTTAATTTTGATTTTTGATCCAAAATAATATTTTCGGGTAAATAAAGCGAGCTGATGCACAGAAAAAAATAACGTATGGTATTTATTATTTGTTCCGGTGCTCACATACAACCTGAGTAACCCATACATTTCAACGAATATGAACCGAATTTACCGAATCTAGCTAATAAAGGATAATAAACGCTACTGCGCTCATACTTAACTTACACCCGAAAATATGAGACTTCATTTCCCGGCTACAGCATATACGTAAACGAACTGACATGGGACGGTGTTCACTAGTAGCTTAGCTATAAAGTTGCTGACTGACTACGCACATTTTACCCCTAAAAAAATACTGGTCGTAGTACTGAAGTGAGAAAATGCACGGATAGTTTAGTTGGTATTTCTTCCCCTTGTTGAACAAAAGGAAAAACCCTACAGCAGTTCACTAGAATTAGGGTGTAGGTGCGAGTATACACCATCCTTGTATTTTCCAACTATCTTTTGGCTTTCTTATAGAGGGTGAAACTAACCCGATTGACTGAGGTACCTTAGTGAGCAAGTTCACAGAGCGAAATGTAATATACAAAATATTTTTCTTCGGAGGGCTATTCCGATGTTCAGATAATCCAGAGTTCCTCCTGCAGTATAATTTCGTATTCTTTTAACTAATTAGTGAATTTTGGTGTGGGTTTGACAATTTTAATGTTGTTTCATCATATGAAACACAATATTGGAAAAACATCGAATTCTGTGCTGGCTCAAGGCCAAGTAACTGTTAGTTTTAGATGCTGGACTAACAATTGCAATGCCGACAAAAGGTTTACGCCTCAATCTCAGTATAAAATTTATTTGACAAGTGTCAACCTTCAAGTATGCATGTTTAATTTTGAATTTTTAAAACTGAATATTGGAAATTTATGCAAAAGATGGTAAGTGTTGTGCAAGTGGACACTTTGTATTGACGTTCGTTTGAAAACGTGAGAAATCAACTCTACCCATAAATGTACACCTTGTCCTACAACGATATAAGGTAAGAAGTATTTTCCAGCGTGTGTATTTCAATTGATTGTGGGTGAAAACAATTCTTTTAATTTTAAGAATTTTTTAAAGTTATCGAGTTTATGAAAGTGAAACTTACGCGAGAATTATTTTTGAATCATTAGTGTCCTGAAGATTTCCAATACCGTTAGTGTTGAGTAGTGCAAATACTGGAGTCGATTATATGATAAAAATATATTAAGTGATGCAAAATGATGATAAAAATAATGAATTCCACATCTGGTATCGCATCCAGAGATAAGCGTTGTTTGGAATGATTCCTTAAATTTGTTTTTGCAGTGGAAGTTTGTCGCAGCAACTCTGCAAGTAAATTTTTGTGTTATGGATATTTATTCACTATATTACACTAAAAGACAAGTAGTTTTGATGCCACCATACTTCGATGAAAAGGTCTTATTTGTACTAAATGTAAACCATGAATTGCTTATGCAAGTAAATAATTTTTATGACCTGCATTTAAGTTGAAAATTATTTGTTGTAATATTTTGTTAAATCAAGACTAAAAGAGCAACGACACCATATCAAAGAAGTTTATTGTCAATGGTATAGGTGTTTCAAGTTGATGAAAAAAGCAATGCGTCTTAGGATACATATACTCAGGATACGAAAGTTTCCAGTAACATACAGATATCTCCCCTACCACTGCAAAGTAGACTAGACCATAGAAAACGAATCATCGTTGCTGTTTAAAGAAGCCCAAAGCCGTATAAAATTTCCCTCACTAATTTCTGAAAAAATCAGTCCTTCCCTCTTTTATCCTTCGAGAAGTGTTATGAAAACGTACCCTCCTTCTGGAAAATGTCCAAAATACTCAATTCTTCACTCCCTCACCCTTTAAAAATCCCTCCCTCGGAGGGACGGTGCCCAACCTATTGAATAGAGAACATTTACGATTAGATAATATGATGCGGCCTAAAATTTATTGGCATTTTTGGCTTGCGTAACTATATATATTACCACCAATTGCTGGGAAAGGGAAGGGTACGTTTTCAGAAATCAAACTTGTCAGCTTTGAAACGCTTGAATTCGGTCTCGAATGATTTTATGGCGTTTTTGAGAGGAATAGAGACTTAAATACTATACTACTAGAAATAATTGCTATTAACTGAAATATTTCAAAACCTCACAACGCAAATAAGTCCAGCTGTGACAGTGCTAGTTTTTATCTGTTAGTCTTATGAAAATCCATCTGGGCTGGAAAAACCGCAAAATTAAATGACATAGAGGAAAGTCGGAAATCATTTTCGCGTGCATGGCATTTGCATGTAGTCACTGATCGTGAGTAATACGACATTTATCAAAGAGTGGTCAATGGTTTGCAACTGTCAAAGCTTTTGGAACCAGCAGTTAAAATGCCTTGTAGTTGTAGTGCGGATACACACCAAATAATAACTCACGTTTTCAAGCAATACGTTGCAAGTCTATAGCTAAAAGACAGAATAAACAGAATATTTTTGTATAGCATACGGAATACTGGCCTGGCATACACGCTAACACAAATTGCAGTTATAGTTAGAAGGTATCTAGAATTGAAAAGATTTGTTGGTTCAGAAACTTTTTTTATGGAGCTTAAGCTTATGGAGGAGCATTTCAACCTTTTGATAACAGTTTTGACTTGTGTCATGTTGTGGTTTTCTAGCCGGCTATATAAGTAATGGCAAAAGAAAGTAATAATTTGTCTTTTTACTGAGAGCAGTTTGCTAAGTAATCTCAAGAGGCTTTTGTGCTAACTTGTTTGACAGCCGGAATTATTTACTCTTTATTAGTTATTTGCTTAGACCCCCTGATAGTGCAACGTGGATTATGACTCTCAGACTTGCCGTATACATTTCAGCAGCATCATTGGTGCGGACATATTTATGTTTATTGTCTGTCGGCTTTGAAATTGCAATCTTAGGACTACGTTTCTTAGATTTTAAGTTTGATAACGCATATTAAACAAAGTATATGTTGCAAAATCACTAACTGACTATAGTCCATTTCAGAAAAAAAATGGAATTTTTTTCCGGTAGGTTATCTGGCTTTGGCTGTTTCGTTGTCAACAAAATGTAAACAAATTTCAAATAATTTTTTTAAGACTGAGAAAATGACCAATGAATTATTATTGTTGCCACAACATTTTACAGATTTAGTAGTTTACTTTGTATAAATCGACCATTTGTCGGGGATAGCCGACTAACATGGGGCAATTTTTTTTACTTTGAAATGAACTATAGACAAGTAGCATTAACATATTGGCAGCGATAAATTATTAATAAGCCCTGTACCGGGCTAAAACTGATCGGATTTGCCCAGAACTGGTGATTCATTGAACAGTTTAACGGGTGAAAGTGAAGTGTATTAAAATGATCCAAAACTTTAAAAAATCCTTCTAATTTTATGAGACCGCGGCTACTTTTAAGTGCATTTTTGCATTTTATAAACTAAAACAAGTATTTACACAATAGGGGTATTCACGAGCACCGGGGTAACGCGGTAACAGGGTAAAAGGGTAACTTTTCTCCATTTAAATGCATTGCAAAAAGTTACCCTAATACCCTTATACCCCGTTACCCTGGTGCTCGTGAATACCCCTAATTTATACTTCTGCACGTTTTTCACACTAAACGCTTTTTTGTTCCACTTTGCTCGCAAAATTTGAAAGGAGCACATTTGTCGCAGTCCACTTGAATCTACTGTCCGTTTCAGAGTAAAAGGCAGTTGCCCTGTGTTATTTGGCAACCCAGGTTAAATGGCTAAACACTGGAAATCGAACTGTAGATTTCATAAATGCTATGCCAAAAATTTTCATATTTTCTAGTTTCAAGTTCATTTTTTGTCATCCACAACTCAACTTTTTGTTTGCACCAAACAATCATTGCCATGTACCCTGACGAGCAAATCTACTGCCTTTTATTTTGAAATGGACATTAGTATAATTACTGTCGTTTCAATGAAATACGGAGTTCCTAATGTTAAATTGGCTATCTAGGCTTGTTGGATGATCACCGTGAAAAAGGCAAATTTCGTAAAAATTGCCTGGGTAACCAAAATATGTTCTAGATTTTAAGTCCCCATGTTGAGATTAAGACGAATTTATTATTATTATTTATTATTAATTTTTTGCTCAGTGATAAACAAACTCTGCCAGGTAACCATTGAAAAAAGTTACTCCGTATTTCATTGAAACGGACAGTAGTATTCTATTATGTTGTTTTTTGTTCTAAATGCAGAGGTATCCAGAGCAAAAAGTAGCACTCTCTTTTTAAAGGCTTTGGAAATACTTGAATGTGAGAATTCAATGAAGGAGGAAAAACAAAAGGGAGTAGAAATATATTCTGTATTGCTCATCATAGTGATGGTATGATCCGCCTTATTTTGATTTTTCACCGGCATTGAATTTTCAGATTTAAGTATTTCAAAACCTTGTAAAAAGAGGGCATTATTTGTTTTATAAGGTCCTAGCTAAATGTAACACAGCTTATGATCCTCAGTATTCTTTGATTAGGTCTAATGGCTCCACGGACGGTAAAAGAAAATAAATGTGGTCTGGTCTTATCGTGCCATAGTATAGTTGAGCAAGCTTGCCAAAGTTTTCCCCTAATCAATGCTGATTATTGTTGATGTCAAATTTTTTTTATTACCATGTTACCTATTACTTATGCATACGTTACCATTTGTTCACTTGCAGACTTGTATTTTTTGAATAATTCGCACTGATTGAAGCTGATGGCTTGTACTAGCTGAATATGCAAAAATATGGGACAATAATGGAGGTTTATATTTCTATCATTGCGTTAAAAGCCCTTAACGTAACCAGTTCTTGATTGCCACTTGATTTCCATTCCCACCATGCAAACACATACCTTGGGTACATTGCAAACATGGGCAGCACAGTAGATGTATGAATGCGTCTAAAGGGATAATGTGTAATGTGTACAATTCAAGTTAACAAATACTAGACCTGCGACCAATCTTACGGCTTGGAATTGTAAAAGTGGACTGTCAATGTTCATTTCATCGACGGCATTTGAATTGGATATCGGATATGTAAAAATTAATATTTTCCATGTTGTTGATTCCATTTTGTGCTTCCTCTAGATGTTTCTCTTGTGGTTCACCTCACCTCATTACTTATTTGAATTATCCTAAGAGATGAAATGGATGGAAAAAGGTTTTTTGTTTTCGTGGTTTTGTCTACCTTTTTGAATGTTAGGGACGCATTTGGTTATATTTTGTGCAGGAGTTTAATACTGACGTGACCAGAGTGCAAACTAGTAGTTCATTAAAACTGAACATTTCACATTCTATATACGCGGACAGAAATTTAATTTTTTGTGATGGTTGTCATTTAAACTAGAATGCATGCAGACGCAATGTTAAGCCTAGTTCACATGGATGCGATTTTACGTGCGATGTTATGTGCATCTGCGATTGTACATGCGATGTCATGTGAACCACTTCTGCAACTGTAGATGCGATATCATCGCATGATCACCATAGATGCGATAAATCGCACCAAAACAAAAGTTCAAATCATTGAACTTTCTAGATGCGATCATGCGATCAGTCGAATTTATTTTCACCAACAAACGAAATGCAGTCGTCATCGCATCTCCATGTGAATCAAACAAAGAATTCTGTTGGTGCGTCAACGCATGCGTCCAGTCGGAGCTTTGTGATGCAGCATCAATCGCATGTTTAAATCGCATCCATGTGAACTAGGCTTTAGACAGTTTCAAGTATTCAATTGATGATGTATAATTTTGATGGCACTAATGATTTGAGCAGTGTGTTTTGAATTCGACGAAGCCGATTGTTTGAAACTAAACTCCATTTTTAGAGTTTACGACCACATACATCTATAATCTATAGTGGTTCGTAATTTGTGATGAAAAAAATAAATCATTCTTCCTAGATGAAGGTATGCTGGTTTTGCCATAGTGCACGACATAGGCTCTTTCATTTTTTTATTGCATTGTTAGTTTGTAGTTTGTATATAGTTCGTCCCTTTAGATTCTATCTTTTGTGTTTGTGTATGGTTAAAGCATTTGCTGGTTGATGCATCTAATGAACTATAGTTCATTTCAGAAAAAAATGGAATTTGGATGGACAACTCGGATTGCAAACACTGTAAGATTTTTTTCACTCAAGAAACTAGTAATTTCTAGGTTTTAATATGTGAAAATCAAAATTCCAATTCCAATTTCGATTCTGTGTATCGAAATTCCAAAAATTTAAATCTTCTCTGATTCTGGTGTGATGCGTGTAGAAATAACTTTCAGTTAGAATTAAAATAAGAAAAATTTTTTTTAGTTAAAAATATGTAAAACACTATTCTGAATGTCAAAAACCGAAAAACCGATTTTTTTTTCATTCGAGTTTTATGCGGGTAGAAATGACATTCAGTTGGAATAAAATTAAGATTAATTTCTAGGTTGAAGAAGGCGTGAGAATGATTCAATGTGTCGGAAATAAAAAAAAAACTGATTTTTTCGTGATGTTTTTAAGCTGTGTTTTCAATACCTATTTTTCCAGACCTTTTTTACTGTAGACGATTTTTGACGAAGCCATTTTTTTAAACTATATTATTCTAGACATTTTTCAGCGTACCCCAAATTTTTTAGACTATTTTAGGCAGCACCTAAGATTTTATTTATTTATTGGCTCGTGTAAGTTTGAAAAAGCTTTGTGACACGACAAAAAGTCCTGCGCTACACTTTTTTTGACGTGAAAAACGATTAATATTTTTTTATTCAACTAGGGGTTTTTTCATAATCGTCATTTTACCTAATGGTTTTTTTTAAGTTGGGATTTGGGATTCAATATGACATGAAATCTGCTTGTAGAGTTTTGATTCACTTAAGGATAAACTAGTTTATGAAGCACTGCCGATAAAAAAATCCAATGTGACTAATCACGTTTCTTTTGCAACATATCATGAAAAAATCTTAGCTGTTAGGTTTCCTGCTGCAAACAAACGAAACATAAAGTAAACAAACTTTCAGCATTGTTTGTTTGCATCAAGGTATATAGAATAGTATTGTAGGTTTGCATACTGTTTTTATTATTTTATTTTATTCTATATATTGGAATTGATTATGCACAATAATTAGGATATTTTTTCACTAACAAATATTTTAGAATGATAATTCCTAAACTTGAATGCGTGAATCTGATCTGATTATTTTAATGATCCTGGAAATAAGGATCATAGTGATTTCTCATATTTTTTTAGCTCTATATCGATCAAATGTGGAGCCATCAAAAGCGTCATTTGTTGACAGTGATTGTGATGAGTGATCTCCTTATGTGCATGAGTTTGATGTCGGGGAACCGGATCATGGCATGTTACATAGCTGATAGAAAGACGGCATAAAATAAAAATATTCAACTTTTTCTGTCAACCTAATCCGATTCTTTGCATTAAATTATTTCTTGTATTTTCTAAACATGTAGGTGGTGGTATATGCAAGAAGTTTAATTCGTTTATTTATTACTACTCTATACTTACTAGCAAGGAAAGCAAGAAAGCAAACTCGCAGAAAGAGGCTCAGTCTCAATGATAATTTAATATACTACTATTTAACTTACCAATAATACAACGATAGGAAACTTTGTGTTTATAGTTAGTTAATTAGTTGCTCACTCCATTTAGCCACTGCTACTCTACTCTTTTAACAAATTCTGTGATTGACTCACATATGAAATCCTGTCATTGTTATTATTATACTCTTAAGTAAAAGCAGCTAGATGAGATCAGAATCCTCTTATTGTAATATTATATTATAGTTAAACGTTACGGTTTGTTTGAACAGGATTCAATTGAATGCGCTTCATTGATTAGACAACAATTGCCAAACTGGACATTTAAAACAATATTATCAATCTGGGAAGTACATGAGTCCACCAGTGGCTTGGATTCCGATGGATACGGAATCTCTTAAAAGTGGATTTAGTGAAGTGAGCAACCGTTCTCGTCGTACGGCAGTGAGTCTCACCGGAGTGACTGTTGTAAGTACTGGAAATAACCATAGCCATCACAATGGTTTCAGTGGTGCAGTAACAGGTGGAAGCGTTGTCTCCTTGTCACTCCCTAGTCGGCATCATCACAAAAATCATCGTTCCCACAGGTATGGTTTAAATAACAATCAGAAATGGGGGAAGGAAATGTTCCTAGCTAAAAGTATACGTTTGTGGGTGTATGTGACGTATGAGATGGAAGAATTTAACAAGGTTGGAAAACGAGCTGTAGCTTGATAGTTGTTAATATTTTTTAAGACTTACAACCAGTCAACCAGTGTTTTGAATGATGAAGTTGCACTTGCAGGTATGTAAGTGGAGTTAATAGTGTATAGATAAGTATTCAGGGGACGTCCGGTACGCACATACATGATATATATCTGATTTGGAAGACAGAGTAATGTATTAGTGGGTAGGTACTACAACTTTGAAGCAATCAGAAGCTTGTGTAGATCGTGCAGATACAGGTA
>Ga0210040_10010958_pt1 | contig 10330 bp, 4 predicted proteins | sample CryGeyCG12114_NA_FD_185462 | JGI IMG/M metagenome (GOLD analysis project Ga0210040, IMG submission 185462) | Groundwater microbial communities from aquifer - Crystal Geyser CG19_WC_8/21/14_NA (SPAdes) (version 2) | ecosystem: Environmental > Aquatic > Deep subsurface > Groundwater | place: USA...
ATATATATTATATCTCCTTCTATATTAGACCTAGCGTAAGTAGGTCTAAGAGAGAGAAGAAGATTTAAAACTCTTTCTTTAGTAAAGGAACTTTCTTAATCTTTTACTTATAATTATATAAGTTATATTATTCGAAAGAACTCGTCGAGTTATAATATATATATATTATATCGTAATAAGCCTAGCGTTAGTAGAGTAAGAAGAGAGAGAAAGATTTAAAAAACTTTCTTTATTAAGAGAACTTCCTTAATCCTTTACTTATACTTACGTAAATAGTACCGTTATAATCGGCTTAATTAGCTCTTTCTAACGGTACTATTTACGTAAGTATAGGTAAAAGGTTAAGGTAGTAGCTTATTAAGATAAGTTCTAAATTCTTTTCTTTTTAGTAATTTTAGCTAGTTAACGTTACTTACTTTATATATATATTATCTAGCTATTATATAACTTAAAATAGTTAGACTTATTTATATATCTTAGTTTAAAAGTTATAATATTACTTAACTTCTTTAAATCTCTTAAGTTCTTAAAATCTCTTAAGTTCTTTTTTCTTTTACGATACTTTCGTTAATTCTAAGATAAGTAATTATTCGTTAAGCGGCGTTTTAACTATATATATAACCGTTAAATATATAGCTAGTAGTAAAATCCTTATTATTATTTAATATCTCTACTAAGAGTTATAATCTATCTTAATAATTTTTTCTTAGAAATCTATTTTCTTTACTAAAAGTAATAATATATTTTTTAAAACTTAAATTTCGTATAAGAATTAAATATAATACTTAATATACGAATATAGCTAAGTTAGTAAGAGAGGCTATAGACCTACTAGATTTATCTACTAATTAACGCTAAAGGCTACTAATAGAATTAAGCTATATTTAAATCTCGTCTACGAAGTTTTATAAACTAAAAAACTACTTTTCTAAAAGTACGTATCCTAGTTTATTAGCTCGTTTATCTTACTAGTCGTTATTTAACGTAATTCTAGTTTAAGTAATCCTAGTAGGTATCTAGAATCGTATTTTCTTTTACTAAGTTATTTAAGTCTCTAATAGCGTTAGATTAAGATATATTATACGTACTTAAATTTCTTTTTTACTTTTTTTCTTAAGTTAAAGGATTTTAAATATCTTTTACTTTTTACTAAGAGTTTTCTTACTAAATTTTAAATTCTCTTAAGGTAATTTAATATTAATAAGAAAAACTTAAGATATAATAAGTAAACTTAATATTATCTTACTTTTATTTAAATACTTTTTTATTATTTAAAGAATCTTTTTACTTATTATTAAAGGAACTATTATTATTATTATTATATATAAGTATATATTAACGCCTATTAACGCTTATTTAAATCCTTCTTCGCTTATTTCTTAGTATTATCGCCTCGTACGCCTCTTTCTAATACCTCTTACTCTTATAAATAAGTTATTTATACTAGTTATACTTATATAAAGTAGTACTACCTCTTTTTTCTTCTTTCTCTTATAGTTCTTCTTTTTCTAATCTTTATACTATTATTTCTAGCGTAGTATCTCTAAATATAATAATTCTAGGTATATTCTATATTATTCTTCGTATACTTTACTAATATTAAACTAAATTCGGTTTTTACTTTCTTTTTTTTAGTATATCTTATTAATAAATAATATACTTACCTTTTATTATTATTAATATATACTCGTAGAGGTTATAGAGCCGTAAAGAAGATAAAGGCGCTTATTAACGTAGTTTAAGCTATCTAAATAGTAATATAGAGGTATTCGCCTTCTTTACTATCTTTTTAAGTATTATTTACGAGCTCGAGGTCTTTTCTAACCTATTAGGCGTTTAAATATAAGCTATTTTAATTATATTTTATAAGTTATAGCCTTTTAAAGAGGTCTATTATAGTAGTTAATTTATTAGCGTTATAATAAACCTTTTATACTTTTTAAAATCTTATTTTTCGTTTTTTATTATAGAAATCTCGTATTTATATATATATATATATAATTTAGATATTTACTACTATAAGATTAAAGGCTTAAAAAAGACTAAAGAAGAATTTCTTTTTTACTTAATTAAATTACGTTAAATAGTACTTTTAAAGCTAGTTTATTTAGTTTATCTCTTTTATTACTATATTATATCGCTTAATAAAAGTTAGTATTTATAATAGCTATATATAAGAGGCTCTAAACTTCTTTAAAGCGATAGTATCGTTAGTAAAGAACTTCTTAAGCTAATTTCTTTATCTTTTTATATAATCTAATAAGAAAAAGGTAGTAGTTATACTTATAACTACGTTTATATCTTATTAAAGCTAGATAGCTACTTTATAAACGATAGTAGCCTAAAGAATATTAAGATATAAGGCCTTATTCTCTTTTTTTAATATTAATAGCTAAGAGAAGTACTTAGTTACTTTTTTTCTTACTATACTAGTAATAGTAATTCTTAGGCCTTTTATATAATAATAGAGCTTTTAGTAAATAAAGAGGTTATTTAAATAAAGCGAATATAAGCTTTTTCTTTTAAAGATAATACTTATAAGTTTAGCTATTATATATTAAGTTAAATTAAGATTAATAATCTTTCTCTTTATTTTTAAAAGTAAATTAACCTTTATTAATCTTTTTTAAGTATTCTTTAAGTTTATATTATACTTATAGTACTTCTAAGCTTAAAGATAGCTTTTATTCGTTGAAGTAAAGATTTTAAAGCTAATAAGATCTAGTTTTAGATAGATATATTAAATATATACTTACTTTAATTTTAAAAACTAAGTATTAATTCGTTTATAATAGTTTTTAAACTTAGTTTTTAGTATTTTTAATAATTAGCTTATATTTTAAATAAAATAAGCTCGATTTTCTTTTATTAGAAGTTCTTAACTAGTTAATTACTAACTTCTCTATTAATAAAGTAAATATTAGTAATAATATCGTTAAAATAATACTTTAAGATTAGTATTTTAAATAAAGTCTTCTTTAGGTTATAAGCCTTATTATAAATAAAATAATTAAATAGTATTAAGCGTAAAAGGTAATTAAAGAATTATAAAAGCTTTAAAGAGTTTATAAAACGCTATTTACTTTTATATTTTTAATTTACGTAGAAGTTAGTATTATAATAAATTATTAAAAGAATATTCTAATTAAATAAAAGAAGAAAGAAGTTAATAAGCATTTATTTAACCTTGATAAAAAGTAGAAAAGAAAGCTATAGCTAGTTAAGACGTAGAGTAATTAGAATAAGTAAATAATTTAATAAAGGCTTTAAATACTTTATAATCTTCTTTTCTTTAAAGTTTTATAGCTTTTTAATAAAGAGAATAAGTTTAGTATTAAAGTAAAAGTTAATAATAGTATTCCTTTTTATAAAAAGCGTTATATAGTCGTTAAGTTAATTTTTTTATTAAATTAAAGAAATTATAATATTAATATTATTCTCTTTATATATTTAGTAATAAAGCTATTTTATTCGCTTTTAAATAAAGAGTATATAAATATTACTCTTTATAAGATATTTTAAATACTATTAGTAAGAGTTAAGAATATATATAAAGATTTAATCTTTTTTATATACTTTATTTTAGTAAAAGATAATAATTAGCTAGATTTTTTTTTACGCTTTATCGTTTATAAAAGAAAATTCTACTAGTTTTAACGTAGTTTATCTAATTAAAATTAAAGAAGAAGAAGTAGAATTAAAGAAGTTAAAAGATTAAAAAAAGAAAATATGTATAGTTATTAAAGTTATAAATTATACTATATTATATTATATTATATTATATTAACTAGTAACTTATATAAAGACTATCTTTATAATAAAGCTAGTAAAGTCGTTCTTAAAGTAACTTTAAACGCTAAATCTAGTACTAATAACGTTATATTCTTATTAATAAAAGTTTAAATTACTAGTATTATCGTTTAATTAAAGGCTAAATATCGTATTTTAATAATAACCTTATCGCGTTTTAAAAAATATTCTAATAGTTAAGATATAATAAAATTAATACTAATTAATATATCTTAATAAGCTAAATTTAAAAATATAACGTATAAAAGAATTAGATATAGTTTAATAAATATATAAATAAAAGTATAAAATTTAATAATATTAATAATAAACTTATAAGAAAGTCGCGTATTAATAGTATACTTAGTACGCTAACTAAAATATAATACTATATATTAAGAGTATATAAGATATAATTAGATTATATACTCTAGTTAATAAGAGCTAAAAAGAGTACTTAAGAGTATTAATCTTAATTTACTAATAAGAATAATTTAAAAACGTAAATAAAGTATAGTAAGTATAATAGTAAATAATATTAACCTTCTTATACTTAAGTTAATAGTATATATACTCTATAAGCGAGTAATAGTAGCCTAGCGTAAGCTATAGTATATTTACTTTAGCGATAACCTCTTTATTAATATTAATATAGCTCGCGCGCTATTAGCTATTAATATTAGTATTTATAATACTATATATAAGAATATACTTAGTATACTATTAATATTACTTATAATTTAGTATTACTTTTCTAAGTTACTACTTAATAACGTAGTAACTAATAGTATTATTAACGGTTTTATTAATTATATAATTTAGTATAACGGTTTATATAAGAATTAGGTATCGCTAATTACTATTATATATAAGTCTAGTTAGATTAAGACTACTTTTCGAAGATCTAAGTACTTATATAATACTAGAACTACTTTAAAGAGCTTTACTACTATTTATATTAAGTAACTAGCTATAGTAGTAAACTATAATATCTATATAAGCTTAATAAATACTAATAATTAACTATAAGGCGAGGTAATAATTAGAATAGTTCGCTAGTATAAATAAATAAAGTAATTTCTAGTATTTCTTATCGATATATACTAAGTAAATACCTTCCTTATATAAAAGAGGTAGCTATAGAATTAACGTACTAATAAGTAAGAGTAAGACTTCTTTCTTTAAAAACTTATTATAAGGCTATTATATAACGTAAAGAACGTATACTAATTAACTTATCTTAAGACTCGTTATTATTATAGTTAAAGTAACTACTAACCTTAAGTATATAATTAACGCTAAGTTCTAGTTATAATATATAAATCTAAAAAGTAATCTTAATTAAGTAGAATAATAAAGTATTATAAGACTTATATAAGGGTATTATATATTAGTAAAGAGTACTAGAAGGCGTACTACTAGGAATATAGCTTACTTATAAAGTCGGAGAAGCGTTAAAAGACGAGGGAGGTTATAGAGATAGCGAGTAGTAGTAAACCGTTAAGATTAATACTATAAATTATCTATATAAGTTTATATTTAGTAATAATACGCGATAGTTATAAGTAATTCTCTTTATAAATATATATAACTTTAGTCTTATTATATATTATTATTTTAGTAAATAGTACTATAAAGTAACTTTAATAAAGCCGCTAATTAGATTATTTTATATATAGAGAGAATAGAGTATTTAGGTTCTTCGAAATAGTTTTACCTAATTAAGTTTAGTTTAAAGAATACCTTTAATAATTAGTTTATTAGTTATACTAGCTACTTAGCGGCTAAATATACTAAGTATATATAGTCTATCTTTACCGTAATCCTATAATAGCGTAGAGAATACAAGCGAACTAGTACCTATCGATATAGACGAATAATAAGTATCTTTAGCTATACGAGTTAAGAGGATAATATAAGTATTTTAATCGATAGTAGAGTAGTTATAGTAGCTTTCTATACTACTATATATTAGTTCGTAATCGCGCTAAGAAAGCTTCGTCGTTTAAGCTTCTTAAAGGCGTAATAATATTAAATATAGCGTAACTTCTTAAGCTCGATATATCGTTTATTAATTATCGTTTCGTACTACGAGGACGTCGGATGTTTATCCTTAAAACTAAGACGAGTATATACTATAGGTAGCGTAAAAGAGGTATATAAACTAGCCGTATTAGCTATATAGTTAAGAGAGCTCTATAGCTAGTAGTAGAGGGACTGTATAACGTTAGCGCTACGGTAGCTAGACGAGCCGCAGTATAGTAGATAAATAGTAGGGATTATACTACTAGAAGTAGAGGCAATTAAACTAAATTCTACTATATAGAGTAATATGCTTAAACGGACTATATCGTGCTCTACTCTCCCTTATAAAGTGGTGTGCCCCTTGATCCTATGCACAGGCTAGTGCATGGACCTTATATCCCCGAGTATGTCTGCTGTGCGACGGCCACCTGATAGCTGTGGGAGTCATCTGACTGCCGCTGCTTTTCCCTGGCTGGTTCACGGTTCGCTGCTCCACGTGCTGGGGAGATAGACCTCTTGTTGATCAGTCTGGCCAATGAACCACACCATATTACCGTGTGTCTGATGTAGCTGAAACTACTGTACCACCACCGCCTAGCGGACACCTACCGTGTTCTCAGCCATGGGATATGCACCCATGAAACACTGGTGCCAATCCACGAGCGCCGTCGCAGTGGTGGCTGCGTTCTGCTCAAATAGCCTACCGAGGCGGCCTGCCGCCACGAGTTGGTGACAGTGTCTCGCCAATTCACACGGCCAACGGCAGCCTCTCCAAACATGCCTGACCCGCTTCACTTGGGAGCTGGAACCGATATCGAGACCGACAGGGACACCGAGTCACTTGACGAGTCCGAAGCAGAGTTGAACACGGGCGCACACACTTCATCGGGCTTGCGGTCCGTGGGGACGTTGGAAGATGCGCGATGGCGTCAGTGTTGCCGACAGGTGCTATCGGCCCACATTAGTATGCACCATGTTCTCCCTCTGGCGTCCATCCGCTGACGACGTGCAGAAAGCCAGACCGGCCTCCCAGTTGCGCCTGGCCACGTTCGGCTCCTTCCCCGGGCGGATGACCTCTACGACCGGCAGTATCCCGCCGAAAAGGCCTGTCTCTTTCAGAAGCCGCTGCACCAGGTCGGCGCGGACGTCTGTCAAGAGCTGATCCAAGGCGTGGGACACGTGCTTGGGCCGTTCGTTAGGGCGGCCACGACCAACCCGCACCATCGCTCGGCATCGCATCGGAGGTGAGCATCGACGTGAGAGACTCTCTCGTGCAAGCAGGCTGACAAGACGTAGCTGGTCAAACACCTGATGGACGACCTCGCTCGAGTGCGGTCACAGCGGCGTCTCGTGGAGGCCAAGCTAGTGTCCACCGAAGACGTCTTAGCGAACAAAGAGCGGGAGGTGCAGCAGCTGAAGAGCACGCTCCAGCACAGAAACGCGCAAGCACACCAAGCGTCGAAGCTGATGGCGTGGCACGAACGGAGGCGAGAAATGACCGACGGCGGCTTGCAGACGATCAGAAACGGGTTGGTCGCATAGTTGCATGAGCTCGACCTTCTGGTCGCGGGACGAAGCCACACCACGAGATCGTGATCGGATAGGCAGTCTCGGAGCGGGTGAAGAGCGGGGGCAGAGCTTGGAAGATACAGTACACGAACCGCATCATGTCTTGAGAGCGAGCACAGTCTCCATGTCATGGGACTTCACGCTACAGTACAGGAGGAGGACGACCAAATGGATCCATGGCAGCTCACCGCCCCATATCAGAATTGTAGAGCGTTCTGTGCATGCCCACCGTTCTAGTCAAACGTGACCGCCTCGACCGCTACCCACCCCGTACGATCCAGCGAAGAGGAGGAGATCGTGTGCCGCTGCCATTGCCAATCTCAGACACCAGGCCCGCTACACCAGCTGCGAGCACCGCTTCATCAGCATGCAGAGCACAACAGCATTTACGCCAGATCCGCTACGATCAACAACGGGGATGGTCCTGGCATCAAGTTCATTGTACTTGCTCAAGATGGATATCGGCTAGCTGGTGCGGCCGGCGCCGTACTACTCAAGACCACTAGCCTGGTCAGCGTGCACTCTACTGAGGCTTCCTGGCTGTAATCACCATAGCCTGCCAACCCTTCCAATGGACCTTTCCATCCTCCTTCACATCCAAACTATGGTCGAACCACTCCTTCACCCGTCCTCGAAGATCCGTACCCTCAAATTCCTCTCGCTGTCGCTCCGTCCAGAAAGTGCTGACAACCACAATTAAATGCTTGATCATGATGTAGGCTTCCTCCTTTGTGAAACTAAAATCCTTCTTCACTATACTCACCTTTACATCCACAAACCCAGCAGTCTCGACCCGTTTTCGGAACCACTCCTCCTTATCCCATCTGGGCAGATCTGCCTCCCGTACCCCGTCAGCTCTCAATTGATTGAGATCAACCCCCGCAAATCTGGCAATCATATCCTCACCCTTTACCATGTCAGGTAATTTGCTCAGTTTCCGATCTTCTTCTATCCCGTTCCCTTGGGCACACTTTGCAAGAGCGTCTTCACGAATCTCCTTCAGGGCTCGTGCCATATCCGGCAGCCAGGCAATATGCTGCCAGCCTGTCCATCCAGCTATACCACCTGGTCTCAGCATCCGGTACGACTCGCCAAGGGTGTGGTCGGGATGAGGCGCCACCGCAGGACCCAAGCTGCAGCCCAGATGCGTGTACGTGTCAGATGGCAGCTTGGTATCTGTCATGTTCGCTTCTACCAGTTGTATGTTCTTCGCTTCCTCGCTAAGTGGCCACTTCTCTGCGATGACCCGCGAGCGGATGACCTTGAGCATTTCCGAGGAGATGTCGGCGAAGGTGAACTTGTCTTCTGAAAATGGTCTTTCCAGTTTAGAAGTCTGGAGAATAGCAAGTGCTCTCTTGGTGACAATACCGGTACCACATGCCAGGTCGAGGAAGTGGATAGGGGAGCTGTAGGACTGGAGGCCCATCTGGATGCAAAGGTCATGGGCATATCCGCCAGTTAATTCTTCCATAGACTTGTAGTGAGCCGCGAACCCTGGATCACTCCAGAGGATTTTCTTTGCCATTTCAGGCTGGCTTGCCTCTTCGGTAGACATGTTGTATAAGGACCTAAGATGAGCAGAGCTTGAGATTTACGTCCGGCCTGGACGTTGTCTGACACCTAAATGAGGAACGGAAGCTGTCAAAGTCAACAGTATTCTAGACTTCATATATTACTAGACGGTCAACCCGCTCTCTAAGCCCGATGTGAGGGCTGGCCTTATGGTCTAGGAAAAGCTTTTGTCCCCGGATGAATTCTCGGGTTCGCACGGACGAAACTAGCAAAGCATTGTGTTGACGACCGTCCTCGAAACATTCGGCCGCTTTTCATCATTGAGAAGGATCTCAGCGGCGAAAGCATCACAGTCCCATCCAGCCTAGGACTAGCGATGCATGCAACGCCAGGCTGATTTGTTGATCTTGAGCGAACTCTCCTATTGGTTGAAAGCTTGCCGATGCAGCTTGGCGACGCTGGGTCGGAAGCCTGAAAGCGAGCAGTATCCTGAGGGATCTGCACGATCCGGCTGTGCTTGCACGACCAGTACTCGGGTTTCAAACAGGGTAGTATTAGGTTGATGGTTGATGGTCTGCTAGTGCTGCTCCTACGATAGTGGAGACGGACAAGCTGTGCAGGCACACTCCGACTGATGGAAGAAGATAGAAGAATGAGCCATGACAGCAAATGCATCTAAGTAGCGCTTACCACGTAAGTACAGCATCAGAAATCGAGGACCGGTGTTGGACGGTGACGGTCAAGACGATGCCGAGATGAGAAAATCGGTGGGACGTTCTCCTATAGCAAATTGAGGCTGCATCCAGAGCATCACTTTCCCGTAGCCAGTCTGTTAATCAACTCGCGAAATGGTGTACCGCCCTGTGTGGACGGCAGCCGTCCGAAAGCAAGGAGCCCGTGTGCATGGGCGGTGGGTCTTCTGGCCTTGAACGCGGTGAAGCTTGTGATCCGAAGGCTCCCTCTGTCTGCCGCTGCAACATTGCCATGGCTTGATGCTCAAATTTCGTTTGGCTGTTCCGTGTCTCGTCGTGCGTGAGGCTTCAGCTGAAGGGAGTAAATTGATCCGCGTGCAGCAGCTTCACGGGCTTGACTCGGGAGTGCGCACTGCGCACCTCATGTGATGCTCCCCAATGCTCTTGATTGCCTCATGCTACCACCCAAGTTTGGCCCTATGCATGAGGCATATGAGAGATTGTCGACCATTGCCAGTAATTATCAAGAACTATTGATAATTCTCGATAATGAAGCTGCGCTAACGGCTGGTATAGCCAAATCGTGGTGTCAGTAGTTTGCACACCGCCAATTTGAGTGCCCCACGACACATTGCATCCACTACTTTTGGAGAAGCTTGCCATCTCGAATCGACCACAGAGCTTGCAAGCCGTCGGTAGCGTAATAAGCAGCACCTTGAACGGCGACTCCTAGGCCGGCATCA
>Ga0210040_10010959_pt1 | contig 10329 bp, 3 predicted proteins | sample CryGeyCG12114_NA_FD_185462 | JGI IMG/M metagenome (GOLD analysis project Ga0210040, IMG submission 185462) | Groundwater microbial communities from aquifer - Crystal Geyser CG19_WC_8/21/14_NA (SPAdes) (version 2) | ecosystem: Environmental > Aquatic > Deep subsurface > Groundwater | place: USA...
TATGCATGCTCTGATTCTGGAATTCGGCTCTTTTGATTCATTACCAAACCTGTGTCATCTACCGCACCTCGCGCAGGGTCTGTTTAAACATAGCTCATCTCCCAGAGGCGGATCATCGCAATAGTCTTGTACTCAGGCGATGACTCTAATGCAAAGGTCCGAAATATACGACCTTGGCATATGGTTTAAGTCATATAAGAAAGAAAGAAGGATTTTGAGAGTGATAAAAAACCAAGAATGTATTGCGTGGTCACTTAGGCTTATTGACCGTTCCCTTCACTCCAACGCCCAGCGCTTTATTTCTTGACAAAAAGGTTTCCACACAGATGTGGATGCCAGTAGACAGCCCCGTTTCCTTTGACTCCGGTATGCCCTGTTTGTTTTGCCATTCAAACCTTGAATTCTTGCCATAATAGAAAGCCAGACTTAGACAGTGTCAAGGATTGATTCCAGCAGATTGAACCTAGGAGGCTTGGCAATTGAGTCAAAGCCTGTCTAGTTGTTGTTCTGGCTGTTGAGAATCCTGAGGATGGCCAGGAACAAGTTGATGATGTCCAAATACAAGCTGATCGCGGCAGCAATCTCCTCTTCGACGTGATAGTGTCTCATGACCAACTGGGTGTCCACGAGAATATAGCCACTGAAGATCAATGCCGCTACCAGACCATATACGAGCTCAACCGTACTGCCGTGAGGGAAGAATGCAGCCATGAACCCGAAGATGATAAGAATCCATAACCCGCCAGCCAGGTATGGCATCCAGTGCGTGAAGTCATACTTGCTCTGGCAAGCGAATAGCGTAAGAGCGACAAAAATACCGAGTGTAAGAATGAGCGCTTCGATGACGATCCTGCTCTCATAGAATGATGTGACGACACTGATGCTGTATGCTTCTAACGCGGTGAAGCCCGCTAAGAAGATCATGTTCGTAGGGTAGCTCTTGCGCTTCCAGAAGGTAAGGAGCATGAATCCGATCGCACCAAGGAGGGACGTCCACATCATCCATGCGTTGGTTTGGATCCATGTGCGGTAACCGGCGGAAAAGAAGGAGAGAGAGGACATGGCGGCGGTCAGGAGGAGTTGGACAGTCAAGATGGTGTAGACTTTGCGGATGAAGGCCATTCGAATGTCTAGAGTAGCCTCGGAGACAGATCCGCCAAACTGAGAGTTGTCAGCTGAAGTTGGAGGAAGGGATTCTGTGCAGCCATACCTTGAAGTCATCTGGAATGTTATCATCTTCTTGTCTCGGTGTACCATAGCCGCTTGCAGAGATGGGCGCTGCTGAGGCTGAAGACTGAGCTTGATAAGACGGAGGGGCCTGAGTGTAGCTTTGCTCCTCGAAGGAGTCGCGCTGAGGCGCGGGCTGGTACTTCGTGTTTGCAGCCATGGATTCGGTGTGAATGTATCGATGAACAAGAGGCAGAGACTGAAGGCGAAATGGAGCAGATGTAGGATGCTGGTGTGGTAGAAGACACTGGAAATGAGTTGTCTTTGGGAGGCGCAGTCTGCGGCCACAGCCGTGACTCGTGACGTATCCCACGTGACTCGACGAGCCTGCCAATCACCATGCATTTTGGCTGACCGCATGACTTGCCTGCTTTATGGTCGTACTGTGGTACATGAAATGCCTACCTAGGTACGCAGGATCGGCTCGAAGCTTTAATCACACTGCTGAGGGTCAGGATGGTATTAGTATGTGCGTCATTACTATATACACTGAATCACGATAGCCACGTCTCGCTTTGCCAAGTGGGTGCTGTCACAGTGCCATGCGGCAGAACTATACAGAATGATGCCCTAGCCTTCAGAGTGGCGGTGTTGGGATTCTCCCATAAGAAGCATCTGAAAAAGAAACATACCCTCTGCGGTTGCGGTCAAACTTCTTCTAAGAGTCATCGACAAGACGCTTTTCTTCCCACGCTTTCTTCGCCAAATTACATAGATTGTCAAAGTCGCCGCTTGTTTCGCACATGCTGCTGAAGGACCCGCCTTCTTCTTGCAATAACTTCCATGGATGGTCATACTCAACGACCTCACCCTTATCCAACACGAGCACTTTGTCGTAATCAATAATTGTCTGTAGCCGGTGAGCAATTGTAATAATGGTGTTGTCCTTTAGCTCTCGAAGAGTATCCTGAATATTGGCATCTGTGGCATAATCAATGGAGGCAGTTGCTTCATCCATGACTAGCACCTTCGGCGACTTCAGCAATGCTCGAGCAAGGCACAAAAGTTGTCGTTGTCCTTGGGACAAGTTCGATCCTGACTCAGCAACTGGCGACGACAAATTGTGGAACACGTTCTTGTTGTCCTTTGCATTGCTCGTAAATCGTACAAGAGTGTCGTCTGAAGACAGCGTACCGTTAGCTGAGTCTGCAGTGTTGCCGTTCTGTGGGCTCGAATCATCGTTTAACTTCGGCCCCTTGCTAGATGTACCCGAGGTGAATGCATCAGATGAGTCGGCGCCAGCCTTCGAAATAAGTTGAACTCGTCGCAAGGCAGTAAATATCTCTTCGTCCGTAAACAAGGCGAATGGATCGAGATTGTTTCGGAGGTTGCCTGTGAAGAGTGTGGGATCTTGTGGTACAATTGTGATTGCTTCACGCAGGTCTTGTAGGCCGATAAGCCCGATGTTGACATCATCGATGAGAATTTGGCCTTTTTCAGCCTCCAAACCACGGAACAAAGCAAGAGCGAGCGAGGACTTGCCCGCGCCAGTACGTCCGACAATGCCAACCTTTTCTGCTGCATCGATCTTGAACGAGACGTCCTTGAGTACTGGGTCGAGATCATCACGGTACCTGGTGCTGTAGTTCACAAATTGAACCGTACCGTGACTGGGCCAATTCGCAGCAGGCTGGTTTTCTGGGACCTTGGCTGGCGCCTCTTGCTCGACATTGATATACTCTTGCACTCTTTCGACGGCGTTCATGTTCTGCTCGTTGGCCGCGTACAGCCTAACTAGCCAGAGCACATTTTGTGTAAAACTGATGGCATAGGATAAAGCGAGACCAGCAGCACCAGCGTCAATGTCCCCAGCGTTCAGCACTAAGAACATCGCAGAAAAGAACGCAACGAACGACCCTGCGATATCGATGCGGAACGCAAGCCATCGGTTAGTTGCCCACAAGTAAATGAATGGCCGATTGTGGGTATTGATGCGTTGGTGGCTGTCCTGGACGAAGCGAGATTCGTCGCCGTATGCACGAATGGTCACTACGCCGCTCAGTGTCTCGCCGAAATGCTGAAACAACGGACTGCGTTGCACAGCTTCGATTCTTTTGAGATCCCTAGAAGAGCGAATGTAAAACATTCCGGTTGCAACATACATGCAAGCGATGAAGAAGCCGGGGATGAGAAATCCAGGTGTGATAATAGAGATCAGGATGACGATAGTAACGACAGATGCGGCACTGTGAAACAGCCCTATTGCCACAGGCGCAACTTCCTGGTCAATAGCCTGGACATCCTTGGAGAATCGATTTGTAAGTTGACCAAGAGGGGTTGAGTCAAAGAACTTAAACTTGGCGCGAAGGATGCTGTTGAGTAACCTTTCATGTATTTTCCGCGATGCGTACAGAGAACCCCAAAAAAGTATTATCTCACGACCGAGACATATCAGGATGTAGATAAGACCGAGCAGTGCATAAACCCCAAGATAGTAACCTGCATCGACTTGTGGTTTTTTAACATGCAAGTTTTGCAACGACGCCCCAGAAGGTCCGTAATGGGGTATCTGCATTGTGAGACTTCCAAAGAGGGCAGTAGGGTTGACCGAATGCTGGGTTCCGTGGAGCACCACATGCTGTCCATGTACTCGGGAAACATGGTAGGAGTTGGCCCACTGTCGTATCCAGAGGTTGGTCGCGACGTTTCCAACTTGAGTCAGGATGAAGCCGGCGACTGCGAAGACCCAGTAATACCACGGACCCATGGCCTGAAGATACATCTTGATAGTCGTAAGACTAACACTACCGGATGCTTTAGCTTCCAAGCGTGGGTCAACAAAGTTCTTGACTTCTTTGCCCTTCTTTGAGGTATCTGCTTGAGCACTGCCATCGCCGTGGCCGTTTGCTTGACTATGACCTCCTGATAAATGCGAGGTTTCTTGGTCCAGGTTCGAGGGAACCCGTGAAGGCGCGGTAGAGGCTCCACGCGATGCAGGGCGGGACTGACTAAGCCCCTCTCCCAACGCTCCGCTCTGCAAGAGTTGCTCGGGAGAGCCCTTTGCGGCGATCTTACCATTTTCCATTACCACAACTAGACTGGCCTCGGGCACCGTCAACGCGATATTATGTGACACAAGTATACATGTCCGGTTGTGCATTAAATTGCCCATGATGGCCTGTTCAAACAGGTGCTTCGCAGTGTGAGAATCGACGGCACTGAGACAGTCATCTAGGATGATATGTTTTGAGTTGCAATACAAAGCTCGGGCAAGCGAAATCCTCTGCTTTTGACCACCGGAGAGAGTTATACCTTTCTCGCCGACCAGAGTCTGATCGCCAGCATCCAAGATTTTCAGATCACGCTCCAATGCGCAAGCAGACAAAACAGCTCGGTACCTGTCATCGTCTAAAGGATTGGCAAAGATTATGTTCTCTTTGATGGTCGCGTTCACGAGCCACGCTTGTTGAGCGCAGTACGCAACACTTTCGGTCAACCCAGTCTCTGCATCAGGAGTCAGGTCTTGGCGGATGTGACCACCGGGGAGGTGAACACGGCCGTCCATAAGCTTCATTTCTCCAAGCAGTGCCATGAGAAGTGATGTCTTGCCAGAGCCTGTAGGTCCGGCTATGACGTTGAGCTTGCCGATGACAAAGTCGACGTCCATGTTGATCAGTCGGAAAGATTCTGCGACATCTTTGTTCTTATCAGACTGCTTTACTCCCCATGTCAAGCTGGCACCTTCCAGAGCAATCCTTGTCTCGCCCAACAGCCCGTGCCTTGTTTGCCGAAGCTGAGCATACTTTTCGGTTTCTTCTTCATTGAGGAACTCTTCGACTCTGTCCACCGAAACTTTGGACTCTTGCACATGTGCCACCATGTCCGCTAACTGATCGAGCGGAATGCGAAGTAATGAGAACATCGATAAGGCTGGGAAAGCAATGGACGGCACCAGTGGCCGCTTCTCAACTACTGTATAAATGAAGAAGGATGCGAAGGTGATAAGGATTGGGACGCCGCTCCACACTGTTGCTGCGCCCGACCAAAGGAGATACTTCTTCCACAAAGCAGACAATTCGGCTTGCCGCTTTTCGTCCACATTGGCTTCGAATCTTTGTTCCCAAGCAAAGTATTTGATGATCCTGATGTTTTGCAAGACCTCGTTAGTCGCGTGGATTCGACCGTCAGTAGCAGTCATGATTTTCTTCTGAGCAGCCTGGAAAGATTTTGCCAGAAAAAGGTTCACAGGCAAGACCAGGATCATGAGGCCTATTCCTGCAAAGGAGCTGTAACCTAGTACTCGGTAGAGTAGGCTGACAGCCATGACCAACTGCACGGGTACAGCTGCCCACAAGAAATGTAGATATGAGCAAATATCCGCCACTTTGAAAGAATCGATGGACATCAAGTTTATGATTGTTCCGTTGTTCGCTTGCACGTCTTTCTTCTCAGGCAAATCAGCCTGCGGCAAACGTATGCTGCGTCGGGAAAACCTCATACGAAGCCTCTTCCCCCAGCTTGTCGACTTTTGAGTGATCTCATTACCTTTGCTTAGTTCCGAGTCCGTGCTGGCTGCTGCTTTCCGCCTCAAAGTCTTGGAGTAGATCTCGCCCACGATGATGGCTCTGAGCTGAATACAGATCTTCCTACCAATCCACAGACTTTGACCATCACCAAGGGCTTGAAACACTCCCGTGACAAAGAGAAGGATGACATACAGCCAGGCAGCATTTGCTGGTGTGGCCGATGGATCTTCGAGGTATTCTAGAATGACTTTCAACAAGAGAGTTGGCAGAAACATGAACACACTTGACAATGCGCACCAAGCGCCCTGGATCAAGAGCTCCTTTTTGAAATACAGTAGAAGACGCAGGGCAAGCATATGTGTCTTCTTGACCTGCCGGAAATTGTTGAGCACATTCTCGGCTTTGTCCTTGAGCGTAACATTCCAAACATCTTCCATGTCGAGCGTCTTTTGGTAGCCACGCCAGACAATTGCATCCGCCCAGCTGAATGTCGCCAAGGAGAACACGCTTGCCAGTGGCTCCCGAGATGGCTCAATGTCTCCTTCATATTCAAGCAGAACTGCCTCATTTCCTTTTCGTGATCCGAGCGCAATGAAAAGCAGCAGACTTGTCAACACAAATTCGGCTATCACCAGAGCGCTGTTCAGGTTGCTGCGAGGATGGATGATAACCGACCGGAACACGAAAAGCTGAAAAAGCCATTGAGCACCGTAGAGCAGGGCAGTATGGTTCCACAACTTCGTGAATGACAGCTGTCGCCTGTAGACGGTTAGAAACAAGCGCCATGCTATAAGGCCAGCAATGTATGTCCAGACAAAAATGCCCGCGATGGATGTCCTTAATGTATGCCTCCTGCTGAGCCCTGCATTTATTGCCAACTCGACTATGTTGATTGCAAGTATGCCCAGAGCACCCAGTAGCTCTGTCACCACCCGGAGGAGCTCTCCAAAAGGACGCTCGATCTCGAAATCAGATTGATATGTCTTGCTCACGGTTCGTTGTAGTGCAAGATCTGACGAATCCTCCGATGAGTCGCTTGCGGTGTCGGTATCCGATTCCTCTGACTCTGTATTGAATAGGGGCGCCGCCTGACCTGCTCGCCGCCGGCGGGCAATTTTGTGACTTGTCCATTGAACAAGAGCGAGAATGATGGATACAGCACAAGCGAGTAAAGGAAAAAGTGTTTGAAGATAACTGGACTGGGTCAGCCATCGAAGTACTGGCCAAAGCTATTTGGTTACATACTCTGCGTGAAAGCAGACACTCAAGTCATCTCTGCGCCATAAGGGGCCTTTGCAGTGAGCGAACATGGTGAGAAATGGTTATGTTGTCATTGATGCAAATGGAAAGAGGCGTAGTATGCAATGCAATGCAATCATGCTTCGAAGTGCAGGGAAGCGATATTCATGAAAAGCCCCCTTAGATGACAGCACGCCTGACTTGGTCAATGGCAGTTACCACGCAGACAGGCGTGCACACATGAAGCAGTCACTTCGATGGTGTTGGTTATTGGAGAGCGCAGCTGCCAACGGCGAGTCAGTGACGCTATGGAGAATAGCGCGATTGACTGGCAAGAAAGCTTTGCGCCACTGCGATAGATTATGATGGATCACGATGGAGCCGAAGTCCGCTTGAGTCTCGGCAGACCGCCTCGGATACCGGGCAAGGCCGGACGTTATTCAAGCTGTACCCGGGTAGCCCCCAAGGATTTTATGGTGGCCCCCAGACAGTAAATTAGGTACCTGGGCAGGTACCTAGATACCTACCCAGGTAGGTAGGTACGATGGACACCGGCGCACCTGGAAGCCACGGCATGCCAAAGCCATGGTGAGCCGAAAGGACACCGAAGGACGAAGGACACCGCCCGTCAGTTCCACATGCTGCTCTCAATAATCCGCATGCTCACCTGCATCCTTGTGGAGAGGGAGAGAGGAAGAGAGGGAGAGAGGGAGAGCGCCGACTGCCACCGGAACTGGCATGCCCGCTGACACCATCATCGCATCACTGCCTCCCATCGCTGAACCCCAAACGTTCCAGACGCCTGCGTCCTTGCAATGCATGCCCCTGTCAGCAGTGAGCAGTGAGCAGTCAGCAGTCAGCAGTCACCCAACACAACACCGACGACCTTAATCCTTCACTCCTTCCTTGCCGATCTCCGGCACCCTGATCTGTTCTCTGTTCTCTTGAGCGAGACGCCACTGTCGACCCTCCAAGTCTGAAGTGTTTCCCCAAGTTCGTGACCATGTCTTATCAATAAGCGCGTTGTTCCTTCTCGAGACTGGTCTGTCCTTCCATTCAATTCCTTTACAAGTACTTCAACAATACTAGTCAGGAATTCACCATATCGCAAACGTCCCCATCTTCAACCCTTAGCCTCCGCTCCCGCAAGCCGCTTGTCGTTGTCCTTACCACGATCATCCCCGCCGATTGCCACGACGGTCCACCCCCACCGATACACCCGAGTCATTGTTCAAGATGTCAACCTCACAGTCCCAAGCAGTCCTCATGAAGGAGTACAAGGGATTGTCCAAGGAAAAATGGGTGCAAATCGAGGTATGTTCCGGCACGAAGTAAAGTATGACGAGTTGCTGAGCAGTGGCAATAGGTCGACGACGAAAACATTCACCATTGGAAACTCGCCCTGATGGTGCTGAACCCTGACTCACTCTACTATGGAGGCTACTTCAAGGCTCAGATGAGCTTTCCAAAGGATTACCCATACAGCCCACCAGGTTGGTGTTTCTGTCCCCGTACGACAGACTGTCGACTGACTATCCTGCAGACTTCCGTTTCACTCCTGCGTTGTGGCACCCGAACGTTTATCCAGATGGTCGTCTGTGCATTTCTATACTGCACGCTCCGGGAGAAGACATGATGTCAGGGGAAACCGCAGGGGAGAGATGGTCACCAGCACAACGAGTAGAATCGGTCTTGATCTCGATCCTATCCCTTCTTGATGATGCCGAGATCAACTCACCGGCGAATGTTGACGCCAGTGTCATGTATCGAGACCGTAACACTGAGTTCAAGGCCCGTGTCAAGGAGGAGGTTGAGGTATCAAGAAAGAACATCCCCGAAGGATTTGTTATGCCTACACACGAGTCCACAAAACCCGTCGTGGAGAAGCCTGTGGATGACGATTTCTGGGCTGACAGTGACGCGGAAGTCGACTTCGACGATTTTGACGACGACTTCGCCAATGGGAGCGAATCAGATGAGGCATTAAACAACGACTCGGAGGACGAAGACGATGAAGAAGACGAGGACGATACTGAGCGCGTCCAGCACACACATCAGGAGGACAATCTCGACTCGGAGATGACCGAACCAGACTCGTAGCCTTAGGGCAGCCAGCATCGAAGCAGTAAGCTTCGAGATGTTGGCGGTACTTGCAAGAATGGCGTCCAACGCAGACGCCACGACTGCATACATGGCACAAGGCAAGGGTTTTGAGTGGATATGGAAATATGGTAGCGGCGTTGCAGGCAGGTTCACTACCAATCTTCCACGGCCTGATAATTAGCGACGGCGTTAAGGTACATCGGGTGGTGATCTGCTCACAAGCACTTCGATGATTACATACTGTACTTGATATACGAATACTCCGGATATATGCATAGATTGACCCAACTACATGAGAGTAAACATACAACATGCCCTCTCTCTCGTTCCAGACTTCGTACTCTGACGAGCAGATATCACCACGACACGGAACTGTCGCTGAAAACAAGCCTCTTCGACCTTTGAGCCGGCGTAGTTTTTTTTTTCCCGTTACAAACCACGCTGGGCATAGCCAGACCTTGGCTGTTACTTGTCCAAACTCCTGACCAAGCCCAGGATCTCGGCCACACACCGCTCGGGTTGTTCCTGGTTGACCCAGTGTCCGGCGCCCTCGACCAAGACGGTGCCTCTGTACATGCCGTGCTTGACGCTCTCGCCGCGTTCCATGGCCTCGACGGCGCCGGGGTCTTGGTAGGTGCCCCAGTCCTGGCTGCCGCTGACGAACAGCGTGGGGACGTCGATCTTGCGGCCGGCGAAAGCGTGCGCGTCGGCCGCGATGGCCGGTTGCGTCTGCACGCGGTACCAGTTCAGACCGCCCAGGAAGGTGGTGCGTGTATATTCTTGGACGTAGACGGCCAGGTCGGCGTCGGGGAGCCAGGACGACGAGGTGGCGACTTCGGACGAGGTCAGTTGCGACATGTCGGCGTGCACGTTCTCGCGCATCGTCCGGTCTCGGTCCATGATGTAGTAGCGGGGCATCAGGGCGAGTTGCTCGGCGGACCAGGAGGTTAAGGGGTGGGGCTTGTTTGGGGCCCACGAGGCGGATTTCAGGTGGAAGTAGCCTCGGAGAAAGGTGTGCAGAGGTGCGCCGGTCGGGTTGGTCATGTCCGCGTTGGCGGGTGAAGTGCAGTAGTACCATTTGTAGTGTTTGCGGGGTGGTGTGAGCGAGGAGAGCGCGGATTGGATGTCGATCGGCTGGGAGGGTGGAGGGGAGGGGGAGCCATACGAAGGCGAGGTGGAGTATGGGAGCTGAGGTGATCCTTTGAAGGGGTGGGACATGAGGACAAGAGAGTGGAACAAGTCGGGCCTCGCAAGCGCACAGAGGGAAGCTGTTACTGCTCCAAAGTCATGCCCA
>Ga0210040_10010960_pt1 | contig 10329 bp, 9 predicted proteins | sample CryGeyCG12114_NA_FD_185462 | JGI IMG/M metagenome (GOLD analysis project Ga0210040, IMG submission 185462) | Groundwater microbial communities from aquifer - Crystal Geyser CG19_WC_8/21/14_NA (SPAdes) (version 2) | ecosystem: Environmental > Aquatic > Deep subsurface > Groundwater | place: USA...
GATTTTGGCTGTTATTAGTTACACCGCTGCGATCAGCTAAACCTATCAAAAGAAATAATCACTGGCCGTTCAGCTTGCCACGGCGCTTTCCGTGACGACGTCTCGGCAGAGACGCAACAGCAAATTTATGGGTAAAAACGCAATGGTCACATACCAGTGACGCAACGGATGAGATATCATGTCTCTCGTACGAAAAGCAAAAGACTCTAACATCCAACGGCTGGACGTATCGTTTCTTAGAGCTGCGTGGGCACAACCTCGAGCTACCAGGTCAAGTCGTAGTGAGCCCGACAGAGTGGCTAACAATCGCGGCCACCTCGTGTAACTCATGGAGGCTGAATTGTCGACAATTTCAGACCCTCCGCTTTGCCCTCGTCCGCAAGTACAGCGGTCAACGAGGCTACGGACGAGTGACCGTGTATACTTGTTTAGGCAAATCTTCATTCTGATGTACTATGGCTTGGTATCATTTGGCCCAGATACATGTGTGGAGATCACATTCATACAACAAGCTCGCGATGCTTGAGGTACACAATGCCGTTAGTATTCTTCTCCCTGCAGATATCTGGCGCACATATCAGCTGGCATTTTCACGGATCTAGTTGTTTTCCACGGTTCTACACAACGTCTGATCTCCCTCCACCATGTTAACGGTTCATTTTTCGCACGGCTCTGGTAGAAGTTGCCTACATCATAGCATACGTCTTTGGCAGCACACTCTTAGCAAGCTAATGCGTATACTACGCCAGCAACTTCACTCGGCCAAAGACATGGCAACGCTCCGTCCATAGCTATCCATTGCTGGCTCCTGTCTTCGTCAAGCAACAAGACCGCACAGCCTTTAAGCTCGACATAAAAACAACTGCGGCGACAACGGCCAGTACACGAAACCACTTATGCCTTCCCGTTTCCCGAGCATCCGCACTTATAAAGTCCTGCTTGTCACAAACTCAAGCAAGAGCAGCAGTCCACAATATCAGAGTTCGATGAAACGGCGTCACTAAGTGCCTGTGGGAGATTGCGAGCTTGTGCACTGAAAGCGATGCGAGCTTCCTAGCTCGCAGACTCCACAAGGACGACCAGGAACTCCTGGTGCGGGTGTGCCGGTAAAAGAGAGTGCAATCCAGTATTGGATTGGGATCTTGAGGGGGGACCAAGGTGAGAGAGTGCTGGTACACCCGCCCAGGAATGCGATGGAAGTAGGAGAGGTCATTATGAAGGCCGTCGAGGCCGTGGTATGCTGGGGGACCAGGTCTGGACATGCATGTCTGGTTTAGTGATCTTGACCGCGCAATCGAACAAAGCTCTCAAACCCCACAACCATCCAAGCATAGACCTTGGAGTTGCTCACGCTGTATGAATATGGCTTGGTTGCTTGCATAAGACAACTAGTAACCTGTTACCCCAGACAGACCCATTGGCGAAGCAAATGATACTACTCAAACATCAGCTCTGTCTTGCGCTACACGGGAAGCTGGATGAGATAGATACCCGTATCAGGACAGCTCTTCATTTGAAAACCGATCGGTCTAATACTAATGAATCTCTTCGTCAGGAGCGTGCGAATTGATGCGTCTGATTATTGTCCTCCTCCTCCAAGTACTGCTAACCATCAAACATGGGCGTTCGCAGTATGCACAAAAGGCCTGAATCACTGTGAAGAGCAGATATTGGTTGTCGACCTCGGTCGCTGTGTAGGATCCCTGGAGCAGAGCCGATGATCTTCCATTACCTACTTAGGTAGGCCGTAGGCTGCCTGCTGACGCCGAAGTACACCAAGTCCGGAAGACTTTGTTTTGCTGACTCCCCTTGTCGGTTTGTATCGTCCTTTGAATTTTCTCATACTATAAAACTCAACAGACGATGTCTTCTTCAGCCCTCGTCTCTGGAGTGGTACAAAGGTATTCGCGACGACTGCCCCTGGTGGCGAAGTCCGTGTCTCCACCATGCGTTTGATCGTCACGGGATGCCCAATCCACTCACGCCACTGCTGCACCATCTGCACCTGCCAGTGCGATTATTGACTCGGCGGGATTTGAACGTCACGGTGAAGGTCGCAATCTCAGGAGGCTAACATATTCGTACCTTGCACCAGCCTCCGCCTCCAGGTGACCAAGTTTAGCAACTCCAAGCTCCGACTCAGCCTTCTCATAGCCTTGCTCAGGCCCCATTCAGGCTCCTTATCCCACTGCAATATAATTATTATACGCATCAATGCGAAAAGACTTCCCTCATCCAAAAAGGCCTACCAGCCTATTTTGCATCTCATCGCTCCTGCGCACCTTCTTCTGAGGTGTTGTTGTGTAATACATGTCGACCCGGTCATTGCGCCAGTCGAGTTAGCAGTTTTCCCGAGATTTTTATGCCCTTGGATAGAGCACGCGAGCTTCCTCTGATCTGGGTCCCGGACGCCGAGAGCATCACCAAGCGAAAGCTTTACGAATATCACCACTTCATGATGGGTTCAGTCGGTCAAGTGACTCCTTTGGGTCACCCCATGAGATCAAACTTCCTGTTCGATACTAAATACACAAACCTCAATCATGGTAGGTATTTTCCACTCGACACCAACTGACCACTATCGCCCATCGTATATGTGCTTCTCTGTGATTTTCACACGGAATCGGTACGGGAAGTAGAACAGCAGTTCTAACACACTTTGCGACAGGATCTTTTGGCACGTACCCACTTCCCGTACGGAACGCACTCCGAGGCTACCAGAAGCTCGCCGAGTCGGCTCCAGACAAATTTCTGCGATATCAGTACGTTCAGCTCTTGGATAATGCTCGGGAGAGAATAGCCAAGTTATTGAACGCATCCGTTGATGAATGTGTTTTCGTGAGTAATGCCACTTCAGGTAAGTGCCCATCTTCCTATATGTACAGAACGGGCCTTAACAGGAAGCAGGCATCAACACAATCTTGAGGAATATAAAGTATAATGAGAAAGACTGTATCATATATTTTGACACAGTCTATGGCGCAATCGAGAAGACCCTTGCTTCGATCGTCGAGACACAACCACATGTCCACCTTCGTAAAGTTGGTCATGGACAAGACTTCGGCTACTCTTTGCCTTGCACACATCCCGAGATCCTCAATGCCTTTTCACAGACCATCTCAAGACTCATATACGACGGCCTCACCCCAAGAGTCGCCGTCTTTGACACGATCGTGTCCTTACCTGGTGTCAGATTCCCATTCGAGAGGTTGACTCGAATGTGCAAGGAATACGGCATTCTGAGCGTTATCGACGGCGCACATGCTGTTGGACAAATTCCTTTAAACCTCGAACAGCTCGACGCTGACTTCTTCGTAAGCAACTGTCACAAGTAAGTCGATCTGGTGTATGTGCCTTGTAATGATTTGTCTCATTTCACTCCAGATGGTTATATACACCACGCGGCTGTGCCGTCCTACATGTGCCCAAACGAAATCAGCATGTCATTCGAACCACATTTCCAACGTCTCATGGTTACCGTCCATTACCTACAGCTCCATCCTCAATCCGTAACCCATTACCACCATCAAAGAAATCCGACTTTGTGGACTTGTTCCAGTTTGTTGCCACCATGGATAATACACCATACTATTGTGTCCCAGCAGCGCTCAACTTCCGCAACAATCTTTGCGGCGGCGAAGAGGCCATCTACACCTACATTCGCGATGTTGCTCAGAGGGGTGCAGATCTATGCGCCATGGTGCTGGGCACCGAGGTTATGGACGATTTAGATACGGGTGAAGGCCTGAAGACGATGGGCAGCTACGAAGGTGGTGACCGGCGAGAAGGAGGGCGAACAGGTTGGGCCGGCGGGCTGCGCGACTGTGCTATGGCCAATGTGCTTTTACCGCTTACCATCGCTGGTGCGGTCAGTCAAGGCTCGCTTAGCCTTGGTCCCGGTGGTGCAGGCTCAGCTGGGGGTCTAGGTCTGTCGCCACATATTCGGAGCAAATCCTACAGCCTCACTCCCAGCCAGTCATCGTCTCTGGGTCCCAGCTCCAACACGTCTGCACCGTGGATTGATCCCATCCGCCGTCCTTCCTCGCCTTTTAGCGCATCACCATATGTATCATCACCCAACGCTTCACCCAAACTTACCGCGATGGGCCCGGTCATCATTCTCCAAGAGGACGTGGCCCAACACGTCCAGTGGATGCAGAAGACCCTCATCGACGAATATCACACCTTCGTCGCAATCTACGACTACAACGGCAAGATCTGGACCAGAATATCCGGCCAAATCTATCTCGAGCTGAAGGACTTTGAGTGGTTGGGCGGTGTACTGAAGAAGCTATGCGAAAGAGTGAGGGCTGGAGAGAGCTTACGAGCTCCCGAGGAGAGCTACGATCTCCAGCTCAGCAAGACCAGAACACAGAGTGTTATTGATCTGGAGACTTTGGGCAGGTCGGCCAGTACGATGAGTCTGGGGACGCCGGGCGGGGGAAGAAGGTTTGACGTGACTCGAGGTGGATGGGTGGAAGCTTAACGTTGCTACGATAATCAGCTCCGAGGTTTGCGTTGTGAAGCTTCTTTGATACCTATTATTTTCAACCTTGTTGGTAACTACAAGCATACCTAAGTAGAGACTCGACCATGTCTCGTACAACAAGGTGCGTCATGACACACAGAGTTTTCTTGAAGCTTGAGAAACAAGCATGCACGTACTTGATGGCGAACTGCCCGTAGGCGATGATGCCTTGAGCAGACTTCTCTTTCTGCCTTGCTGTTCGACAAGGAGGCGGCCGCGGAAAAGCTTTTTCGTCCGCGGTAGGTGGAGTAGGGATGCAAACTCTGCTAGAGTAGGAAACTCAATCCCACAGGCACGAACAGGATATGACTGGCGGTCTGCGCATCGACAGCCTGGAAAGTGGCAGGGGGAGCTGGAACGGAAGAGGGACGGAAGTGCTGCGGTCCCTGGTCGGTAGTCAGTGGTGGTTAGTGGTAGGCATGGTGGATGGTGGACGGTGGATGGTGGATGGTGAGTGGTGAGTGGTGAGTGGTGAGTAGTGGTGCTGTCATCATCACCGGACATCGAACTGCTTGACCGTGCTCCTCTTCTTCCGGGCACGTGTGATCAAAAGACCCTTCAGACCGGCTTCTTAGACCTTCCCCGGATATTGGCATTACCCCTTCGTTTCCGTTAACAGATTCGGGCTACGTAATCACTTCCGTTCTTTTCCAAGGTTTCCATCATCCTTGACTCATATTTTCAGCCCAAGCGCTTGCACGCGGTCCAGCAAAACTTCAAGCTTCCGTTCTGTCCATGACACGAATCGAGCCCCTCCGCCACCGTACCGGCTGGACCTCAGATTTTCGCGGGAAGAGGACCGTGCAGCAGGTCACGATGGCATGCAAATCTGGGGAACATGGCGCATCACCGCAATCCCCGGACAAGGACAGCAACGTTGCAATCTCTTGACACCATTTTTCTGGGTTGACTCCTGTCGTAGCTATTTCTCTTATTCATCGCTGCTGTTTTTCCCCTGTGGCGCAACTGACACCGTAGTTTCCGTTGTCACTCTGACTTGCATTGGAAGGACCTACTAAAGGTCAGACCCGAACCTCCGACATGGTAGTCGTATTGAACGAACCGCTGTCGAGACGACGAATATCCAGACCGAGCGTAGACTTCACTCCATTCCTCAGTCAAACAAACATGCGTACCAGTCCGTCGCTTTCCGCGCCACGGCGCGCTGCGAACGCATACCACCTTGCTGGGTGCACATACGGGGAGAGCGCTCTGTGTGACTGCAGAATGGAAGATGGACACCAGAAGTCATTGGAAAGTTCGGCGGCAGATATGGATGCACGAAGGAAGGATTCTTACGACTCCGTCCACGAAGAGCGAGGTTCGCATGCACAATCTTCAGCTGGAGAGCTATGCTAATCCCTATCCCATTATTAGATGTACCACAATCGTTCTCGACCTTGACGAGGAATGACTACGAAAAGATCGAGGACATTGCTCAGTCTTTGGAGGATGGCTTCCCAAATTGCGGCCATGAAGACTTCGTCACTCATCGACTTCAAGCTCAATCACTTGGAGATGAACACAAGTTCGAGAGATTGCAAGAAGCCTTCCATTCACGTCAGACACCTGCGGTGACAACCAACGGGCTACGTCCTGACATACAGAACGATGCTCAAGGTTCTGCACCACAACCTTCAGTATCGATATTGACACAATCCAGAACAACCACCATGGACGACCTTCCTGGAGAAATACTGGGTAAGCACACTCTTGCTTTATGGTTTCAGCCTATTAACACCGTGTTAGAACATGTCATCTCGCATTTGAATGGAGGCGCCATATCCGATGACGGTATACCACGTCGCTCTGACATCTCACCTTGCCTCCTTGTTTCTAAAAAGTTTTATCTCGCTGCATTACCAAGGGTGTACCAAAACGTCTCCGTTCGACAATCTCAGACATTCTTCAAGCTCCTGACGACCTTGAATGCCCTTCCAGACTTGGCCAGAATGATACGACGACTAGACTTTTCGCGATATTCAAACATCGGATATGGTAGGACCAAGACCGCCTCTTCCAAGATTCCGAACATAACACCCGAGACGATCGCAACATGCTTGGATATGACGACTGGGTTGACAGAATTCCTTGTTCACGAGCATCTCGACGATGAGCTTGATGAAGGTGTTCTAAGCAGGCTGTTCGCGATGCCATCAATACAAGCCCTGGACTTCTGCTCCTGCTACTCGAAAGCTTTCGTCAGAGCATTCGCGTCTGTTTGTGGCGGTCTGGCTGGCAGGATCCCACCTAAGACTTGGTTGCCATTAGGCTCGTTACACCATATTCAGCGCCTCTCCTTACACGAGTGTACCACACTTCCAGAAACCGTGTTTGGCGATCTACTACCACACCTCGCTAATGTTACACACTTGGACCTAGCACACACAGTGGTCAACGATGAGGCATTGGCTTCGTTGCCGTCTACTGCGCGCTTGACGCACCTCAATCTCGAACGCTGCACGAATTTGACAGGCGAAGCTGTTGTCACGTTCATTGGAGGGCACCCAGCTGCCCGCGACAGCTTGGTATATCTGAATCTCATGGCAGATCCCTCGCGTCATAGATTGCTCAGAGCCAAAGACGTCCAAAATCTACTTCCACGGCTTCCAAATACTTTGCGATCACTAAATCTAGGAGGCGCGCGGGTAGAGTCCTCACACATCAGACTTCTCCACCCACTGGCTGCACACCTCGAAGAACTAGGGTTGAAAGGAGCTAACCTGAGTTTGAGCGACGATGTCATGCGGCTGTTCAGGTCCGACATCGAACACGGTCTCAATCAGTTGTCCCAATACGGCCACAGCTCCTTGCGCTATCTCGATGTGACAGACATCAGAAGTGTCACACAAATGAGCTTATGCTATTCGACCGAGACACTCACAGATTCCTTCACCTTGCCCCTAGAGGTCATCGAGCTTGGAGATGAAGTTCTGACACAAATCAAGAAGCGAACGAGTATTGTTGGGAGACCGGAATGGGTGGTCAGAGAGCTCGGCAGGAGAGGCTGGTATGTCCGGCAGCCGCCAGCTGAGGTCACCACGCCTGTCGACGACGGTTCCCGGAGCTGGAAGGTTGGCAGCAGGTGGTGGGGCATGAGGAAGATTCCGATTGCTGAACAAGAAGTAGGAGGAATGTACGGTTTCTTCATGTTCAAGCGTGCCTGATCATCGTCTTTGGGTGATTGTTGATTTTTTGGGTTTTAGCATGGCGTCCAGGGAGAAATGATCAAGCGAAAAGTCTGCAGAACCTATTGTATAACAACATGATCATTCGATGAGATGTTGTTTCATTCATAATCCATTCTTCCAAACTCCTTCCTATGCATGGTATCTGGCTCTTCAAATATTAACGGTGGTGATCTACAAGAATTGGTACTAGAAAGCAAGTTCCAATCGTAGAACGTTCAGCCCAGACTTCCTTTCCTCTTCTTCGGCCCAGATATATTGGGATATAACCTCGAAAGATGGTAGTTGATCGCACTCTTTGCTTTCGGTGGTGGTCGCTGTTGGAAGACATTAGCCCAACATTCTCTGGCATTATTCCTGAAGCTCGATAAAGCACTCTGTCCATCGACATACCGGCTGATCCATGCATTCTCGTAGCATGCGCTCTAGATCTTCACATCCTTTTCCTGAGCCCTGACTTCCAGAAGCCCAGCAAGCTGTAAAACAATCAGATATTGTCGCCAAACTATTAATCCTAGATCCATCACATACTCAGCATGGCGTTCATAGGGCCGAGACATGGGTTTGCTTCTTGCTTGTCCGGTCGCTTGATCTTGAGTCGTGAGACGGATTGGAGTCGGATCGGGTTGATCGCGGTGGAGGCGCCCTTTGGTGGCATCGTCACGGCCCAGACAATATCGCGAGGACGGGATGCTCTGCTCCGGAGCGAGGAAGTGGCTATGCGATGTAGGCTGCGACCTGAAGTCGATGTCGCTGGCCGCAAAATGGTCACCTCGCTGCTCCCACGAATTAGCTCTCGGATCACCTTCCCCATAGGAAAGGGCTCTGTCCGCTCCGCTGCGGCGAAAGTGATGGCGTTGAGATCATACATTTCCGCCGGTTGTCAGCGAACACTTTCTCCTGCGTCCTTCCATTGACTTGAGCAAGGATGGCAGGAGCTCGACCGTCAGCATGGACATGTTCATCGTGTCTCCTCGCACAGAGTCGCCGAAATACGGCATCTGCACGCCGCGCAGCAAGAGCATTTACGTCCGGTACGCCACTACGAGGGAACGATGGCAAACCTGGCAAGCTTGCGGACGACGAGCAAGGTGCCATGTCAAGGAGGCTTGCGAATATGGCGGAAGAAACCATGGACACTGGCAGCAGGTCAGACAGGAAATTGATGGAGGACGCGGGCTTCTCAGACGAACTGAAGAAGCAGTTGGAGACGAGGATCGCGCAGACAGCGTTTAATGCGCAGAATCAGCAGGCGCTGTCTGAGGTGAACATGCCGGTATGTACAAGAGAAGATCTTCCATTGGGCCTGGTGGCTGACAATATCTAGTCCTCTGCCGGCGCAGGCACCCGAGCCCAGGCGGCCGCTGCACCTTGGACTGGTAACGAATCCCTCCACGACTCCGCGCTTCGCATGCTCGATGATTCGCACAAGAAACTGCGAGGCCCAGCGAGAGCACCTCGTCCTGTCAACTTACGTCCAGCGCCGAAACGAATTGTCTCTGCTGCAGATCGTCTGGCCAATGCTCGAGATAAAACCTCGATGTATGCCTTCACGCAGCAGAGTGACATGACTGAGGAAGAGAGGCAGAAATACCGCAAGGAGATGAAGGAGCGGTTTACTCCCGGGGCACGACCTATGCCTACATCACTGCAAGGACTCACAAGTCTAGCGAACGAGCGAATAGAAGATGCGATAGCTAGAGGACAATTCAAAAATATACAGCGGGGCAAAGGCATCAACATCGAGCGCGATTATACTGCTAATAGTCCATTTCTTGACACGACAGAATACTTCATGAACAAGATTATCCAGAAGCAAGAGATTGTTCCGCCGTGGATTGAAAAACAGCAGGAATTGGTCAGTTCCGTGAACAGATTCCGCGGTAGATTAAGGAACGATTGGAAAAGGCACGCAGCACGAGTCATATCGAGCAAGGGCGGGGCTGTGCAGGATCAAGTACGAACAGCAAAGGCCTATGCGCTTGCGGAAGAGCAGGCCAACCCTAGGCTACAAAAACGAGAAGCACTGAGCTCAATCAGCTCGAGTGGCGAATTAGTGACCGTGACCGTGGAAGAAAGGATGGCTGCGGGCATACATGCCGAGTCAGAGAAAGAGGAAGCACCACAAGTCGACATCAAAGTCACCGAAAGCACTCCAGAAGACGCACCGCCAGTGCAGGCCGAACCATCCGTCTCGTCAACCACCACCAATATATCTCCCACCCCTTCGGTTCCCCTAGTTAGTCCCGAGCGCATCCTCCCCATGTCTACCCCCTTCCGCGACCCCGCGTGGGAAGGCGCCGAACTCTCCTACCACACCCTCGCCGTGAAGGAGCTCAACAATCTAACGCGCTCTTACAACCTGATGGCGCCAAAGATCGCCCAAAAGCCCTACTACAACCTCCAGCGCGAGCTGAACCGGTGCTTCGCGGACGTCGCGCCCTTGGTCGCAGACGAGATACTGGAGCGCAGTCGCAAGCCGGTCGTCAAGGTCTCAGTCGCCGGGCATCGGGAGGGCGGCGTGATGGAGCGGTTCGGCGCGGGAACCTACAAGGGACACGTGAGGGATGTAGAGGAGCTGAGTAAAAAGGAGGAGGCCAAGGAGAAGGGATA
>Ga0210040_10010961_pt1 | contig 10328 bp, 7 predicted proteins | sample CryGeyCG12114_NA_FD_185462 | JGI IMG/M metagenome (GOLD analysis project Ga0210040, IMG submission 185462) | Groundwater microbial communities from aquifer - Crystal Geyser CG19_WC_8/21/14_NA (SPAdes) (version 2) | ecosystem: Environmental > Aquatic > Deep subsurface > Groundwater | place: USA...
GGGCCTCCGCAGCCCGCCATAGATCAGACCGACAAAGTCCGGCCGCGAGGCCTTGTCCCCGATCGCGAGATCGGCGGCGAGATACCCGCCCGCCGAAAATCCGATAAAGCCGACCTTGCGGGGATCGATGCCCCACTCGCGCACGTGCTGTCGCACGATTGCCATGGCGCGCGCGCCATCCTCCACCGCATGCTGTTCACCAGCGAAGCGCGGCACCTCGATCGGAGCACCGCTCTTCGCGCGCGCCATGATCGCCTCCATCTCCTTCATGTGAACTTCGGGCATCTGCATCGGATCGGCGGCGCTTCGGATCGTGCGGTATTTTAGCACAAGGGCGGTGACGCCGCGCTGTGCCAGCAAGCGCGCGACCTCCGTTCCGCCGGTCGAATAGCCCAGCCCGACGAAGCCCCCTCCCGGCGCGACGATCACCGCCGTGTCGGTCGCGCGTCCGGGCGCGGGGCGGAAGAGCTCCAGCGTAGGCTCACTGACATTGCGGATCATGGTGTCGCCCGCCTTGTCCTTCTCCCGGATCTCCGGGACGCCGAGCCATGCGACAGCGCCTTTGGGATAAAGCGGAATGATCGACCCACCGCCCACGGACGTCTGCGCAGCCGCCGTCGCTGTGACGAGCGCAGCAGCAAGGCCTAGGCTGGCGATACTGGCTAAGTGCCTCATGAGATTGCCTCCCCTTCAAATCTTGGCTTTGAGTGTGACATAGGCCGACCGCGGCTGGACCGGCATCACGAGCGGGTTTCCGAAATATTGGTAGCTGTCGAACGCTCGGCGTTCGCCGAGATTGATCGCGGAGACCTGGATCGTGAACCGGCCGAGGTCATAGGCGGCCTGCGCGTCGATAATCGCATAGCCGGGCACGCCAATTGTGTTGGGAAGCGTGAGCTGACGCTCGCTAAGCGCGGTGACGCCGGCCCCGAACGACAGGCCTTTGGCGCCGCCGTCCAGCAGCCGATAGCGCACGGCAATGCGCCCGCTGTTCTTGGGCACGCGCGTCAGCTCGCTGCCGATCGGGATCGTGTTGCCCGCCGTCACCTTGGTATCGGTATGGGCGTAATTGGCGAGCAGCGAGAAGGCCGGTGTCGGCTCCCAGACGAGGTCCGCCTCTACTCCGCGCGCCCGTTGTCCGCCGGTCTGGATGTTGAACCCCAGATTGTCAGGGTCCGACGTGGCGACGTTATTGCGGATCTGGTCGAAGACGGAGATGGTGCCCGAGAGATGGGCCTTGGGCAGCGCCAGCTTCAGCCCGCCGTCGACATTGCGCGATGTCTCGGGCTTGGGCGCGGCAATGCCGACGAAGCCGAACGCCGCTCGAAAGGCCGTTGCATAGCCGGCGAAGAGCGCGATGCCGGGGGCGACATCGAAGGTTGCGCCGATCCTCGGCGAGACATGGTGGTAAGTGTCTTTGTTGGTCACCCCGATGTTGCTGACCTCGCGGAAATCGAGCCGCGTATAGCGCAGCGCGCCGGTGAGGTGCAGCCGGCCGTAGGTCGCCTGATCCTGCACATAGAAGGCCAGCGTACGGTAATGGTCGGTCTGGAGGTAGTTGACGGGAAGCTGCGGCGTGTACGCCGCGTCATAGACCGGATTGGCGAGATCGATCGTGCCGTCAGGCGTGTTGCTGACGAACAGCCCCATGTTGCTGGAGAAGCGGGTCCAGTCGTAGTCAACGCCGGCCAGGAAGGTGTGCGCTCCGCCGAGCATGTCGGCCTTCGCCAGCAGGTTGGCGTCGAACGTGGCCTCCTTCGTGTCGGTAACCATCGTGATCGGGACGATCGGATAGACGGTCGGCGTGGCTGCGTCGGGAGCGAAGAAATCCGGATCGACGAAGCTGCCATACTCCCGGATCGAGCTGTCGTAGTAGCGCCCGCTGACGGTCAGCTTGAGATCATCGGAGAAACCGTGGCGTAGCGTCGCCTGGCCCATGCGGTTGTTGTTCGTGGTCAGCGGCTGGCCGGTAGGCGAGCCGGGAAAGGCGTTGCGGTCGATCTGTCCGGCCAACGCCTGCTCTGCCGGCAGGCCCGAATATTCGAGCTGGCTGCGGTGGTTGAACTGACCCTGGAGAAGAAGGTCGGTTCGGGAGCCAATCTGAAATGACAGGCTCGGCTGCACGGACCAACGTCGGCCGTGCACCTGATCGATCCAGCTATCGTTGCTCTGGTATTCGGCCGCCACCCTTGCCGCGATCCCCGCTGCCAGCGGCACGTTGATGTCGCCATATGGGCTCCAGGTGGAGAAGCTGCCGGCGCGCAGCGCCGCATATCCATCGAGCTTGTCGGTCGGCCGCTCGCTCTCGATATCGATGATGCCGCCGAGCGGCGTGCCCAAGCCCCCGCCGTAGAGCGTTGCGCTAGGCCCCTTGAGCACCTCGATCCGCTCGACGCCCACGAGACTGGTGGGGTCGAACGCCTGCTGATTGCCGGCATAGATGGGCAGACCGTCCAGATAGACCTCGGCGGGAAAGCCGCGCACGAGCGGCGGGATCAGCAACTGCTCCTCAGAGCGCGTCGGAACCACGCCCGAGACGTTCACGAGAGCATCGCCCAACGTGCGGCGGTCCTGCTCCTGGATTAGCGTGCGCGTCAGCACCTGGACAGACTGGGGCACGTTGATCAGCGGAGTATCGCTGCGCGTCGCCGCACCTGAGTTGGGCACGGCATAACCCTCGCGTGTACCCGTGACGATGACGTCGCCTGTCCAGCTCTGGGCCGGCTCGGTGCTGGCGGGGGTGTCTGACAGGGGGGTGTCGGCGCTTCGCGCCTGTGCGCTCGCTGGCACGGGCAGCAGCAGGCATGATGCCGCAGCGCCTGCCAGCAGGTGGGATCGTAGCATGGAATTACCTTTGACCGGCCGACGCTAACGGCGCGGGCCGCAGTTCATGGACGCGCCGGTTGAAGGGGCGCGGGATGACAGGTCAGAGGTAGGCTGGTGGTCCGCGCAACGGAGGGCGCAGATGGGCGGGGCGTGAAGGTGCCGGCAGGATCGTGGCGGCCAGGCCAACAGCCAGGACAAAGGCCATCAGCGCGGCAAGCTGGATGGGATCGATCGCACCCAGCATCGCGGCCGACAGGCCGGAGAAGGCGCAGGGCATTTCCGCCTTGCCGTGATCCTTCGACTTGCCGTGATCGGCCATGTCGCCGTGCACCCCTGACATGTCCATTGTCATCGTGGAGGGGGCGGTGCCCGAGCAGATCGTGATGGTGAGGTGGCCATGATCGCTGTCGATCATGTAGCCGGTCGGGACCAGCAGCTTCAGCAGCAGCGTGGCCGCACAGATCAGCACGGCTAGGTGGCGTCGCGCGAGAAGATGCCGAAAGGCCTGCACGGGAGCCGACTACCGTTGATGGCGGAGCGTGTCACTTGGACAATCGGCCTCGCCCCAGCTTTCCCGTATTAACACCCCTTCTGAGGAATTGAGAAAGGCGGGCCGCCAACCGTCGTGGTCCGGCTGCCCGAACTGAATTGCGATGAACGAAGGGTGGAATTTTGGGCAGCGGCAAACCGGCTCTGAGTGTCGCTTTGTGGGTCTGGTCGGACGAGGGGTAGCGTCGAGGCGGAGGTGATCACCGCAGCTGACTGTCCTTGCTGCCCCGCCTATTGAACGCTGCGGCTAGTGGCCGGTCGCGGCCGCTCTGGCATGTCACGCAGGTGCGCACCCCGGGCATCGCACGGCGGCGACCATCGGGAATGTCGTCGCCGCAGATTGCACAGAACGGCTCACTCGCTCCGCTCGGCATGCTTGCCCGGGCGGCCAGCACCGCGTCCGCCACTGTATCGTCAACCTGATCCTGAACCGCGCCATCGCGCGTCCAACCGCCGGCGATCTGCCTCCCCTTACCTGCGTCATATGGGAAGCAGGGGGCATCGGTGCCATCGCGAGTACGTGAACGGATGTCCGCTTCCAGGTAGCAGTTCACGTGGCGCGGACGACCGCTGATGGGTCATGGCCGCCGAACTCGGACCGTTAGAACCCTCTGTCATCTGAGCATGAGACTAGGGGTGCCAATCCGTCATCTGCATGACATTCCCGCCAAGCTTCTGGAATGCGCGCTGACGGCAGGAGAAGACGATGATCTGCTGGTCTCGCGCCTGGCGGTGGAGCGCGTCGAACATTCGCTCGATGCGGTCGTCGTCGGAGTAGACCAGCGCATCATCCAGGATCACGGGCGCCGGCCGTCCGTCTCGGGCGAAAAGCCGTGCGAATGCCAGCCGGGTGAGCACGGATAACTGTTCCCGCATGCCCCCGCTGAGGCGGTCCACCTCCTCTTCCTGTCCGCCCCGCACAATCGACTGCGGCAGCAGCGTTCGATCGTCGAAGGTGATGGCCACATCGTCGAAGAGCAGCCCCAGCAATGGGCGGAGTTCGTTCATGACTGGCCTGAGGTACAGATCGCGCGCGTCGGTCCGCGCGGTCTCCAGCGCCCTTGTAAGCCGCGTCAGCACGGCGACCTCATGCTCGAACGCGGTCACGCGGCTCTGCGCCGTGGCCAGCGCCTCGGCGGTTTCGCGCCAGATCTCTTCTACGGCATCCTCGGATCGGGCGCCAATACGAGCGTTGAGTCCGGCCAGCGTTTCCCGCAGCTGCTGGATCTCGCTTTCCGCCGCTTGCTCGACCGACCGCACCCGCCGTAGCGCCGCATCCGCTGCGTCGATGTCCAGCGTGTCGGCACGTTGCGCATCGAATATCCGCTGCGCCTCGGCGAGAGTGCCTTCTCGCTCATCGAGGAGCGTTTTTAGCTCGAGCCTGCGCGCGTCCCGATCCTCCACTGGTCCGAGGACCGCGTGGATCTGCTGGGCTCGCGTCTGGAGCTTGGCCAGCAGCGTCTCCGCGGCGACGAACTTCTCCTCGGCGCCTGAGCGCGCGGGTTCGGCGGCGCGTCCGGATTGGACCGCCGCGCGGCGGCGCTCTTCGGCTAACTCCAGCGCGAGGCAGACGTCATCCGGATCCGCGTCGAGCTCGACAGGAGGCGGTTCGATCATCTCCAGCCCGGCGACCGCGTGGCGCAACGCCTCCAGTCCATCGGGCGCGAGCACTGCCAGCTGCGCGCGGGCTTCCGCCGCCTTGTTTTCGAATCCCTGGGCACGCACCTGCCGTGCGCGAGCAGCCGGCAGATCGGTCACTCCCATGGAGGCGAGGAGCTCGCTGCGTTGCGCCTCCGCCTTCTCGAGCCGCCTGCCATCCTTTGGATGCGCGGTGGAATGGAGGGTGATCGTGCCAACGCCCGGTGCGACGAGGCGGGCCTGATGGCCATAGGCCCGTTCCTCGCCGTCATTAAGGATCGCGCCGTCGAGCGTCATGCGGGCCGTGGTACCGCCGTCGTATTGGACCCTGACCGATGGTCGCGCGGCTTCCTCAACGGCACGGATCTGCGCGATCTCGATGTCGAGCTTTGCGAGTTGGTCAAGGGAGCCGTCGGGAAGCCGATTGTGGGTTAGCTGTGCTTCGCACGTCTCGATGGTTCCGCGGATTGACTCGGCGTTCTCGAGGCGCCCAACGTACTCGGCCCGGCGTGCCGCGGCGTCCCGCGCCTTCGCAGCCCCGTCGAGCTTCTCGAGCAGGTCTCGCGCTTGCCTTTCATCGGCTTCGGCCGCCTCCGCGTCGATCCGCGCTTGGCTGATCGCCGCACTTGCAGTGCGTCGTCGTTCGACCGCTTCGTCACGCTGGCGTTTCGCCTGGTCCGTCTGGTCTTCGACCTGTCGTGCATCGACCAGCGCCTGCGCGAACTGCCGATCATCTCGTCCGGCTGTGTCGCGCAGCTCGCGGGCGAGCCCGCGTTGTGCTTCGGCTGCTTTTAGCTTGTCGGCATGGGCCCGTGCGGCTTCGAAGGCGCTTTCGGCCCCCCGGACTGCGCGACGTCGCTCGTCCCGGGCGTCGGCGCTTTCGAGTTCGGCCAGTCTCCGGCGCGCTACGCCGCGGCGGTCGAGTTCCTCGCGCATGGTCCGGACCTCTTCCGCTAGCCGAAGCTCTTCGGCCGACAGCTGGTCGCGAAGGTCGATCGCTGCGGAGTAGCGACCGCCGGTTTTGGGCCTTCCCGTTGGCGTGACGAGCTCGGCGCTCCCCTCTCCGACCTTGGCCATGATCTCGGCCATTCGGCGACCGCCCGTCACGGCCTCTACCTCTCCTTGTACGGACTCGAGCAGGCTGGTGCGAACCTGCCGCTCGCTGTCCTCTTCGGACCGGCTGCGGCGCTCTATGCCGGTTATGCCCTGACGAACCCACAGCAGGCCGGCGGGACCTCCCGCTCCACCATGGACCAGGCCGGCGATGAAGTTCTCCGCCTCGTCCGCCTGCGCAATCAATCGTCCGGTCGCGAGATCGGAGACCTTCGCGAAGCGATTGCCGTAGAACTGCTTGCAGATCCGGTATTGATCGTTGCCTACTGCGATGTCTGCCTCGACCAGCGGATTCCCGCCACTGTAGGGCCGCAGGTTGCGGACGTCGCCCGCAGTGCTGGAATACGGAAGAAAGAACAGCCCGTGCAGCGCCTCGAAGCTGGTCGACTTGCCGAACTCGTTGGCGGCGCACAGCACGTTGACGCCGTCGCCGATGTTCTCGATCGCCACGCCGCGCCCGGCGAACCGCTTCACGTTGTGGAGGCGAAGGGCGCGCAGCTTCATTGCGACATCGCCTGAGCGTAGCCATACAGCCGCGCGAGGGCGGCGGAGGCGACGGCCCGATCCGACGCCGACCGGGAGGTGTCGTCGCTTTCGGCGAGAAGGGAGTCCGCCGCCACGCGCAAGGCGCCGGCACGGTCGATCCGGTCGAGGTCATCGACATCGCATTCTGTCTGAAGCGCAGTGGCGTTCAGCTCCAGCCAAGCGAAGTCGGGCGCAACACTCGCGACTTCTGCATCGAGCGCCGTCCTTGCAGCTAGCCCAGCGCGGCCGCTCGCCACCACCTTGGCCAGCGTCTGCCGGCGCTCGCGCATTCCGGGCAGCAACTGTTCGAGCGCAAGGGCGGGATCGTCGTCTGCGAGCAGATGCAGGTCGAGCGTACGCCACGCGAAGCTCGCTGTTGCAAGCGCCGTCACCTGGGGCGGCGCGCCAGCTGAGGCGATGTCGACAAGCAGGGCTGAACCCGGCTGCTCGTGCTTGAATCGGTCTTGCTCCGGTGAGCCGCTATACCGTGTCTTAGAGTCCACCTCGATCGCGCCGTGCCAGTCGCCAAGCGCGAGGTAATCGAGGCCCGCCCGGCGGGCGCGGTCCGGGGCGATCACCTCCCAGGCGGCGGCATCCTCGGAAAAGTTCTGGATCGGCCCGTGGGCCAGGCCGATACGGACCGCCCCGTCGGCGGTAGCGGCCGCGTCCATCCAGTCGCTGAGGTCTCGTCCGGGACGGCGGGTGGTGCAAGGCGCGGGAAGAAGCACGACGCGTTCCGCCAGCTCGAATGGCGCAGGTGTTGTCGCGAGCACGACGTTGCCGGGCGCCTCTGCCGCGAGCGATTCCCAGAGTTCGGCCGCCTGAAGGGAGTCGTGGTTGCCAGGCAGGATCACCCACCGGATCGGCTCGTGGTGCGCCATCTCGGTGAGCGCCTGACGGCGCACTTCGGCGGCCGGCGTTTCCGTGTCGAACGTGTCTCCGGCGAGCAGGACGGTGTCCGCGCCATGCTGGCGCGCATGGTCGGCCAACTTGGCTATGACCGCATGACGGGCTTCGCGCAGCCGGCTTGGCAGATCGCCCGCGAAGTTGCCGAAACGCTTGCCCAAGTGCAGGTCGCTCGTGTGAACAAATCGCGCCATTTCGTCCCGCCCGCACGCCGTAGTCGGAGCATCCTATCCAACCTGAGGTGCCGCAGAAAGACGTGCAGGCAAATTGAGCCTTCCACGCGCTGCTTCCGGGAGCATAGGTCGCGGGTCCCGTGCGACGCTGCGGTGGCTGATCCGCCACTACAATGTAGGGCCAGATCCCGACGGTGGGGATGTCCTCCGCCGTGAACGCGGGTTTCAGTGCGGATCAGCTTCCGGCGAGGCTATCTCGTATTTAACCTTTCATCGCCGTTCGGTTGGTCCACGCCGACGTAGAAGCGGCGGTCTCGGCGCGATTGGTGCGGCGCGCCTTAACGTACGTCTGGTATTGGGGAGCGCGAAGGCGCGGCTGAACGTCGTCCTTTGGGTCGTCACGCCCAGGCGAATGCCTATGTCATCAGGACGCACGCGGAGAGGAAAACATGACAAAGATTGCGGGATCCAGCGAGCACGTCGTCGATCAGGTGCAGCGGATTGTTCGGGGGCACGTCCCCGGTGCAAACTGTGCGTTGCTCGACTACGGCAAACGGGTTGGTTGCGGCGAACTGGACGACAACGGCAAGCTCTACGAGCTGCGTTGGTTGCGTCACGACCTGGACGACGATCAGATCGCCGCGGATGCCGAGCGCATGGCGCGCGCAATCGCGGACGCAAACCGGCAGACCTTGACTGACTGCTAGCGCGGTCAGTCGACGATCGCGCTCAGAACCAAGAAATCGGTTTCACCGATGATGCGGATCTGCTGCCCGGCGGCGATCAGCGCCTCGGCCTTGAGATGCTTGCCGCTCTTGTCGTAGCCGTTGAGCTTGGCGATGTCCTGATCGCCGACGACCAGCATCGTCGTCTTCCTTGTTACGCCCGGCATCACGTCGGCACCGGCCATCGCCGCCCTGTCCGCCGCCTCGCGACGCGGCACCTGCAGCGCGCCGGTGAACACGACCGCCTCCCCCAGGAGCGCGCCGTCGCCGTCGCTCGCGCGTCGGGTGGCCTCGCCTTGGCTCATCGAACGCCTGACCTGCTTCAGCCATGTCTCGATGTCGTGGCCGGTGTGCTCGATCGCCTTCAGGACGATCAACCCGGCCGCGCGCGCGTCCTCAAGGGCGTCGTGATGCTCGAAGCTGATGCCGCAGTGCGCGGCGACGTTCGCAAGTCCGTATCCGCGCTGGGCGAACTGGGGCCATGCCCGCCGGGCGACCCGCGCGCTGTCGAGCCAAGTGCAGGCGAGCGCCGCGATCTCGCAATTATCGCACGCCTGCTGAAATGCCACGCGGTCGAAGTGGGTGTGGCATACGACCACCTCGCCGGCCGTCCAGCCGCATAACCAGTTGTGCAGCTCGGCGAACGTTTCGGCGCCGCGCACCGCCTCCTCATCGATCCCGTGGACCTCAACGTTGTACGGGTCGAAATAATCTTGCGGGTCGACTAACACGCTTTCGCAGGCCGTTTCCCGACCGTCCTCGAATCGCACCAGCCCGATCTGGCATATGCTGCTCATGTTCGGGTTTGCCGTCTCGACATCGACCGCCACGAATCGCATGCTTGCCTCTCTCCTGACGCGGCCACGCTATCGCGGCCCTGTTTCGACGCAACAGCGGTCGCTCAACTCGAGCTATTGGCCCACCGACCGAGCTGCGATCCAGTCCACCCGCACAAAACCCTCAAGCACCTCGACGCCGGCGGCAGTCAGGGAAGGCACCCGAATGCCGAGTTCCGTCACTTCGATCTCAACGAAGCCCGCTCGAGCAAGGTCATCGAGCAGGACCGAAAGGTCGGCACGCGCAACAGGCACACCGCGCGCCTTGAGGAACAATGGCAGATACGCGTCTCCCCACCCTGATTGGGCGTCGAGCAATTCTAGGATCGCGCGACACCGAATAGACCGCTCGATCGCCGGCAAGTTGTCGCCTTGTGAGCTCATTCAGCCTTGCTATAGCCGTAACGCGGCGTCGTCACGCCCATCCTAAACGTTGGCGGAACGCGCCCAGACCCGCCACAGCGCCCGTACCACTGCCCACTAGGTCGGATGCCAACGGATCACATGCCTTGCGGCGCCGACGGGCTTAATGAACGAGCGTCCGGAGTTGGGAAGCGCGTCCGCCGCGCTGTATGACCGCAAGTGGGTCATGTTAGACGCGAGCGGCGTTCTCGCTGCCGCGCTCGGCCGACGCATCTGAGAGCACGAGCCCGACCAATCATCCACTTGGAGGTGGCATTGTCAAAGCGTAGGCTGCCCTCTGCATCATGTCTGCGTTGTTGATCCCGCCCTGTCCGCCGCGATCTCGTGATTGGGCACCGGTGTGGACGGCGTTTGTCGGCCGACGCGCCAACAACAGCGTGTATGGCTGGCCCGAAGACGCGTTTCGCTCGAGCTGGAAGACGCGCCGGGTGCTGGGCTACACCGTGCACGTGATCTCAGATCCCGATGCGATCGGCCGCGTGTTGCTTGAAAACAAGGCCAATTACGAACGGCCTGACCTTGTACGTAAGCTGCTGAGGGCGGCACTGGGTGAGGGACTGTTCAACGCGGAGGGCGATGACTGGCGGGAGCAGCGCCGGATCGTGGCCCCGAAG
>Ga0210040_10010962_pt1 | contig 10328 bp, 9 predicted proteins | sample CryGeyCG12114_NA_FD_185462 | JGI IMG/M metagenome (GOLD analysis project Ga0210040, IMG submission 185462) | Groundwater microbial communities from aquifer - Crystal Geyser CG19_WC_8/21/14_NA (SPAdes) (version 2) | ecosystem: Environmental > Aquatic > Deep subsurface > Groundwater | place: USA...
GCTTTAGAGTAGAGTTAAGTCCAAAAGTACATAAAGAATCTGCGATACCGGGGGCAGGCCTTCTATATGATTTAGGACCGCACTTAATTGATCAGGCCTTACAATTGTTTGGCACACCCACTAAGATATTTGCAGACCTTGAGATCATGAGACCACTTTCTGTGGTTGATGATTATATTGAGCTGTTATTCTACTACAGTAAAAAACGGGTTCGTTTAAGAGCCAGTAATATTGTTAAAGCTCCTTTGCCCGCTTATGTCCTTCATGGCGTTAATGGCTCATTTGTCAAGTCTCGGGCAGATGTACAGGAGAATGATTTAATAGCAGGCAAATCGTTGCATGACGCTGATTGGGGACTGGAGAGCGAAGCTGAAAAAGGCGTTCTTACGACAGTTACCAACCAGGTCGAAAAATTATCTGCAGGCAAGGGGGATTACATGAAATATTTTGAAGGAATGTATAAGGCAATAAGGGAAAAGGGTACGGTGCCGGTAACTGCCGAGCAGGCATTGGAAAACATCAAAATTATTGAGGCTGCTATAGTAAGCAGTAAAGAAAAAAGAGTAGTCAAACTTTAAATAAGGTAATTAAGGGAAGCCTTATGCTTCCTGCGCATTTGGATGCCTGCAATGTTTCCAGTAATCTGTAATTTGTTTTAGTTGATTGTGTATACCGTCATAAGTGTTTTCTTTTACAAAAAATCCCTGAACTGACAGATCATAAGCTTCTTTAACAGCTCTGCTATCCGAACTGGTAGTAAGAAAAACAAAGGGAATGCTTTTATCTTTCAATGCTTCATCCTGCTGAATTTCAGATTTCAATTGTAATCCGTTCATTACGGGTAAATTGAGATCTGATATAATGATGAAAGGTTGAATAGTTGAAGATTTTAAAAAATCGAAAGCCTTCTGCCCATTGTCAAAAATTAGAATCTCATTTCTGATGCCTATGGTTTGCAAGGTATCAACAATAAATTCCTGGTCGTCTAAATCGTCTTCTACAAGTATTATTGGTCCTGTTTTCAATATTTTATTGGTTATTTTTATAGTAAAAATAATGGAAAGCTTGAAATTTTTTTAATATTTTTAGCTGGAAGTTTTTTTAGGAAGTAAACCCCAATTCTTCTAATTTAAAAAACTGGTTTGGTCATGTAAGGTACAAACATCCGGTTAAGAAAAAATCTACAGTTTACTTTTCTTTTTTATATACATGACAAGGACGTTTTAAATGGTGACAAGCAGCGCGGTGGTTTCTGAGACAAGCGGTGAGAGTGTTATGTTGCAAGAAGGAACTGCATAGCTTGAGCTTTAAAATGAGTCAGAGAATGCCTTTTGCGCAATCAGTATCTCTATATTTTATTCTTTTCAATTTATATTGCGGACAGTATAATTGCAAATATAAGGTCGAACGGAGCGTCGCAACGAATGTAGTCTCTTTGCTAAAATGCCTGCTAACAAAAAAACTTCCGGTGTTAGTTCACTTTCATCTCAAACAGCAGTGGCCAGTTTTTTCCCGTTACATACAATGATTTTTTAGTGCTGTCGTATGCAATACCGTTTAAAACTGCGCCGTTGTCTTTATTTACCTGCCTGCCTAATTTCTCTAAAATGCCACTCAGGTCCATTTTGCCCGCTATGTGACCACTTTCCGGGTCTATTTTTATAATGTAATCAGAGAGGTAAATATTTGCGTAAACGAAACCGTTTACATACTCAAGTTCGTTTACATTACCAACAGGTCCGTTATTATTCACGACACCTACAATTTTTCTTACTTTAAAAGTTTCCGGATCAACAAAATATAAATTGCTGTCTCCGGTAGATACGATTAAGTCGGTACCGTTGTGTGTAAGGCCCCATCCCTCATGTTCCCAGGTTAACTCGTTAATCTTTTTCAAGGTTTTTGCATCGTAAACATATACTTTGTGATTTTGCCATGTCAACTGGTATATCTTATCGTTTAGGATAGTTATGCCTTCACCAAAAATATCAGGTGAAAGAGAGACGGCCTGGTTTATCTTACCATTTTTCAGGTCTGTCTTCAGCAGCTTGCTCTTGCCTTCAAGACCGGTCCCTTCATACAACACATTGTTCTGCCAGATTAGTCCTTCTGTAAAGGATGACGTATCATGCGGATAAGTGGCAAGTATGTTATAATTGATGTTAGCAGGAACGGGTATTGCACCTGCTGCAGGTGTGCTTTCTGTATTTTCTGTTGGTTCGTTTTTGCATGCATTAAAAAATAATGCAATGGTAGCAAAGGATAAAAGCTTTTTCATTTTGTTTCTCTTAAAACAAATGTAATGAAGAAGATGAATGCCGATAGTAAAAAATTGAAAGACTTGTTAGTCACGGTTGACAACGGCTGTCATACGTTTTTCTTTAACCGAGTGTAAACACCTGTTCACCGTCACAAAATCTAAATGGTACTATATTTGACCTTCACCCAAAAAAACTGAATATGAAAAAAAACTTCCTGCTTTTTTCTATCTTTTCTTTAACAGTGGTTGCAACTGAAGCGCAGGGTCTTAAAGGCTTAATGAAAAAAGTGACCGGTGATACATCATCAAAATCCTCCATTGGTAAAATATTAAGTGCAGCTTCCTCTTCTTCGTCAAACAGTGTAAGTGGTCTATCGTCGTCGACGATTGCGAATGGTTTAAAAGAAGCGCTGGAAGTGGGCACAGAGCGAAGTGTTTCTAAATTATCTGTAGTTGATGGATTTTTTAAAGATGCTGCCATAAAAATATTAATGCCGGCCGAAGCACAGAAAGTAGAGCAAAAGCTTAGGAGCCTTGGGCTTGGCAAACAGGTAGATAATGCGATAACAAGCATGAACCGGGCGGCAGAAGACGCCAGTAAAAGTGCTGCACCAATCTTTATAAGTGCCATTAAACAAATGAGCATACAAGATGCAGTCGGAATACTCAAAGGCGGAGATTTTGCTGCAACTGACTTTCTAAAAGGTAAAACCACTGCTAACCTTACTGAAGCTTTTCGTCCGGTTATAGAACAATCACTTACTAAAGTGAATGCAACTAAATATTGGAATACTTTATTTACTACTTACAACACTTTTAGTGCCCAAAAAGTAAATACTGATCTTTCAGCTTATGTAACTGAAAAAGCGTTGGCAGGAATTTTTCATGAAGTTGCTCTTGAAGAACAAAAAATCAGGAAAGACCCGGCTGCTCAGACAACAAGTTTGCTGAAGCAGGTTTTTGGTAAGTAATTTCTTTGAAATCTTTAAAATCTTTAAAATCTAAACTTATGAAAAGAAAACTCTTAATTACAGCATTTGTATGTACTACGCTGGCAAGTTGCGACACAGCCAGGCAGGTACTTGAAGGCGTAAACACAGTCTATGGCACAGGGGCTGGAACTACTACAGGTACACTTTCAAATGCCGACATTGTTTCCGGACTAAGGCAGGCTCTAACTATCGGTACACAAAACAGTACGGCAAAATTATCGTCAGTCGACGGTTTTTTCAAAGATGCCGCGGTAAAAATCTTAATGCCTGAAGAAGCTAAAAAAATTGAAACAACACTTCGAAGCCTGGGCATGGGCAGTCTTGTAGACAAAGCAGTACTGTCAATGAACCGTGCTGCAGAAGATGCTGCAAAAGGAGCAGGCACCATTTTTATCAATGCTGTAAAGCAAATGACAATTACAGATGCAGTAAATATTTTGAAAGGAGGTGATTTTGCAGCTACTAATTATTTTAAAGCAAAAACGACTGCTGCACTTTCACAATCATTTAAACCTGTTATTGACAACGCTTTAAAAAATGTAAATGCCACAAAATACTGGTCAGATGTTACCTCTACTTATAACCAGTTTTCGTCTAATAAAGTAAATACTGATCTATCGGCTTATGTTACACAAAAAGCAATGGACGGTATATTTTACCAGGTAAGTTTAGAAGAACAAAAAATTCGTAAAGATCCTGTTTCACGTACTACAGAGATTCTTAAAAAAGTATTTGGCAGTTCGCTTGCTCAACAGGGAAGTTAATTTTACTAACACATCTATATCCTTGAAGAGGTTGCCTGTGATAAGGCAACCTCTTTTGTATTATCCTTAATCCTACATGAGTGTTACAAACATTCTTGCAAAACGGGAAGAGCCATTATTAAAATAAACTGGAATAAGATTTAATTTCCTGTTTACTCTTCTTTGATGTTAATAGCTGCAGAAACAAGATTTGTATGGATTGCAAAAAAAGCATGCTAATACCGATTGGTGATGATAACAGAGACAGACGTATTACACCTTATACAAATTACCTTCTGATAGCCTTTAATGTATATGTATTTATTTTTGCAAATTTTACGTTGAGATATGACTTTTACTTATACCCATGCAACAGTGCCGGCTGAAATACTTTCAGGTGCAGATATCTTAACAGAAAACCAATTATTAACTGATCCATATACAGAACAAAGTTTTGAACTAATTTAATAAGTCATCACTTTGATGGCCGGCTTGTTATTTACAATGGTTACCACAAAGATTTTATCGTATTCATTGTCTGCCAGGTTTTGAAATTTTTCTTCTTTCAATAGCAGGTTTACCAACCCTGGTATTGTGTTGGAATGACCAGCAACTACAATTGTTTTTCCGGTTTGTTTTAATAATAACTCTGCAAATTCCCGTTGTTTTGCAGCATCATAAAACTCGATTTCTTTTGATGTTTGTTTTGCCCATGGAGCCAACGTCTGTTGGGTACGAATATAGGTGGTACTATAAAACCCGTCAGGCTCGACGCCCGGAAATGAAGCCCGTAATCTTTCTGCCCGTTGCTTACCCTCTGCAGATAATTCAGGATTGTTTCCCCCGGTTGTTGCTTTTTCTGCATGTCTTACCAGTATTATCGTCGTCGCTTTTTTTGTTGTAACACTTTTTGCATTTATGCCTGCACCTGCAAAAAAAACAAGGATGAATAACTTTAATAGTGGAATTTTCATAACTGGCAAATTTAAAAGTTAAAAGCTACATAGATAAAGTTGAAAAGGTAGCACTTTATACTATTCCCATTATCGTTGGTGAAGAATTTCAACGGTTTTAGAAAACGCAGAATATTGCAGAAAATAATACAGCATGAAAAGTTTTCATTAATCCTCTTGCTTCTCTGACTTTCAGTCAGTTAGCTTCTTTTTTTGCTGTCATTTGTTCCTCTTTTTTCTATTGGATTGTAGTTTGATTACTTATTATAGTTTTTTGAACGAAATGACTAAAAGGCTTTTGGAGGTCAGCTTATGAAATTTGGTTCGGCAGTTGTTGCGTCGCACACTTCGGCTTTTGGTTATAAAATGAGCAAAGATGCGTAATGCGTTACAAGTACAAGTGAGTGACACAACGATGTTGAATAGAATGCCAAAAGCTGGTGATCAAAAAGAAAACTAAAATATTTAACCTATATGAATTTGAATAACTATACCATCAAGTCGCAGGAGATTATCCAGCAGGCGCAACAGGTGGCTTTTAATAACGGTAATCCCAATATTGAAACTAACCATGTTCTGAAAGCGTTGTTGGATGACGAAAACAGTCCTGTGGAGTTTTTACTTAAGAAGAATAACGTAAACGTTGCTTTTGTGAAAACAAAGATTGAAGAATCTATTGCAAAGCTGCCTAAAGTTTCGGGTAGTGAACCTGCACAGGCAGTCGGCCGTGACCTGAATAATGCACTCTTAAAAGCAAACAGTGTCATTAAAGATTTTAAGGATGAGTTTGTAAGTGTTGAACACCTTTTGTTGGGCATTGTACAGGGAAATGATGACATGGCTGTGTTGCTGAAGAATGCCGGTGTAACGGATAAGGGTCTGAAAGCTGCAGTAAAGGAGCTTCGTAAAGGCTCCACTGTTAACTCTCAGTCGTCAAACCACGAGTACAATGCACTGCAAAAATATGCACGTAATTTAAATGATATGGCACGCGAAGGCAAGCTTGATCCGGTGATTGGCCGTGATGATGAAATACGCCGGACGCTTCATATTTTAAGTCGCCGCAGTAAGAATAATCCTATTTTAGTTGGAGAGCCGGGCGTTGGTAAAACAGCGATCGCCGAAGGATTAGCTCACAGAATCGTAAATGGCGACATACCAGAAAATCTACGGAGTAAAATAATTTTTGCGCTTGATATGGGCCAGTTAATTGCCGGTGCAAAATACAAAGGAGAGTTTGAAGAGCGGCTAAAAAGTGTGGTGAAAGAAGTTGCAGAAAGTGAAGGCGAGATTATACTTTTCATAGATGAAATACATACGCTGGTTGGTGCAGGTGGTGGTGACGGAGCTATGGATGCTGCTAATATTTTGAAGCCGGCTCTTGCGAGAGGAGAGTTAAGAGCTATTGGTGCAACTACACTTAACGAGTACCAAAAATATTTCGAGAAGGACAAAGCTTTGGAGCGTCGTTTTCAAAAGGTAATGATAGATGAACCTAGTGAAGAAGATGCTGTGTCTATCTTACGCGGACTAAAAGACAGGTACGAAACACACCATCATGTACGTATTAAAGACGAGGCTATCATTGCTGCTGTAGAACTCTCAAGTCGCTATATCACTGATCGTTTCTTACCAGACAAAGCTATTGATCTGATAGACGAAAGTGCTGCAAAACTTCGCCTCGAAATGAACAGCATGCCTGAAGAACTGGATGAGCTGGAAAGAAAAATCCGCCAGCTAGAGATAGAGCGTGAAGCAATCAAGCGTGAGAATGATGAGGATAAACTAAAACAGCTTGCTTTAGACATCAGTACTTTAAGCCTTGAAAGAGATACGCTAAAAGCCAAATGGCAACAGGAGAAGGATGTTGTTGAAAAAATACAATCAGCAAAATCTGAAATAGAAAATCTAAAACAACAGGCCGAACAGGCGGAACGAAACGGCGAGTATGGACGTGTTGCTGAAATACGATACGGAAAAGTACAGGAGCAGGAACTAATCATTGCGGAATATTCTCAAAAGCTGGAAGAAATAAGTGAGAACAAGCGCTTATTGAAAGAGGAGGTTGATGCAGAGGATATTGCTGAAAATGTAGCGAAAGCTACCGGAATTCCTGTTACTAAAATGATGCAAAGCGAACGAGAGAAATTATTAAACCTCGAAGATGAATTACATAACCGGGTAGTAGGACAGGAAGAAGCAATTGAAGCTGTTTCTGATGCGATACGTAGAAGCCGGGCAGGTTTGCAGGATCCTAAAAAACCAATTGGTTCCTTCATATTTCTTGGTACAACAGGTGTCGGTAAAACAGAGCTTGCAAAAGCCCTTGCAGATTACCTATTTGACGATGAAACAATGATGACCAGGATAGATATGAGTGAATACCAGGAAAAACACAGTGTCAGTCGTTTGGTTGGTGCGCCTCCGGGATATGTTGGTTATGATGAAGGTGGCCAATTGACTGAAGCTGTTCGTCGTAAACCTTACAGTGTTGTTTTATTTGACGAGATTGAGAAGGCGCATCCTGATGTTTACAATGTTTTATTGCAGGTATTGGATGATGGCCGGTTAACCGATAGTAAAGGCCGGGTGGTGAACTTTAAGAATACTATTATCATCATGACCAGCAACATGGGTAGCCAGATCATACAGGATGCCTTTGAAAATGTGGATGAATATAATAAAGAGAATGTTGTTGAGCAGGCGAAAGACGAGGTGATGAATCTGTTAAAACAAACCATTCGTCCTGAATTTTTAAACAGGATAGATGAAGTTATCATGTTCCAGCCGTTGATGAGGAAAGAGATTAAAGGTATTATTAGAATACAACTTGAAAACCTTAAAAAGCTGGTAGAACAAAATGCCGGTATACAATTGGAGTTTAGCGACTATGCGCTTGATTTTCTTGCAATGAATGGTTACAATCCTCAATTCGGTGCAAGGCCATTGAAGCGGTTAATCCAGAAGGAAGTAGTTAACCAGTTGAGTAAAAAAATATTGTCAGGAGAAGTTGACAGAACAAAACCGGTCTTAGTGGATGTGTTTGATGGAATGGTAGTTTTTAGAAATGATGTTCACGAAACTGTATAAATAGGTTTTCAAGTGATTTTTAATGGGATGTTACTAAAAAGTAACATCCCATTTTTGTTTATTTATAAAATCAGGATTCAATGTCGTTGTTTTATGATTTTTATTTCCCCTGTAAGGGCTGCCTGTTTATAGAAAGGGAAATCAAAATTGTTAAAGACTCCTTGGGAGTCTCCTGTGAACAGGAACCTCCTAAGGAGCTATGAGATTTTCTTTAGTATATTTTCTATAAACCGTAGTTTCTTGGGAGCTTAAGTAAACGACCTTGAATCAGGATAGTTCTTTTTTTTATCGTTAAGCCTACCAGGGCAGTTCATTATTTTGCTCCAATATTCTTTTTACAATATCCGACTCCTGCTCATCCAAATTAAAATCATCGTTCACTTGCTCATCTTTCCCTACACCATAAGCTGCGCCACTAGAGGTATAGCCTGCAATAAAAGAAAATTCATCATCAGAATCAGCAAAATCAGTATCGGCTTTTTCTTTCCCTTCTTTCCTTTTCTTTCTTTCTTCTATGATGCGCTTATTTGCCTCTATGATTTGTTTTTTGCGTTCTTCAGAAATTACTACTCCCAAAATCTCCAGCTCTTTTATTGCACATAGTTTATCTACACCAAAGTACTTGGAATAACCCTTTATGAGGTTCTTGCCATTATAGGTTTTAATCCAATCTGCCGCGACAATTAGACGGGATTGGAGCTTGTAACGCTTTCTTTGGGGCTGTCTATTCTTCAGACTCATGTTTTTGCATCATATTGATCAAGTTATATAAAGAGATGATGGAATATTTAAAAAATTTTTCAAAAGTAGCTGCAAAACTATATTTCTTCGGTTCATGCAAGCGACAATTGATACTTCTTTTTCATTTAAAGTTGTTTGAAACTACTTTTATAAAAGTAAAATCGGGTGCTAACTTTGTTAATCATTCGCAGTTTTTATTTTTTCTGTAAAGATTAATTATTGTGAGGTTTTTAAAAAAAGTCAAATATGTCTTTAAAGAATTTTTTTGAGCAACACTTACAACTCCATACTTTAAGAATTGAATTGAAATCAGGCAGGGTGTTAAGATACCCGATTGATCCGAGAAGAAAACAAGAGTTGGAAGAATGGATGAGAAATCCCGCAGATCCGTTTAGCAGTCTTATTAGTTCTTTTTTATCGTTTTATTCTGATTATGACCGTATGGTTTTTATACGTATTTCTGCTGTAAACCGGTTTACCTTCCTTTGGGACCCTGTACACAGTGCAATTGATGTGGGTGCTTACAGTGATCCTTTTAATATTATTAACAACGATACAAAGGAAGATACTTTCATTGATGCGGAAAAACAAGTTGATGAAGTTAAAGAAACTCCTCAATGGTTAAAGAATTTGGATTTAGATGAAATTCCGGAAGATTATACTTTTCATGCTGACAATGATGATCTACAAGATGCTGAATTTGAAAATTTTGAAGGACCAGATATACCGGATGCAATTGTTTTGGTTGATAACGAGCAGGAACCATATCTGTATTACAGTCTCGACGAAGAGCAGGATTATATACAGATTAATAATAAAACAGGCTTTAATAGTGTAGCATTAGAAGGGCGTTTTATTTCGTTTGCTGACGAGAATGGTGAAGAGAATTATATTCCTGTCGAAAATATTGTTTGTCTTGATGTTTCCCGGCGTTTAGTATATAACGACCAGGAGTGGGAAGAAATAGAAAGAAAGTGGATGTTAGATAATAACACGAATTAATATCTTCTTACCATCATTTTACATTTATGTGTAGAAATGATCTTTCAATTTATTGTGGTACAATTTTTTATAAAGTCCCCGAAACAATTACTCATTTAATTCTAATTATTTCTTGCTTATGAGCGCACCTTCGATCCTGGGTATTAACAGAACACAAGACGGAACTATTTCAATATTTGAAGGCAGTAAACATATAATGTCAATACATAAAGAACGTCTTACCAAACGCAAACATCACTGGGGCAGATTAGGTGACATGAAATTGTACAAAGAGCGTATTCCGGCAGTAGACAGGGAGTATGATTTGGTTGTAGAGTGCTGGAGCGCAGATACTGAAATTGAAAAAAAAGAACAATATCACGAGGAGCTTAGAACGGTTTTGAACCTAAAGCCGGAAGCCCGTATCATTGAAATATCACACCATCTTTCTCACTTGTATAGTTGTTATCCGCCAAGTGGTTTTGATACCTGTGCAGTTATGATTATAGACAGTGTTGGCAGTCCTGTTGAGCACATAAAATATGATTATCCGGGCAAAGAGAGCAAG
>Ga0210040_10010964_pt1 | contig 10327 bp, 9 predicted proteins | sample CryGeyCG12114_NA_FD_185462 | JGI IMG/M metagenome (GOLD analysis project Ga0210040, IMG submission 185462) | Groundwater microbial communities from aquifer - Crystal Geyser CG19_WC_8/21/14_NA (SPAdes) (version 2) | ecosystem: Environmental > Aquatic > Deep subsurface > Groundwater | place: USA...
TGCAAATAAACTGCTGTGACATCAGAGTTGAATGTGTCTACACAGACAGAATACAAAAACTAGAGTAGATTTTGTTGAACGCGTGTGATCTAAAAGTAAAGCTGTGGGTAAGAGGGTTGCAAACAGATTAAAATGACAGAGAGAGAGACTAATAATATTGTAGAAGTAAATACAGTCATCCAATGTTTTAAACAGTTTTAACTTTATGATTCAACCAACTGGTTTAACATGGAAAGATCATTCAGGTTTAAGCTGCCATGGATCGATTTTTGCAGGTTGGATGAAAAACCAAAACACGAGGTCTTAGTGTCTTAAGTGTGAGTGTCTTAAGGGTCTCTAATGGGTTAAGTTAGGAATAAAATCATTAAAAAATTGAAAGAGTTCTTATCATACTATAATAATATAGTGGCACTGGAAAAAAATTGAGGCTGATTGAGATAAGGATAAGATACATAACAACTAGAACAGGACTATGTAAAAACCACAGGTAGCTATTTTATTTCAAGACCAAAAATTCCAGGGCTGGAAACCTCCGATAGAGCCATTTATCAAATAATGTCACAGTCAAACGTTAAGTTATCAGTAATTGATAGACAAATTAAAAAGTTGATATTTCAGAAAGAAGTAGAAGTAGGAGAGGATAGCGCATGGAGAGCGAGAGTAGATAGGCAATATGAAAATTCTCAAACCACCGCAAGTAAATTCTGGGAATTGGCAATAACAACTACATAATACTGTTATGAACCATTTAAGAAATTTAATAGTCATTTAAATATTTTTAAGTAAAATAAAAGAAATTAGAATTGAAAGTTAAAACTAAAACGAATCTGGAATGATAAATAGTTAGATGCAAAATTAACTAAAGTAGAAATAGAAACATATTATTTACATCTGATTCGGTCTGATCCATAAAAAGACAAGTAATAGTTTACTAGGACAATTTTTTTAAGAAAAGATGGATACATGAGTACGGTGGTATATAATTTTGTATTATTCTTTAACATGATAGGGGAAAGTAAATACGGTTTTATCTGAAACTTACTCAAAGTGTGTACTTATCTGTACGCTTTTTGAACACGTTTAATATATTCCTGGGCAATGAATTTCCCTTTCCTTTACCATCAGGAATATTTTTTGGTTCCTTAGACGGTTCAATATTGTCTTCACGAAGTTCTTGCATACTTGTTACCTTAACTTTTGAATTCGCAAGACCTAACGACACCTCCTTTTCGATTTTATCAGAGTGGCTTCCTTGGGATTTAGAGCGACGAGAAGATGACTGATGAGTTTTCAGACACGTTCTAATGAGTTCAACGACTCCTTTACGCTTTTCCTTCTGGTTTTCTAACAACAAAAAATACAAGCAAGGTAGTTAATTCGACAGGTTTACGGAAGACATAGTTTCATTTGACTAAGCGGAGAGATTGCAGTATTTGGGGAGATGTTCAAATCGCCACCGATTAGTCAAAATAATAATTTTTGAAAAATTGAAGAAATAAAATCAGTTCAGTTAGTACAGACAGTAAGAGTAATGTAGAAGAAGATCGAAAAACACCAATGTATATGATTGGAGTCTGATTCAGGTCCAAGGCGAACATACGTATTAGTCATACTCAGGACTCATAACAGTAACAGTGGAAGTAATCAAACCAAATTCAGCAAAACTAAATGAATGGCCTTACCTAATCCATCGAATGAGCCAACCAAGTCAATACGGTCCACACTGTCCACTCCGAGAGTTCCACTAGCAATTGCCTTAGCCTCATCTTGAGCCTTTTTGCTACTACTCCAAGGATTAAGTAGTCCACGTCGAAAAAAACTTCGCGCTCGAGAGGAGGACGGAGCCTTCGCTCTAGATTTCAATTCAATTTCAGTGCTAGACTCTTTCACTCCCTCGTCAGTGAAATCAGTTTGAGCTTTTCCGATGACAGATATGAGATGTTTTTTAGGTTCAGATTCCATTTCCACATTCGTCTTGGTCTCAATTTCCTTGTCTTTGAGAATGACATCCCCAGTATCAGCCTCATCAGTCTCAGATTCGATTTTTATCTCCTCCACAAAATTGTCTCTCCTTTGATCCTGTTGAAGAGCTGTAACTCGCTGACTAGCAAGTTGCAAGATCTCATCCACAGATGAAGAAATATTCCTAAAGTCCTCACTCCTTTTTTCATTAGATTTGAATTTTTGAATGTTTAAAAAATCCACCTGTCTTATAGATTTATCCGTTCCTGTTCCAGTGCTAAAGTATGTAGGCACGTCCTCCTGGCTAGTACTTTTATTTCCCAGTCGGATGCTTTCACGGCTTGGGTTAGGCACTTTAGTTCCCGAACCGGCAGCTCCTAACGATGCCCGACCAGTCGACCGGTTTGAAGGCTTTTTCATGTCGTAATGAATATCAGCTTGGATCAAATTAGTCTGACTTGGAGGTATGTAACCGACCCCAAACAGCCCACATTCAGACTTTTTGGACACAGTAGCATTGCTTCTGAAAATAAGTTCTTCTTTTACTACAGTGTGAGAAACAGACGCATCAACATCCCCATCTCCTGTTTAAAACAAGTTATCTAATTTGAAAATCGAGCCACGTTGAAGACGCATGATTGTTATTATTATGATGAATTGAAGAAACAATAAATGGCAAATAACGTCGTTACCCTTCGTTTAATACCTTCGTTTGGAAGAGCAAAAGGCTCCTGTTTTGTTTTTATCGAAACGAATTCTGATTTTTCGGTCTCAACGATCGATTCTTCATCTTCTGCAAAAATATTCACATCATTAAAGTTCACAAACTTAAAGTTGAACTATACTAATGGTAGGTTTAGTGTAAGAACAGTCTGAAAGACCAAACGGTTTTACGGTATAAATCGTAATCTAAACACCGTAGATTTTTTTCAACTGGATACCCATACAATTTCAGAAAGTACCGATTTCAATAATGACATCACTTGTTCGCGCAGTAATTTTTTCCCCCGTAGTTTCTTCAACGGATTTAATATCAGTAGATGGATCAGAATTCTGATCAACATGTCTTTCAACAGGTGGATTGATTCCTGCTTCTGCCTTATTTTGTTTTTCAATTATGCTAGTGTCGAAGTCTTTTGCTGACTCAACACGTTTTTCTTCCTTTTTCTTTGGGGCATTAGGAGAATTCGAAGATTGCTCTGAAAGGAAGAGAAGCTGTCCGTAATCATCTACTTCGTAAACTATAAGAACATGTTAGCTTTTTTATTAAGTAGCAAGTAATCACCGTTATTAGTAATTTTTGATTTACGCCGCCGCTTCTTCGGCTTCTTTTTCTTGCTTTGCGATAATACTTCTGGCCCAGGACGATTTTTAGATGTCTCTGATGATAAAACGCTCTCCTCTTCAATGGAGAAAAGACACGATTTCCTCTTTGAGTACACATCATCAACAACAGACCCAGATGAATTAGGATCTTCATTAATGAAAACTGTAATGTCTCCTGTCATAAAAAAAGTAATTGTTCCAACTACGACTGAGACAGGCGGTCTAATCAACAATATTAAATGGGCATTATTTTATTCAAGCTCTCACCAGTCTCAGGATCTATAACTTCTGCATATGGAGCAATTTTCAAAGATAAATTGGTCCCTTCATCCTCTGTGGATGTAAATGCACAAAAAAATGAACAAATATTAAATACAAAAACCAATGAGTGTACAACTACAATCAGTCATATTCAAAAAATAGTAATGATTTCACCTTTCTGTCCATGGAGACCCTCCGCATGAACTGCTTCAGGTATGTTGGTCCCACTGCCGTTAGCACTAGCCATTTAAAGATTCTGTCATACAAAATTACACAGCATAGCTAGTTGTTAGTTAAAAATAAATTATACTGACAATTTATTACTATTATGGGAGTAGGAGTAGGAGGATTGAATTATTCTTTAATTCAAATATTCAACGAATTTTAATTTTTGAATCTTTATACTGAAAGAAAACCAACGGACCAACCACGAATCGACAATATCCAATCCGATAATGAAAACTTTCTTCGAATTGGCCCAAAATTGTTAATCCTCTCGTAATCAAGCAATTAATTGCGTTAAAAGCCCGGTGTAATTAAACAATTGACACAAGAATTTAGGTTATGGTTTCACGAAGGATTTCAGCTAAATTCTTTTGACTAACATGGAGACGACCGGCAAACTTTCCCCCCTTTTATTCAACTGTTTCGACTTGGTAAACAAAATACTCTGATCGGCGTAATGCGATAGCAACAGCAACAGACAAAGCTAGTAGGGCTCATGCAGCTCGGCAATTTGGCTCATAATCGAGTTTGTTTTGAGTGCTCTGGTTTGTGAACCTGTTAAGCATGGATTGAAGGTTATGTACGTTCGTGTCTCTATTTCAGCTTCGGCGTTGGAGACTTACAAAATGTGACTTCGGAAAAATGTTGGCTACATTTTATTTAGAGTTGGAAGCTTGAATTTGGTACAAAAATCCTAAATTAATAATGGCACACTTTTACACTGCCATTTTTCCATTGAATCTCTGCCTTGAAATGTATCTGCCTCTTCGATATATCTCCTTAAAGCCCCCTAAATGTCAGTCTAATTACAGCAGAGTTTAACCGTAAAGTCTAGATTTTATGATCGATTGTCATAAATAAAAGTTCAACCATCTGTATTATGGAACTGAGAAAGTGTGGGGTTTATTAGCTTTGTTCTACTTAATGAATCATAACAATGTAATGCAGCTTTTCAAGTCACAACATTGAAAAATGAACACGCACGTCCCTAACTCTCCAACAAAGTCGACAATCAACCAATGATGTAACTTGATACAAAAGACTGCAGTTTTGAAGATTAAATTCTAAAAAATTACCTTAAATAGCAAAAAAACATGTATCCTGATTTAAATACTGACAAGCTAAACAGCTACGTTGGAAAAAATTATAAATATGCTAGCGAATCAATTTTATATATTCACTCACAGTACAGTATTTTTTACTTTCTGAAATAAATGATACCATGATACACATAAAAAACGCAAGACATTCCTTCCTGTTATAAGTACCTGTTGAAATCACACATACTAAAACTATTACTAAACACCTCATGTTTTTGTCGGACAACAAGAAGAATTAGAAAAAATGGAATTCACATAAACTAATTAATTTAGTATATAGTAAAGCAAATATTTGACTAAATCCGTATGCCCTATTTTCATAATTTTCATAGTTCATCCTTTTCGGTATCAATTGAATCACCCTGCTCTTCAGTATCGGCATTTTCTTCAGGAATTTGAGAATCATCGTCTTCTTCTGGTACATCTAAATCGTCCTCGTCGATCTATTAGAAAAACGATGTTCCAACAATGAAAAAAATGACACATAATTTATCTCACATATACGACACCAGTTTTTGTACCTCCTCATCCAATGGAACTCCTAAAGTTTGTCTCATCATTTTTTCTACTGATTCAGCAAAGTCAACAGTATCCTTAAGCATAAAGCCAGACCTCAAAGTAGCAGTTCGGAACATCATCAGCGCAGTTTCTTTAGCCACCGGGTCAGCAGGATCATCATTTACACGACGCAGTAATTCTTTTACAAGAGGATGACGAGGATTTACTTCCAACGTCTTTTTCTGGCTCATGTAGTACCTACAGGATAACCACCAAACAAATCAGCCAATAGCACAAAAGTATCATTCATGTCTCAGTCTCACTCATAAAAAGACAGAAAAACAAAAGAAAACAAAACAAAATATTACTCTCTACTCATATCATTTGCTTTCGCATGAGTTTGTGATTGAATGATCCTCTCCATATTTCCAGTCCAGCCAAACTGAGAGGAAACAAGAGCGCATGGACTTGAATCGAGTCTTTCACTCAATTCGGCTTTCATGATCTATAATGAAATAACATTTCAACAAGTTAGCCACTTACGATTTTGACACGTCATCACTTTTCTGATGAGGATTTGAAATCGCCATTCGCTCCATATTTCCAGTATAAGCATAAGTCCCGGCCACCAAAGCGCAGGGTGAAGATATTAGTCGCTCTGATACTTCTGCTTTCACTATCTACATTATTTGTTAGTAATAGTTTAAGTTCTCCACTAGTAATAAATAATTTATTTCCTAACAAATTTTACTGCTTTTCAGGTAATATAAACGACAAAGCGATATGTTATGAAAGAGATCCATATCCAAGTAATGAAAGAGGCAACTTAAAAGCGCAGATTAGTAAGTAGCATTTATTAGTATTTTTAGTCAGTAACCTAACTACAAACAAACTAAAGATTACAGCTGGAAAATAGCATAGAATGAGTACAGCAGGAAGGAAGCTACACTTGTTATGACCACTTAATGCTAGAAAACATGTTTTATTAATTTTATGTACTGCAATAGCGTTTATAAATAAAGTCAATACCTGATTTTTTAAGGCATTGTTAGAAAGCCAGTCAGTCAAGGGCGTGAAAACTTTTTTCATCTCGTCCAATTTTTCTTTTGATTTTCCATCAGCCAATGTCAACCCTTCCTTAGCAACGTTTTGGAATTTCTTTCCTTCAAACTCAGGCAATGCCCCGATACAGTATTCATCAACAGCTTCCGTTAAGTAGATGACTTCAATGCCTTTCTTTAACAAACGTTCCACAAATGGGGATGTTTCTACTTCTTCACGGGAAGCACCAGCCATGTAGTAAATTGATTCTTGCTTATCCTTCATTCTGGAAACGTACTCTGTTAAAGTTGACAAACTTTTTCCCGGAGCAAATGAAGTGGGGAATTTAAGTAATTTTGCAAGCCGGCTTTTGTTAGCAGTGTCTTCAATCACACCCAATTTAATGTTTGTGGAGTATTCTGCCCAGAATTTGTCATATTCTTCGCCATCTAATTTTTTCAGCATGTCCAGAACCTTCCGGATCAACTTTTTGCGAATGATCTGTACAAACAGCATACAAATTAAAACACTGACATATGACAGTTTACGCTGACGGGACGTTCTCACACTAAAAAGTTAAATGAGCTTAGAGTTCTTTCATATGGGTAAATTAGAGAACCTACCTTGATAAGTTTATTTTGTTGCAATGTCTCGCGAGATACATTCAAAGGGAGATCATCCGAGTCAACAATACCCCTTACGAATGACAAGTAGTTAGGCATCATTTCTTGGAAATCATCAGTGATAAAAACACGTCGTACATAAAGTTTAATATTGTCAGTCTTGGTTCCATATCGATTAAAGCTTTCAGAAGGCTGGACAGTGGGCACAAACAATAGAGATTTGAATGTAACCTCTCCTTCGGCAATAAAATGAGTTTTTGCCAATGGTTTTTGACTATCTTTGGTTAACTGCTTATAGAAATCTTCATATTCACTGTCTTCAACCTCTCCTGGTTTACGAGTCCAAATTGGTTTTGACTCATTCACCAATTCCCAGTCATAAACAGTTTTAGACACTTTCTTAGTTTTTGGTTTATCCTCTTCTGTGTCATCTTTTTCTTCCACTTTGGCATCATCATCATCAATTTCGTCTTCTTTCTTTTCCGCCTCTTTTTTCTCCTCCTCCTCATCTAGTGGAATTTCTTCTTCAATCGTTTTCTCGGTCCAGATGTAGATAGGGAAGTTAATGAATTGAGAATACTTCTTTACCAAATCTTTCAAAGTTTTGTCTTCCAGAAAATTTTCTGCCTCTGGTTTCATCTGCAGACTAAAAATTGCATCGATAATTTACCGTCCAATTATCATCTTTTTTTAAGCTGTTTGAGCCGTTTTCAATTATTAAGATGGGTGAAACATACCTAACTTGTGTTCCCCGTTTAAGAGAATTTCCTCTTGGGTCTTCAACAACAGAAAATGAAGAGGCATCTGATTCCCAAATGTGCTGAATGTTGTCGGTAGCAGATTTGCTTGTTACAATCACATTATCGGCAACTGGAAAGCATAAATTGGTAAATGATTTTCAACGTACATGCTCATAATCAGAGTTAGAAAACATAATACTACATTATTTGTTATTTTATTATTTACAGAAATTTATTAGTGACAGTGAAAGAAAAACCGAATTTCCAAGTTACTTTCAACGATTATAGATCAACTTATAAATGTTTCACCTAAGAAAGATGAATAGAAACCAACTCCGAACTGTCCGATCAGATCATTTAATTTTTGAGCATCCGCAGCCTCCTGCATTTTGGACACGAAATCACTAGTTCCAGATTTGGCAATAGTTCCAAGATTCTTAACAAGTTCTTCCTTAGTCATCCCAATGCCAGTATCAGTTACACTCAACATTTTGCTCTCTTTATCAGCCTTTATACGAATACTGAATTCATTCAAGTCGTCTAGAACAGACTTGTCTGTCAATGACAAGAGACGCAACTTATCCAGGGCATCAGAAGCATTGGATATTAACTCTCGGAGGTAGATTTCTTTGTTTTTGTACAGAGAGTTGATAATGAGCTTCATCATCCGATTTACTTCGGCCTATAAATCGTAAGCAAACCCTGATTATCCTAAAACATAGACTGATACTAGGCTAGGCTGCTCAACCAAAACCATTCTGCTTGTTTACTCACTCTAGGAATTCCTAGAGTGCGTTAGCAAGCGAAAGATTTCGGTTGGGCAACTTAAAGACTGGTTTGATTTGAAGTTGAAGGCTTTTATTCCATGAATACATGTGTTAGAACCCACTGACCTGAAACACGAATTTTTCAGACTTTTCTCTCAGCTCTTTCATCTGAGCCACATTGAGACCATCTAATTTTATAGCTTCCTCCTCACGTTTTACAACATTATCATCAGTTCTAGACCCTTCTGAACCAGCGCCTAAATCGTCATTGACTCTAGGGGTGACAGATTCTTCTTCATATTTTAAACTATCTTCGGCTCTACAATACGACAGGCCTAAAAATGAAAGGTATACATACAGGTTTAGTTAAACATTGCATCCCCCATATATATCTCATCATTGAACAATATTCGTGATTAAGACTGAGTATTCGGAAAAGATAACCTACCCACGAATAAAAGGGCTGCCAAAAACACCCAATTTTTCGGCATTTTATGTTAATTTAATTGATCCGGCTGTAATTAAGTTAGCGTTTACTTTTATTAAATTACAACGATTAATCTTAATCGACTTGTGAAACGAAATAATAGTTCACAACACCACGGATGGAAAACAAATGAACTCCGGTTTGACACTGTTCTGTATTATATTCAACTGCATTCATTAAAGACAAGACCACGGCACAAATAGAAAATTCCGGATCTGGAACCAACAATGTTGAACAAATGAGTAAAACCAATCAAACATAACAGTTGACTTGACTGACTGATTATAATTCTTTCTGTCAAATCTTGACCAATTAAAGTTTCACACGCTTTGTAAATAACGCCTTGCTCCTAACTTGTGCTTTTATCATTGGTTGTCTCAAATTCGCGCTCTGTAACAACCATAGAAGTAGATAAATATGTTGAGTCTGAACTTTTTAACAATATCATGCATGCAGCAGCAGTTCTACTGGATATTTAATTTTGGGGTACAGGTACACTGCAAGAAAAATTCATTTGTACTTTTTTGGAATGTTTACAAGGCTTGCTATGCATCTATACCAGTAGGGACAAAATCATCAGCCAGGTATTGTTAAATACAATTAAGCCACAATCTTTCCCTTACCTTTCTGAAAACGCAGCTGGCGACTAGGCCGGGGCCACAACAATTATTCACCAAACTATATGCAAGTGTCAGTATTTCCTGTTACTTCAAATCGGCCATCCTTCGATGCTTTTACTAACCGCTCGTAAAAAAAATATCCAGAAAATAGGCAAAAGAAAATTTCAAACTGAACGAACCTAATGAATATCCACTTAATATAGTTAATTTCTGACCTAATCGTAATGAAACTTTCAAACGCTAAAAATTTGCCATTGACTTATGCTACTTTACTATGATAAGTATGCTACTATTTTAAGACAAAATGTCGCCATTTTGGTTTTAATCTAGTTATAGTATTAAGTTGGGCGCTGCAGAAACTGAATTGTTTCGATTATTGCACGCCAGATATCCTTGCATTTCCCCAACTGGAATTGAGCTTAAAGACATCATACCGTGCGTGCGTACATTCTTGCGTCAACTCCATGCTCCTACATAAACTTTAGCCGACCAATGTGTGCTTCATTGGCTGACAAAAGGACGTATTTCCACTAGACTAGAAAACAAAAATTATATCTACTCTACAGCGTTTTGCCTTTTGCAGATTTCTCTTGAGTACTGTCATGATTTAATATATATTCAAGAAGAAGCATATAGCATAGCGCTATATTTTACTGGCGACAAACAGACACTGACTA
>Ga0210040_10010965_pt1 | contig 10327 bp, 10 predicted proteins | sample CryGeyCG12114_NA_FD_185462 | JGI IMG/M metagenome (GOLD analysis project Ga0210040, IMG submission 185462) | Groundwater microbial communities from aquifer - Crystal Geyser CG19_WC_8/21/14_NA (SPAdes) (version 2) | ecosystem: Environmental > Aquatic > Deep subsurface > Groundwater | place: USA...
CGACACTGACCCGTTGGTCAAATCCACCATATCCTGCACGCTCTGCATAGTTTCACCGTCCCAGTCTGCCAGGTTTACGCCGGCTTTTATCCCGAAACGAATAGGCGAAGCGGCTGGCGCACCATAGCTCTGCGTTGTTCGCGGGTAACTATTCTTGTAGCTCTGTGCAGACGCATCGCTGACGATGAAGCCGAGGGCGACTGCTATAAGTAAAAGTATCTTTTTCATGATTCAAGTATTTAAAGTTAAATCTTCCGTTGCTAAGCTGCGCTGCTTGTTTGTGCAGAATGGAAATATCGTGCCAGAAAAAGTTCCTCCACCCAGCCAAGAGCTTAACAAACTAATAACACACTGAAAATCAATAAAGTAAATTCACAAGAGGTATCTCTGCCGCATCACTCTGGAGATCAAAGGGTAACTTTTCGGAAGGAAGTCAAAGGGAATGTAAAAGAGTTGAGACCAGGAAAGGGCAATGCCCTTCTTTCTTTTACACCTGTGATTTGAGTTTTGAATCTGGATTTTCCGCTTCCTGCGTTCGCAACTTTGTATATGCTGAGCTCATTACAGGAATGCTGTTAAAGCATTATTGGCAAAGGGAAAGTCATCCGAAAATCAGGAAGGGCTAGCGCGAAGAGAGGCGTCAGGTGGTGAAGCGGCGGGAAGAAAAGGGGATCTGCCGCCATCTCTGTTAGTGAGGCCAGTTGTGCATGCCCGCACGCAACCGGTTTGGTGCGCAGCAGCGTGTTGCTCAGTTGCTGTGTAACATGCGTGTACGGCAACAGCCTGTTAGAAAAAGGAAGACGCGGACTCCACGGCTTTACATGGGCTTCAAAAAACTGCCTCCGGCTGATGCCGACTTTATATACCTGCGTTCCGTCCGGCAGTTCAGAGCGTTTGAAATCAGCCAGTTCTTTGGGAATGCCCCAGTTCCGCCGCCCGTTCCAGAGGCTGTCATAAGTAGAGACATATATTTTGGAGATAGAGAATGTCAGCTTACCGCCTACCCTGACCATACCCGGTATATAGAGGAGTTCCCGGTAAGGTCCCACCTCCGAAGTCTCATAATCAGCGAGCACTACCGCCCCCACCGCACCGATATACCCGCGCTGCTGGTAACCGGACATAAACCCGTAGTGCCTGTTAAAGCTTGCCGGTATATGATAGAGCACCACCACACCGTTGCCGGTAAGCGTCCAGGGTGGCGGGGCAATAAGCGAGGGTTCCATAGCATTGCGTGAGACCAACCATAAAAAAGGGTGCTACAAGTATATACCGGTATATCTCTGCCAGCGTTTTGCACAGGCCACAATTCGCTATGCAACTAAACCTTTTGCTGTCTTATTTTCTGCCCGTCAACACGCAAGACAGGCTTTTTCGCCATATTATTCTGACAACTATTATACACTCCTGCATGTCCTCAGGCAAACTATAGCTATATGCCTGTATCAAGGGGCCTGCGAAGGCCAGGAAGATCGGTAGCCGGGACGAGGAGGTATAGGTCGCTAAAAAATAAAAAATTAGCTTTGCACCCGAAACAGAAGGATATAGCGATGAACGAAAAAACACAGGTGCGCCTGAAGCAACTGGCAGTGCACCGGGTAGGCAATAAAGCAAAAGACGAGGGTGTGGTCGTTTCGAAAGAGGTAGTGGACCTGCGGGATGAACAGCTGAGCGACCTGCTGCTGAACTACTTCCTGTCTCCTTTTAAGCAGGAGGAATTTTTCCGGTTTACCCACACCTCCGATATCGCCCTGAACGAGATGTTTGCTTATGCCGCCCTGATTTTCAGGGAGCCTTCCCGGTTTCTGGAGTATTCGGTGCACATCCTCAACCACCTCTACGAGCAGTCGGACCACCCAAAGGTGAAGAGCGGCGAACTGTACGTGGTGCATTTTGCCGGCTGCTCTATGGAAAACGACCTGGTGGAAGCAGTCGGTATCTTCAAGTCCGAAAACAAGGACACATTCCTGACCTTCCAGGACAGCGACGACAACCTGGACGTGAACTACCATTCCGGCGTAAACCTGAAAGGCGTTGACAAAGGCTGCATGATTTTTAATGTGGAGGCTGAGGACGGCTTCCGGGTAAAGCTGGTGGATGCCAACAGCACCGACGCCGTTTTCTGGAAAGAGGATTTCCTGAATGTGACAGAGCTGAAAGACACGAACTTCAACACCAAGGCCGTGCTGAACCTCTGCAAGGATTTTTCGGAGGAAGTGTTTGCCCAGACGGAAAGCAAGAAGGCGCAGGTTGATTTTATCAGCCGCTCCGTTGACTATTTCTCTAAAAGCGAGATGTTCGACCTGGAGGAGTTTACCAGCAGCGTAATAGATGAACCGGAGACGAAGGAGCGTTTCAAGAGCTACAGCCAGACCTTTGCCGAGGAGCGCGACATAGAGGGTTTCACTGACTTTGAAATCAACAAGAACACGGTGCGCAACATGAAGCGCAAGTTCCGGAACTTTATAAAGCTCGATACGCAGATCGAGATCAAATTCAGCGGCTACAACCCGGAGCAGAGCGAGCAGTACGTGGAGCGCGGCTTTGATAAGGAACGCGGCATGCACTTTTACAAAGTATACTTCTACAACGAAAGCTAACGTAACCTTGCAGAACTAATGGACAAGCCCCTTTTGTTCCCGTAACTCCGGGAGAAGGAAACCGGAACGATAATTGTTTTGAAGCTTCAGAAGAAAAGAATTATATATGAAAAAGTTAGCCTTCGCTATCCTATTTGCCCTTGCCACTACCGCCGGTTTTGCGCAGAAGACCGCCGCCGGGCAGCAGGCGAAAGTTTCTCAGGCCACGCCAAAGACACTGGAGCAGCGCGCCGAGGAGATGACTAAAAGTATGGCCTCGCACCTGCGCCTGACGGCGGAGCAGGCACAGAAAATCAATGCCATTAACTTAAGCAGCATGCAGCACGCCGAAGCAGCCAAAGCCAAGTACCAGAAAGAACCGCGTTTAATGGTGCAGCAGATGGATATTATTAGCCAGACAAGGCTTTCGCAACTGAAGGACGTGCTGTCGCCTGTTCAGTTTCAGCAGTACCAGCAGCGCCGTGAAGAGAAAATGGGCGTGCCGCGGGAAGCGCAAAGTAACCCGACCTCCAGCCAGGGAAGCATGCGCTATCAGGAAAATTAGAAGCCGCCGCCTATATAATCTATATTATATAGGCGGCTTCGTTATATGTCGCTTTTGGTCAACTGTCGTTTAGATTATTAGCTGCATATAAAAATTTGGCAGCACCCTGGTTGTCTCTCATGCCCCTGTTAAGCCACATCCGCTGTGTCTGCCGGTTCCAAATGGGCTTTTTTCACGGGTGTTCCAGCTGTTACTTCCATGTGAGGCGGCTGCTGCAGCAGGCTGAGGCGCTGGTGCTCTGTTACCACTGCCCCGGGCGGCGAAAACAGCAACCGGCCTGCCTCACGGACTGATTTGACATGCCTCAGGTCTTTGAAGATATCCACCCACTCATGAAAGACGAGGTATACCGGGTTAAACGATGTTACAGGTGTGGTAAGGCCATAGATGGGCTTTTCCTCCTCCGGAACGAAGGTACCGAACATCCTGTCCCAGATAATGAGCGTGGAGCCATAGTTTTTATCAATGTACTGCGGGTTTGAGCCGTGGTGGACACAGTGGTGCGAAGGCGTCACAAAGATATACTCTATTGGCGCAGGCAGCTTCTTCACGAGCTCGGTGTGCACAAAAAACTGGTACAGCACGGCCACCTGGTGGCATATAAAAAAGGTGAAGGGATCAACGCCCAACAGCGGCACCGGCAGGAAAAAGATGAACTTGATGTGCTGCGTCCAGCCGGTGCGGAACGAGACGGAGAAATTCATCCGTTCCGAGGAATGGTGCGTGACGTGTGTGGCCCACCAGAAGCGCTGCTCGTGCGCGATGCGGTGCGCCCAGTAGCGGCAGAAATCCACGGCTACAAAGCAGACCACGAAGCCCCACCAGGTGCGCGGCATCGCCCAGGGCACGATATTGTAGACGTAAAGCGCTATTCCAAACAACCACACCTTCAGCAGCCCGCTCAGCACCGTATTGACGGCACCAATGGTGAGGGCAGACACAAATTCTGTTTTGTGGTAGTAATTCCGCTTCTTATATACCCCCACCACCCACTCTCCTATCACCGACAGCACAATCACCGGAATGGCATATTGCATAATCGTGAGATCATCGAGGTGCCGCAAATCATCAAATGTGAATATTTCTTTTTCCATAGTAATTCTTTTGACAGGTGGCCACTGTCTTATCAACGGCCAAACAGGCAAAGAGTTAAGCGTTCAAAGCGGCACGAACCCTGATGAAGCTGTACAAGCCCGGGAAAGTACAGCCATTAAAGGCTAAACACTGATTGCAGCTTTGACGCGTTATATTCCCAAAAAACTTTCGCTTTCGTACATTTGCAGCAAAAGAACGTACCATGCGCATCAGGAAAAAAGTAAAAGCAGCCTTGCCGGCACAGGGCACCCGCTTCGTCGCCCTCGATATTTTTGTGAAATCCGCCGAGAAGGAAGGCTGGACCGAGCAGGAAATCCAGTTCGTGATCAACGAGGTGGTAGAAGCGCAGGATGACAAAGAAGGCCGCGAAATTCTGAAGGATTATATGCTTTGAAAGGCAAGAGCAGCCCCCGGTGCAAAGGGCTGCTCCTGTCTCCAAGTCCGGGACTTTTCCGGCGACTAGGTTACCTGCGGCTGCAGTTGGAGCTCCTGCTGGTGTTGCTGCAGCACGTCAATAATAAAGCTGATATGCTCCTGCAAATCCACCCCAAACAGCGCGGCCCCCTGCCGCACCTCTTCACGGTCTACAGAGGCGGCAAAGCTTTTCTGCTTCAGCTTCTTCAGCACCGACTTTGCCTCCAGCCCCTGCAGGCGGTCTGGCCGCACCTGGGCACAGGCTACAACAAAACCAGTCACTTCGTCGCAGGCAATAAGGGCTTTATCGAGCAAGGTATCGTAACTGACGCCCCAGTGGGTATAATGCGCCGATATGGCGTGGGCGATCTCCTCCTCTCCCCGCTCGCGCAGCAGGTTCACAATTACGTTCGGGTGTTGCGCCGGGTATGCCTCGTAGTCGGCATCGTGCAGCAGGCCAGTAATGGCCCATTTGTTTTCGTCTTGCCCTAACTTCCTGGCGTAGGCCAGCATCACCAGTTCCACAGTGCGTGCGTGGCGCAAAAGGCTTTCGCTCTTCGTCATGCCCTGAAGTGTATCAGAGGCCTCCTTGTGTGTCATATATAAAATATTGCGGTTGAAGAAACGAAAGTAACAAATCCGGCAGTGCAGTCAAATTGAGGTTTTTGAAAACAGATAGGTTGATGTTGCCTGTGATTTCTACAGGTTAGACGACTGACTTGTACAGCGAATTGTTGTTATGCCAGTGGAGGGGGTGTGCCGTTTTGATCAGGGGGCCGCCGCTCCTGCTGCAGCACGGCCCGCAGTTCTTCGCGCAGCAGCCTTATGTCCTGCTGCAGCGCCTTTACCTGCGTGGCTCCTACCACCTCGGCCTCCGCGTTTCCGGCATCGCTGTCGATAAAGAAAGTGGCGAGTGTGGCCGTGAAATAGCCAAACACCGCAAAGCCGTACATGGCCAGCAGCAGGCAGAGCACCCGGCCCTCCGCCGTCACCGGAAAATAGTCGCTTCCGATAGAGGTGAGCAACATCACTGTCCACCAAACCGACTCACCGTAGGTTTTGATGCCGTGCTCGTTTTCGAAGGCGTACATGCCGGCTGCCCCGGCCGCGATCACCACCAGCGTAAGGGTGGCGACATAGCCGAAGGCCCGCCGCGACATGGCCCTGCTCAGGCTGCGCATGCCCCTGTTGATGGAGCCGACGACTTTTACCAGGCGCAGCCCCCGCGTTGCCCGCACAGTGTTAATCAGCCTGAAGGCCCGCGTAATGCGGAAAAGCCGCAGGGCAGGCACAAGCAGCGAAATAGTGGTGAGTATATTGTGGCGCAGAAAGCGCCCTTTGTGGGGCGCCAGTATAAACTTTATGATGAAATCTAAGATAAAGATGCCCCAGATAATGTTGCTGATCAGCTGCAGCACAGGGCTTAGCCCCCATATAAACTCCACCACCAGCAGCACCAGCCAGATAAAGCCCAGCACTACCATCGGTAGTTCCAGGGCATCCTCTATCCTGTTAAGCAGTTCGTAGCGCTCATGCTCCAGTTCCTGCTTCTCCGGGTCCTGCAGCAGCTTTTTTTCCCCCATAGGTATTGGTTTGTGCAGTAACAGCACTCCTGCTGTTACTGCTTAGGGTACGGCTCCGGAAGCAGTTCGTTTATACAGGCAAAGCCATTTAATTCATTTTAGCGATCTGCACATCATCCCAAAAGCCCATTACTTTGTCTTTCTCGCCGACCAGAATGTCGATGCGGTTCCGGATGCGGCGGTTCATGATGTCGCGGACAATGTAGGTGCCGTCCAGTTCATCGGACAGGCCGGTTACCTGCAGGGAGTCGCCGTAGCTGATCTCGCCGCCCCAGCGGCTGTGCAGGTCCCGCGACACTGCGATCCAGCGGTGTTTCTTGGGGTTCTTCTTGTTAATGCGGGAGCCATCAGCGGTGATATAGGGGGTGGCATCGGTTTGCCCCGGCACGGGGAAATACACAGAGGCGGAGACAGTGAATGTTTCTACGGTTGGTTCTTGTATATCTGCTATGGTACGGCTGGGGGCTCTTAGCTTCCATACCGTGTCGTTCTGTTCTGTTGTCGGTGCCGGGGATTCTTCGTTAAATAAGGAAAATTCTTCTGCCACGGCTACCATAATGGAGAACGCGGCTGCGAGTAATTTTGTCCTAAACATAAGCTATCCTTTTCGTGGAACATCGTTTTTCATAATGATAACACGCTTTAACGGCAGCTAAAAAGAATGGTTATATTATGCCGCACAAGCGGCTAAAAATCGAGCTTTTAACAAAAACAGGTGGCATTATTATTTAAATAATATATTATATAATTTACTTTATAGAATTAATACTATATGCTTACCATAGAATACACCTATAAAGGTATATAGCTAAAAATTTTAGGATTGAAGTAGCATAGCTTTTTATTGCCGGCGTCACCTGTTCCTGTGGAACATTTTTCAAGTCGTTCCTGAGCGCCTGCAACCGCACCGCTGACAGTTCGCTATATATTACTTAAAGCTGAATTTTGAAATGTAGGCACAACATGCCAGTTGCCGCAGCAGCAATTAGCTGCTGCGCAGGTGTTAACAGCGGATGCTGTCAAAACTTATGATTTCTTTTTATTGAAGTACTTGTCATATACCACATAACCGATAAATGCGGCAAGACTGATCACTGAAACCCAGATCAGGCCTGTTTTCATGCGGTCGGTGTTTTGCCCGAGCCAGGCCAGCAGCACCGTGAGCGGCACGATGCCGGCCAAGGTGGCCCCGATAAAGCGCAGGAAGCCCATGCGGGCCAGCCCTGCCACAAAGCTCACCGCATCGTTCGACAGGAAAGGGGATATACGCGCGATTATGATGGCCCATATGCCATACTCGTTCACAAAGCCTGTTACTTTTCGCTCCGATTTTCTGCCGATCAGTTTGCTCACACCGGCCTCGCCCACACCATGCCCAATCCAGTAAGCAACTGTGGAGGCCACCAGCACGGCCACGATCGCAATCAGGGAGCCCCACAGCGGCCCGTAAGCGATAATTGCCACCAGCATCAGCGCTACCACATTTACCACGAGCAGGAACATCTGGGCCACCATCGCCAGCACGATAAAGAGCGGACCCCATATACCAAACTGGCTCACCCACGCTGATATGCGTTTTTCGTCGCCACTCGTCAGCACATCCCAGCCGTTGTTCACACTTTGCTGAAAGCCCGGGAAAAGGAAGTAAGAAGCAATCAGCGCCGCTATCAGCAAACCCGTGATGACCAGCGGCCACTTGCTTTCCTTGCCTTCGTCGTTATCTTCCCTCCGGTCATTACCCGGCTGCTCAACTGTTCTCTCCGGCTCATGCTGGTAGCCGCCCCTCAGATGCTGCTGGTCATCCTGGTACTGTTTATGCTCTTGCTTTTCAGTCATCTCGTTTCAAATTCCGTTTCCTCTTGTTAGACGAAACAGCCGCATGCTTGGTTGGCATATGGGCCACACCGGTAGCAGGATCAAGCGTATAAGAGACGCTTTTATTTTTTTGGTTTACAGGCTCCTGCACGGTATAGCGCACGCCAAAGTAGTGGTAGTTCGCGCCCAGCGTGTTGCTCATATGCCGCTGGATCACAGTAGGTGAAATGGGCGGTGGCCCAACCGGCTTCGGGTTCCCTTCGCCATATACAATCGCCGCCACCAGCCCCGACAGCAGCCCGGCCACATGCCCTTCCCACGACACCTGCTCCTCGTTCGGGAACAGGCCGTAAAAGAGGCCGCTGTATAGGAACAGCACCGCCAGTGAGATGGCCATCGCACTGCGGTTCTGCCGCAAAAACCCATTGAACAGCAGGAAACCTGCCAACCCATATACCACGCCGCTCGCGCCCACATGATACGCCTGCCGCCCGATCAGCCAGGTCAGGGCGCCGCTCAGGACATATACCAGCACAAGCACACGCGTTGCCACCCGGCGGTGAAGGAACAGTATAAAGCCCGACAGCAATACCAGCGGGAAGGAATTGGAGAGCAGGTGCAGCAGCCCGCTGTGAATGAGTGGGCTGGTCACGATGCCAATCAGGCCGAAGAAGTTGCGCGGCAGCACCCCGAGCCAGGTCAGGCTGGCACCGGTAAGGTAGCTGAGCAGGCTGATGAGCGCCAGCAGCGCCACAAACAGGGTACCGGGCAGAAAACTGTAGCCAAAGCTTGCCTGCTGGTCGTGTAGGTCATCCGGGTATTGGTCGGGGAAAGATGTCGGCATGGGTGTGACAGGGAGCCGTTTCTGCTCCCTCCTTTTCAGGAAAGATAAAGTTTCTAAACAAAAAGCGGCACATAAAACTTTATCTAATTCTGGCGTTCAACGTAAAGTAGTGGCTCAAAGTAAGCTGCTGCCGGCGGGCTAAACCCCGTGCCCCTGCTTTGGCCTGCTGCGCGACATGGCAGATGCCTGTACAGGAGAGCAGGAAAAAGTGGCGATCCATTTACTATGTTTCATACAAATCAAACCTTATATACAAAGCTGAAGTGGTTGGCACCGTATACCCTGCTGCCCTTGTTGCTGCTTTCCTGCAACGGCACCGCCGAAGACACTCCGCAGGAGCGGGAGCTTACTGCGGAGCCGCCTGCTGCCCTGGCAGTACACCGAGCACCGTATATACGTGCCGCCTCCCTGATCAAAGCGTTGCAGGAGCCGGAGACAGAATGGGTTGACTCTGTTTTCAACACACTCACCCCGGAGGAACGCATTGCCCAACTCATTATCATCGAAGCTTTCTCAGACCAGGGGCCGGAGTACGAAGCCGATGTGATGCGACTGATCAAACAATACAAAGTTGGCGGCATCATTTTCTTTCAGGGTGGGCCGGTGCGGCAGGCTCTGCTCACCAACCGCTACCAGGAAGCGGCCAAGGTGCCCCTGCTAATCTCGATGGACGCGGAAACCGGTGTGGGGATGCGCCTGGACAGCACCGTGCAGTACCCGTTTCAGCAGATGCTGGGTGCCGTGGCCGACAACGGCCTTATTTATAACATGGGCGCGCAGATAGCAGCAGAATTCAAGCGCCTCGGCATGCACGTTAACTTCGCCCCCGTTGCCGACATCAACAACAACCCCAATAACCCCATCATCAGTTACCGCTCATTTGGCGAAAACCGCATGGATGTGGCGGCGAAAAGCCTGGCTTATATGCGGGGCATGCAGGAAAACGACATCATTGCCGTAGCCAAGCACTTTCCGGGACACGGCGACACAGACGTAGATTCGCACCTGGACCTACCCGTCATCCCCTTCGACCGGCAGCGCCTCGACTCGCTGGAGCTTTACCCGTTCCGGGAGCTGATCGAGCAGGGGCTGGGCGGTATCATGGTGGCCCATATGCACATCCCCAAGCTGGATTCCTCCGAAAACCTGCCCTCCACCCTTTCCAAACCGATTGTCACCGGCCTGCTGAGGCGGGAGCTGGCTTTTGAGGGGCTAGTGTTTACAGATGCCATGGTAATGAAGGGGGTGACGAAATACTTTGCGCCCGGCGAGGCAGAAGCGCGGGCCCTGATGGCAGGCAACGATGTGCTGGAGCGGCTTAAGAGCGTGCCCAAGGCCATCATGGCCATTAAAGCGGCGATTGCCCGGGGTAACCTGACGCAGGATGAGATCGACCGCCGCTGCAAACGTGTGCTGGCAGCAAAACAGTGGG
>Ga0210040_10010966_pt1 | contig 10325 bp, 13 predicted proteins | sample CryGeyCG12114_NA_FD_185462 | JGI IMG/M metagenome (GOLD analysis project Ga0210040, IMG submission 185462) | Groundwater microbial communities from aquifer - Crystal Geyser CG19_WC_8/21/14_NA (SPAdes) (version 2) | ecosystem: Environmental > Aquatic > Deep subsurface > Groundwater | place: USA...
ATACCACGGTACAAGCATGTACCGTGATAGCTCCGAACCATGGGTGTGCAAGACGATTTTGTGTAACTTACCTACCTAGGTACCCTACATCAAGGTCGACACCAAGAGATAGAAAAAGGCGACTCCGAAAGGTAGTCGGCACTCTTGGGCGCGCTAGGAGGTGTCAGTATGAGCGTGGTGCCGCTACTCCCAGTACGGACTGGCTCGCACGATTCGCAGGCGAGAAGGTGCAGTAGCGTTGGCTTGGCCGCAGTCGATACGTCCGACCTAGTCCACAAGTGGGCGTGTAACTAGGCAGAATGGACGTGCAGTGCGTGCCTTCAACTTCCTCGACCACTCTCCGATGGCGCCAGGAAATGATGAGTGGGTCGCGTGCTCGCTAGCAAAGTCTAACAGGACTTGAGGCCGATGGAAATCTCCCTCCTGGCGTGCTCCGCACCTGCATGCTTCAACTTGTCACGCTTGCACTTTCAACTTCCCACGCCGCTGCACTTTGCCAGTGGCTGCAAAGTGTCCGTGTCCGTGACCAACCGTGACCTCGACCTTGACCTCGACCTTGACCTCGACCTTGACCTCGAACGCGTGGTCGCCATCAACGCACTTGCGGCTTGCCAGAGGCGCCAGCCAGCCATCCTGGTCACTCAGCCGTGGCACTATTCAAAAACGCCAACGTGTGGCTGCAGCACTGCATGCATCTCGTTCCTACCACTGCACGAAACCTTCAAGTTGGCCCAAGCACAGTCACTCCAGTCTACTGTATGGTACAACATGGCACCAGACATTGCCATAGACACAAGCGAAGACAGCAGTCAGCGACAAGTCGACTCGATGCTTCCTCATGTCTTGTCCTGTCCTTCAGCTGCGCCCGTGGATGCACGTCCTATCTGTCCATCTCCCACCTCCCATCTGCCCATCCTGCATCCATGGGGGCACACTCTGCTGCACCACATCTGGCCTTGTCCTCTTCCGCTGTAGTCGTGTCTGAGCATGCAATCTCGCGCGATCCGTTTGGGAATAAGCAACTGGATCCAGACCCATCCTCGAGTAGACGATGACTGAGACCCGAAGCCCCTCAACCACATCCGCCTAGTGTCCAGCGTGATGCACCTATCGCCGCCATGCCCATCTGATCCTAGCCCTCACCACTCACTGCAGTCTCCGCTGTCCGTTTCGAGCGGCCCTCCTTCTTTTTAGGCGATCCGGGCGACAGGCCAGTCCAGCCTGCCGTCCGCCAGCTCCCACTAAAAGCGCCAGCTGCAGCCGTCGAGGAAAAGGATCGTGGTTTGCATTCTTCAACTCGGACCCTCGCCAGCCTGATCAGTGATCAGGCCTTGTCCATCACCTCATACACATACACACATACATACACACGTCGTCGTCGCCGTATCGTTCCCGTGTCGCAGTCTCTGCGCGTCCATAATACTTTGGCACCCATCTCACCCTTCTCCGACGCATTTGGGTTTCCAAGGAGCAGGAGCGTCCGCTGATCCTTACCCTTGTCAGTATCGTGGATTGACCCAATTTCGAAACCGATAAGCACAACATCCAGGACCTCCCGCTGCGCGCGCGCAACGATCACTACGCCCCATCTGTCAGCTCCATAACATACTTGCGAATTTCTAATATTGGTACAACTTCTGTTCAACACTCTCGCTACCATCATCGTCGACCGCACGAAAATCCTTTACACGACGCTGCGGAACTACCCAGCCCGAGATCTAGCACGCCCCCGAGCGGAACAGGTATCTCAATATCTATAGATATCTCCAAAGTCATCTTGCACCACCTGCTTGCTCTGCACGCTTGCTAAGCACGACGTTGTAATTGTGGTCCCTCGATCGGACGCCCGATCCAGAAGTTGACAATTTATCGTCAAAAGAAGTGCTCAGCGACAGTGACTAAGGAGCCGTGTTAAGGCATCGAACCATAAATCAGGCATTCTGGCGCTCGTTGCAGTACCCCTCCACATGGGGACATCATTAGATGCTCTCAATGCGCCTTCCAGCTTGACTCAGCGGCGACAGGCAGCTTCGAACCTACCAAGCTTCGAGCTGCCACCACCCAGCAATTTGCAACTGGCTGCTGGCTTTGGTCAAAAGTTCCCGTCTCTCTCTACCATACATTCTTCACAGCCACCGCATCAAGTTAGCGTCGGCAACCTTCTTACTCCTCCTTCCAACTCTGCTTCCGAGAACAGTTCTGGCTCCGTAAACGTTCCCGTCGCCAATGGCACAACTCCAAACAGTCAAGGCATGCCAGTGTTGCCCTATACTCCCACCTTCTGGAACACTGGCAATACACCAAACGGCTACAGTAGTGGCTTCACGCCGCAACCTTGGCAAAACTCCAATCCTCTGTTTCCACCACGATCAATGTTTTCTCCTGCAGCCTCCTTCCAGCGCAGTAACAGTAACAACAACAACTCGCAAAACGTAGGCGAAAACTCTGCCCTACCACCGCCTCCTTACGAGTCGCACTCAATCCCTCCATTCTCCCATTCGGTAGGCCTTGCATCTCCCACAAGTTCTGGCGGACACCGTGGACAACAGCAGTCTATGACAAGCCACATGATGCACAAAACTGGAAGACCTCACAGTCAGCAACAGCCGACGCAATCGGGGGATAACAAATCCCACTCAGCGCCATCACTCTATGGCGGCATGAATACCACATCCGCCCCTTCGCAGTATTCGTATCCAGCACCTACCACAATGTCACAGAGTCCTCATACGAGCAGCGCCCCTGTATCTCGAGTCTCTCCGCCCCTACATCAGCATTCTCTCGGTCAAAGTGCACCACAAAATCATTTTATCCGGCCTCCATATCCATCATACTCTTTGCCAGCAATGCCAGGACCCGCTATGACCAATGTACATAGTCCTGGTGCACAAATGTCAATGGTTGGTAACATGCAAGCCGGGATGCTCCCAATGGGTTTCAACAGTGGTTATGCCGCCAATCCTCAGGCCATGTACGGCCAACAACGCGCCAACTCACCTCAGCAGCCCAGCAACAACGACCGGCCGTTCAAGTGCGATCAATGTCCTCAGAGTTTCAACCGCAATCATGATCTGAAGCGACATAAGAGGATTCATCTTGCTGTGAAACCATTCCCTTGCAATCACTGTGACAAGAGCTTTTCGCGCAAAGACGCTTTGAAGGTTCGTGATGGTGTATCTTCTATTCTCCCCAACCAGGCTAACGTGATTACAGAGGCATATACTGGTCAAGGGCTGTGGCAGTCGAGGCTCCGCAGATCTCAATGGCTCCGAGGATACTGTCAAGTCGGAATCCGGCAGCGACGATGTCAACGAGAGCCCTGTTGTGGCGGCGACGAGCGCGTGAAAAGAAACCGCACTCGAAGTTCGATTTCTACCTTAAGTTCTCCTTTACGGCCCTGTGATGGTCGTCCAAGGTCTTCTGCGTCGATTAGAGGGGATTATGGCTCATGAATGTTGATGTTTGTTGTATGTGAGAACGGAGCGGGCACAGACTGCTTGATGGACATGGTATTTTGCTTGTTTGATTTTTGACTAGATACCACTTTGCTCTTGAATTTGGGAGAAGGATATGTGAATATGCTATGGCAGGGCGTTGGTGAGATTTGCACGGCAAGTAAATGCAAGTTGGATAAGGAAGTCTGCGGTTCAGCGTTAAGATATAGTTCTAATGATTTCTTACCACAATTCGATCTTGAATACATCTCTCTAGCAATAATTATAGTCAGGGTGTGTACGCCGTGGCACACTCCATCGTCTAGATCCCTGCTACCATATTGGGTGGCTGAACCGTGGCGTTTAGCCTCCTTAGAGATGGAGGCTGTCACGGCGAGGGTCAGAGTGAGGGTGCCTGTGCTTGGGCCTACGAGTAAGACATTTTGGAACACTTCCGCTGCCAGTGTGACGCTGCGCTGCGGCCCTGGCACCCTCCGAGTCAAAGTTTCCCCAAACCAAGCTTTAGACATGGTCAACCAAGCTTTTGCGAAGCTCGATCTGGAATTGCCCCGCATCCGAGTCGTTCCTGCATGTCAAGCTTCAAACATACCTACCTTAGCTACTGCTTCACTTCCTTACATCATGACTGATCTTCGTTACCGACGTTCTCTTTGCCGGACGCGTCGTCATGTAATCCACTGGAGCGTTATACATCCAGTGATAGTGGCACATGCTTTCTCCATTGACGCACGTGTACCACGCATCCTGGCGATCTTGTAGACTTCACGCGCCGTGCACGACACGTAACCATGTCCATGTTACGTCAGATTCAATAACTCTACCGCTTCCAAGAGGTTCATTCTCAACTTGTACATCTCCCGCTTCATCTTCCCTCTTTCTTTTGACTGTACACTGTGTCTTTTTCTCACCACGAAGTAGCAAGTTACCGAAGCTGTACAACTCTCAATATCTCTTTGATTACCTTACTATAATCTTTACCTGCTGAACCATCGACTCTTCCAAAAATCTTCTCAACATGCCTCTTGCAAAGCACGTCGATCCGGACACTATCGTCAATCAACTCCGTGGCAGCAACGAGTATTCTCAAAGACACCGTCTCCACGCGAGGAATACTAGTTCAACCCTGACGCCGTACTCATCTCGCTACAATGCTACTGACGAGATCTCCAAATACAAAATCCCGCAAGAAGGCGCACCGGTATGTCAAGAAAGTAGCACGCAAGACCCGGGCTTACCAGCTTCAGGCGGACGCTGTACACCAGATGCTCAAGGACGAGCTTGACCTGGATGGCCGTCCCAATCTGAACCTTGCATCCTTCGTTGGCACGTACATGGAACGAGAAGCGGAAGCTTTAATGGTTGAGAACCTGAGCAAGAACATGTCGGATGCAGATGAGTACCCGGCAATGATGCAAATGCACCAACGCTGCGTGAGTATCATTGCGCACTTGTGGGGCGTACAGAAAGGCGAAACAGCCGTCGGCACTGCTACGACTGGTTCGTCCGAGGCCATCCACCTAGGAGGTCTTGCGATGAAGAGACGGTGGCAGGAGAAGCGCATGAAGGAGGGCAAGGATACTTCAAAGCCCAACATCATCATGGGAGCCAACGCGCAAGTTGCTCTTGAGAAATTTGCCCGATATTTCGAGGTTGAATCAAGGATACTGCCCGTGAGCGGCAAGAGCAACTATCGGCTGGACCCAGAATTGGTCAAAGAGAACATTGACGAGAATACCATAGGAGTATTCGTCATTTTGGGCAGCACTTATACAGGTAAGAGGGAAGGTTTGCCCTGTCCTGACTGCCTCTGACTGTGTAAAGGTCACTACGAGCCGGTATGGGAGATCAATGATATTCTGAACGAATATGAGAAGAAAACCGGAATTGACATTCCCATCCACGTGGACGCGGCCAGTGGCGGTTTCATTGCCCCTTTCACGCATGCCAAAGCTGATGGACACAAATGGAATTTTGAGTGCCCTCGAGTAAAGTCCATCAACACAAGTGGTCACAAATTTGGCCTGGTTTACGCTGGAGTGGGCTGGATCATTTGGCGGGATGAACAATATCTGCCCAAGCACTTGGTCTTTGAGTTGCATTATCTGGTAGGGAGCTGTCTCACCTTCTACACAACTATGGCTAATCCGAATCTAGGGTGGCACGGAGGAGTCTTACACCTTGAACTTTTCCCGACCTGGCGCGCAGATAATTGCCCAGTACTACAACCTTATTCATCTTGGGTACAATGGTTTCCAGGCGATTATGGAGAATGCTCTTCGAAACGCACGTCTACTCAGCAAAGCGCTTGAGGCGACGGGTTGGTATCAGTGCGTGAGCGACATCCACCGACACAAAGGTCAGCATGTCTACCAGGGCAAAAAGGAGGAGGTGGCCGAGAAGGAGAACGAGACCTCTGCGGATTACAATGCAGGCTTACCAGTGGTGGCCTTCCATTTCACCGACGACTTCAAGAAGCAATACCCTCACATCAAGCAGGAAGCTGTCAGCACTTTGATGCGTGTCAAGCAGTACATCATACCAAGTGAGGCGGATTGATTGGACTCGTGTGAAGTACGACCACTGACGTGCATATAGACTATCCCTTGCCGCCGAACGAGGACAAAACGGAAATTCTACGCATTGTCGTTCGTGAGAGCATGAGTCTTGACCTGCTCGATCGACTGATCACCGACATTATTTCCGTCACCCAGTCGCTTATGGAATCTGACGCGCTCGACTTGTCCGCCTTACAGACATCAGCCACCTCTATCGAGAAGACACATGGATCAAGAGGGGTGGATGCTAAGCACCGCAGCAAACATGGAAGCCAGAGACCGATGAGCAAAGGTGTGCACCGCGCTGTTTGTTAGAAGGCAAGCTCGACCATGACAACCATCAGGGCTCGGCCTAGGCCGGGAAAAGACTGGCAGAGAGCTGCAGCTATGTTGAGGTGAGGAGGCAGCTCGAGTCTTAGCAACAGGCTATTCTTGACCGATGTCGTTTGATACAGTACACAAGACCAGTGCAGACACCCGTGAAGAGTGAGGTAACGCAAGCTTGCCGGCTGGTGTGCGAATCTCCCGTCAGCATGGTACAAGATTGAGTTTCTGTGGCCACCTGGACACGACCTCGGTTACATTCCAAGTTGTTCTTGAAGTTTTAGGTTCGTGAAGAATATCAGGACAACAACCACATTCCCAGCGAATTGGTTCACATGTCAAGCGCGACTGTAGTGCTGATGCCGGTGCCAGTGTCACGATATGGAGCAGTCACAGTGTGCCTGATGCGAAACTCCACCCATGACGCAGCGATGGAGTCGAGGCCGATGCAGTCGGGTCACGGGTGTCAGTGATCGCCATTGCCGCCACTTACGACGCTACTGCGCACTGGCAGTTGCCTGTTGCCTGTTGCCTGTTGCCAAGCGAGTCCGATCCGCCACTGCCAGATTGGCGCATCGTGCAGTGGTTCGGAATCTCGTGGACCTTGTGGATCTCGTGCATCTCGTGGATTTCCCTCTAACTTGCATGATCCTAACTCCAACTTATTTTCCTTTCGTCTCGTGTCATGGACTCATGGCACTGGCCACTGCAATATTGTCTCGCCCGAGCTTGGACATGCTTGCTTACCTTACCACGTTCCAACTTCCATGCCATCGAGCCTGCAAACTCTGCTCACATCCAGTCCTTGCTGTTACGCGGCGCCTCTTCAGTCATCCTGCCATGTTTCATGCAGGTCAATGTACCTTGTACCATAACTCACATGCCTGCGGACAATTTCCTCTTGCATAGGCTGCGGGCGAGATCTGAACAGCCTTTTCGAGGTACCTGTCTAGGAAGTGGTGATCTCATCCAATGGCGCATCCTCAAGTCGATCTTCACACACCCACAATATCCGTTCCCTTTGCCCCTACCAACCAACTCTTTGACATGATTCGGCCAGCTCGTTCAAGCCTGCATACAACCGGAACTATTGCAATCCCCCCGCGCACGGTCTTGCCGACCAGATCTGCGCTAGATTTCAGCCATGTGCGGTCCCTCGCCGCTGGGGCTGCGATACTTTACAGCCCATGTTGTCATCGTAGACATCCGAAAACGCCTCAACAAGTTGGACAACGACCACATACTCTGACACGAAACGATCTTTGCTTGTGCCTGAATATCTTTCCTACCCTCTTTGCTCCTCGCACTCCTTCGTCGTCTTTGCTTGTCCAGCAGCCCAAATTCAGTAGGAACCAGGCCATCCTCTGTCCCAATCTATCACTCAGATCAACGTACCTCCAAAATAAGTCGAATCTGTGATTGCTTTATCTGAGCACCAGAGCTTGAGACAAGAACCCTTCTCGGACCGTCTGCACGTTAGACTCGGAGTACTGGTGGCAACTCAGGACGTTGTGCATTCGAATTTGGCAACATTGCGCCTGCTTGACTTGTCCTTGGACGATAAACTCATATTCCACAACAGCGATGCCGCAGAAAGTGCTGGTATATCTCTTGCGAAGAGATCTGCGTCTGGCAGACAACCCGATTCTGCACCAGGTATCAAAATTGTCACAGCAGTCGCAGTGCGCCTTCACCCATGTCCTTCCAATATACGTGTTTCCCGCGCAGCAGATAGAGGTTTCGGGTTTTCTTAATTGTGAAGACGCAAAGTCACCCTTCCCAGAAGCAAGATCAGAAGTCGGTCACTTCTGGAGATGCGGACCTCATCGTGCTAAATTCCTCGCCGAATCAGTATGGGATGTCAAGCAAGATTTGGAAAGGGTAGGCAGTGGCCTAGTGATTCGAGTGGGTATGCTTGGTCAAGTGGTGCAAGATCTGCTGGCACGGTTCAGGGAACAAGATGATGCCACCATAACGGCGATATGGATGACGAGCGAGGAAGGGGTGGAGGAACAGAGAGAAGAACGTGATGTCAAGAATGCTGCAAGGGAGTCCAATGTCGAGTTCAAGCTATGGCGCGATGAAAAATACTTTGTCGATGAGTATGTCTACCACCCTCGTTCATTTTCTGGCAGAAGCTGATCTATCCAGTCGTGATGTGCCGTATAAAGACCCGAAAGAAATACCTGACGTTTTTACGAGTTACCGAAAGTCAGTGGAGCCATTACGGGATGCACCACGAAAGATTTTGCCGACTCCCAAATCACTACCATCCCTGGCAAATTATGTACCTCCCCAGCCTGGTCCCTTCTCGATACCTGAAACATATGAAGGAGTTGAGGCAGCACTTCTCAAGCCTCTGAAGGCCCAGCCACTCTTGAAAACCCCGGCTATACAGCCAGAAGGCACAAGATCCGCTCACCCATACCACGGAGGATCAAGCACAGGCCACAAGCGTGTCCAATCTCTCCTCGGGTCAGCTGCTATGACACACTACAAGGACACCAGGAACGGGCTACTGGGGACCGACTTTTCTACAAAGCTTTCTGCATGGCTGGCACTCGGATGTATTACAGCACGTCAGGTACATTGGGAAATGATGGATTTTGAGGAAGGTAGAAATGACCAATATAAAGGCACGGAAGGGTATGGAAAAGGCGAGAACAAGGGTACGGCCGCGATCAGATTCGAGTTGTTGTGGAGAGACTATATGAGGTTATGCACACGCAAATTCGGGCCTAGGCTGTTCAGAATTGAAGGCTTCCGCAACGACGACAACTATCCCTGGAAGACACCAGGGACCAAAGGTTTTGGTCCTGAAGAGCAAGAGATGCTCGAGAGGTTTCTCAACGGCACGACCGGCACGGGTCTCATCGATGCAAGCCAGCGGGAGTTGTTCCACAGCGGGTATACCAGCAATAGGGCAAGGCAGAATGTGGCAAGCTACCTGGCAAAGCACCTGGGCATCAACTGGAAATTGGGCGCAGAATGGTATGAATGTCTGCTCACAGACTACGACCTGAGCTCCAATTGGGGCAATTGGCAGTATGTGGCGGGCGTGGGCAACGATCCAAGAGGGGAGGCTAGAGTGTTCAACCCTGTCAAGCAAGCTTGTGATTACGACCCTCAAGGGGAGTATTGCAAGGCATGGGTACATGAACTGAGAGATCTGGAGGAGCCACAAGAAATATTCCAGGTGTGGAAGGTTGCGCCTGATCGAAGAGCTGGACTGGGATTGGAGGGACTAGACATGGTAGAAAAGCCACTGAAGAAAATCGATTTCCGGGTTGGTGGAAAGCCACGTAATTCTGGAGGGAAATACGGCGGCAGCAGCCGGAACAAAGCAAACGGAGCGGGCGAGGGCGGACGTGGACGCGGAGGTGGTAGCTTTGGCACGAGGAATCTTGCCTTTAGGGGAAGGGGTCGTGGGGACAAGAGCCGTGGGCAATCCAGGCAGGGAATGATGGATAAAGCGGGAGCGCGAGACCTTGGGGATGGTATGGATGGCCGTGAGGGGTGAAGGACCAAGATATCGCGTGCTCGTATTCGCACAGCAAGTTATTGTAGCATGACATCTCAATGCCACTGTACTGTGCGAATACGAGCACAGTCGGCGTCGTCAGACCTGGCTGACACTTGGAATGATCGACTTCAAGTTGCACGATTTCGTCGTGCGGGAAAGCCTTTCTAGGCGGCAAGTAAAGAATGTCCTTGTTTATGTACTCGATTGAAGGTGTCCTCGATATCACCATTGACCTAGAGTAAGTTGAGTTAGGCCACTTGGATACAGAGAAGGCCCCGCAATTGAAAGGACCGACGCACGTTGTCACGCCCAAACTCGTACTTTACTTGTGCTTCCGGCGGCGGGTTGCTGTCACGGTCGCCGTCCTTCTGAGCTTCTCACTCGCCGTCCTCGCTTACTGTAGTTCTGACCTTAAACTTCATTTGGTTTCTCTTGTCGCCAATCACGTTTGACCCTGTGGCTACAAGC
>Ga0210040_10010967_pt1 | contig 10323 bp, 9 predicted proteins | sample CryGeyCG12114_NA_FD_185462 | JGI IMG/M metagenome (GOLD analysis project Ga0210040, IMG submission 185462) | Groundwater microbial communities from aquifer - Crystal Geyser CG19_WC_8/21/14_NA (SPAdes) (version 2) | ecosystem: Environmental > Aquatic > Deep subsurface > Groundwater | place: USA...
GGCGGGGGCGGAATTGCGCTGGGGGCAACGGCGCTCAACTTTGTCTCGATTGGGCCAGCGCTGCTCGTGGGGGGAATGGTAGTGAAGGGTCAAGGAACGAAGGCGCTCACCCGCGCCCGTGAACTGGAAGCCAAGGTTGCAGTTGCGGTTGCTGAGTTGGATGCCACGCGTACGAAGCTGAGCGGTGTCGAAGCACGCGCAGCGGAGCTGAGCAATATTCTCGAGCGGTTGACAACGCAGGCTGTCGACGCGCTCGATCTCCTTGAGACTGAACCATTCGAGCCCTCTGCTCATGCTGCCAGGTTCCAGCGGGCCATGACACTCGTCATGGCCGTTCGCGACGTTGCAGTCGCACCAGTCATCGACGCCGACGGGAACGTGACTGAACGTAGTGAAGAGTTTAAGATCAGGTATCGCACACTCATCGAGGAGTCGAAGGTTGCCTAAGTCAAAAGACGCCGTTGAGAAGGTTGCCGACTTGTCTAAGTTGAGTGGGGTCGACGCTCTCGCTGCGCTAAATCAGATCGTGGAAGGTGCGCGCGAGTGCATCACTGTGCACGAGGTGGAGAGTAGTAAGCGGGCTCGGCTGCAGGCGTACGAGACAGTCGAGGTGGCTCGGATCCGCGCGGGTGAAGCCGTTCTGAAAGATTACTTCTCCCGTGTCTTTGAAGAACGTCGCTACTTGTACGAGGAGATGTTTGCTCGACTCGACGTCGCGCTGGAGAAAGGCAACGCAGAAGTTCTTCACAGCGTGGTGGTCGGAATTGTAGACATTGCGAAGTCGTCGCCTTTGGCAGCGATGGGTGATCTTGGGCAGGTCCGCCAGGCATTGGACGACCCAAACCAAGTCTGGGATCTGTGATCCCCTGCCTCAGGCGGCATCAAGCGGAAATGAGCGATTCAAGCAGTGACTGTGTTTCCTTGTCGGTGGAGTAAACCGTTGCCCCGCGCATGCCGCGGGTAAGGAGCACCTTGTAGGTGTTGCGCACCGCTCGGTCGAACTGGTTGGCATCGCCGCGCTTGACCTGGCTGTCGTAACTTCGCTGCGGCTGCGCGACCCAGCGGTCCACCCGCCACACGAGATCGGGGCCCATGATCACGCCCGCGTAGTCGTACTCGAACCCCTGCGCGGTATAGACGCAGCCGATTTGGTCGAAGCCGGCCGGGTCGCTGGCCCAGAAGGGCGTGCCGGGCGCACCGGCGTGCGAGGTGTCCTTCTTGTTGTTCCACGGCTTGTGCCAGTCGCCGATCTCGACGTCGAGCTCGAGCCCGCCACCTCGGATGGGGTCGCTCCACGGCCAGCAGTAGCCAGCGGCGATGCGTGCGCCGTACCCGCGGTCGAGCATCGTGCGGAGCCTGGCCTCCATCAGGCTCGGCGCCGGGGCTACGGTCACGCTGAACGCGTCGTCACCCTCCCAGACCACAGGGCCGCCAGGTTCGAGACCGAGCAGTCGCAGCACCCACTGCTCGTACGCCCGGCTCCCGCCGCAACGGAACTGGGCGTCCAATGTGATCACCCGCGTCGGGAGACCGACCTCTCGTGCTGCGGCCTCGATGTCCTCGATGGTGCCGATCTCGCCGGGGCGCACGACTTGGAACTCGTCGAGGAGAAAGACCGGGACTCGCGCCGCGTCGATCAGCTCGCTGACTTGCGCTCGGCCAGAGCGAGCCGAAGCCGGCGTGTAGCGGTTGGCGGACGTCTCGCGGATGCGGTGCGCCTCGTCGCAGATCAGGACGTCTAGCCCGTTGCGTTCGGCGTCGACGAACTGGTTGAAGTACTTGAACATGCTCTTCACACGCGGAGCCCTCGCGCCGGCGACCCGTCGCAGCGTCTGCGTGAAGGCGCTGGAGCCCGTGGCGTGCAGCACCGTTCGGCCCTGACGAGACAGCTCACCCATCAGCGACAACGCGATGACGCTCTTGCCCGAGCCGGGCCCACCGCTGACGACGATCACTTCCTTCGTGTTCGCCCGGTAAGACTGCTCGACCGCGCGCATCACCAAGGAGAAGGCGACCTGCTGCTCATCAAGGAGCACGAATTGCTCACGCCGCTGCACTTCCTCGGCGGCGAGTGCAAGCAGCTGCTTGCTGGGACGGACTGCAGACCCGAGCAACAGGTCGGCAGCTTCTGCGCCGGGTGTGGGCGCGAGGTGCGACCTCAGGTAGGTCAGGAACTCCCGGCGGCGCTGCCCGGTGAACATCCGGCCCTGCTCGTCCGCTGGGTAGGCCCACAAGTCCTCGAGGTCGAGGTCGGTCGCGTTGTGCAGGTAGGCCACCCCGGCAATGCCAACCGCGGTGTCGTCGCTGAGCGCAGCGGCGAAGTCGCGCAGATGGCTGCAGTAGCGGCGCACCTGCTCCACCGGGTGGAGCCGCGTCCCCATGCCCTCGAGGACGCAGACGTCCTCCGAGTCCTCGAGGAGGTGTGCGTGCGACCACTGCTTGAGTTCGACCACGACGTACTGCGGGGTGCCCCGCTTGGGGTGGGTGCCGCAGAGGACGACGTCGGCCCGCTTGCTGGTCAGCGGCAACTGGTACTCGACCAGCACTTCAACCTCGGTCAGGCCCGCCTCGACCAGGTCCTGCGACAAGACGTCGAGGCTCCGCTCCCAGGACCTGATCTCCGAGGGTGGCGCGGAACGACCCAGCTGGTGGCGGTACTGCTCAGACAGTGTGGGCACGAGAGACCCGTCGTCGATCTTGGCGCGCAGGAACGCACCTGATCCGCGGAACAACGGCACGTCTCGACCCCAGGAAGCACGAAGGAACTTCCCGCACGGGTGGAGGCTTGTCGAACGACGCGCCTGTCGGGCCGAAGCGGATTACTTTGCGTGAGGCTAGCCCACGCGTGACGTGCGGCGGACAGTGGCAGAGCGACCACGGCCGATCGGGCGCTGGGTGGCTTACAGCCCTGCTCGACCCTCAAGTACTGCGGTCACGTCGTTGGCAATGAGCCGAGTCGGCGACGGCTCAGCCAGGTCACCTCATCGACGAGCGCGCGTGCCTCGCTCAGCGAGGGGCTCAACTCGTACGCATGCTGATGGCAAGCTGCCGACAGTCGTGACCAAGCAGTCTCGGCGCGGTAGGCCACGTGCTCCGGGTCTGAGCCGAACGCCTGCCCGAGGCTGATCAGCCGCGCTCGCATGCTGGCCGCGGGACAGGCCAAATGTCGGGCATCGAGGAGTGCGTCCACGACCTGCTCCAGGGCCTGGCGGGTCAGGAGACACACGGCTCGCGCCTGACTCATGCCCGGCACCTGGTGGCGCCCGTCGGCGACGTCCCGAGCGAGGGCGAGCAGATCAGCTGGCCCGTCCGAGCCCGTCACGGCTGCTTGTTCTCGATGGCCTGGACAACCGCACGTACGTCTTCGTAGGCCTCGTGCGGGTTGGACGTCATCGGCTGGTGGGTGCCGGCGTTGCAGACCGCAAGTGCCCGTTCGGCGCTGGTCGCGGCTCAGCCAGATAGACACCGACGCACCAAGGAGCACCTCGAGGCGAGCGCGCGTCCGCTCGGCCCCCGACCACTGCTGCTCGAGATCCTCCAGGCGGTCGCCGGCCTTCAGCCGCTCCGCGCACAGGCGATGCCAGGCTGCCGCCTCGATCGCTGCGCGCAGGACCCCTGGAAGAACCCGACGTTTGACGTTGTCGTTCATCCCGTTCTCCCGCACGATCGCGTGCGCGTCGTCGAGCTGGCGCTGCGCGGGCCGCGTCTCGTTCTGCACGATGACTCGGGAGTGACGATCGCGCTGGACGCTCAGGATGGTCGGAGCGTCGGGCAGGCGGCGCGCAGCGTGCGCCAGCCTGTCGTCGTGGGAGAACACGATCACCTGCCGCGTGCGGGCGAGGTCGGCCAGCACGGTGGCGAGTCCTTCGACCTTGGTCGGGTCCATGGCCTGCACCGGATCGTCGAGCACGAGGAAGCGGAACGGGCTCTCGTCGGACGTCGCGCGCGGCAGGTACATCGCCAGCGCGAGCGAGTTGAGCTCGCCCTGGCTCATCACCGACAGGGCGTTGGCTCCGCTCGCGTCGTCGACGACGGCGCGGATGTCGACGCCGCGTCGGGTGTTGCGGCTCGTGAGCGCGATCGCCTCCAGGCTGACGTTGCTCTCCTGCTTCAGCTGGCTCCAGATCTGCAGGGTCTGCTCCACGATGGGACGCAGCCGTTCCTCCCTGAGCGTGGCGACGCATCCAGTGCCGGCTGCGTAGGCGTCGTCGAGGTGGCGACCCTTTTGGTCGAGGGCGAGTGCCTTGCGGTAGTCGGTGACGAGCGCGGCGAGGGGCAGCGCGAACGGTGCCCACCGCTCAGCGATGCTCTCGGCGTGATCGCGCGCCTCCGACTGCCAGTCCGCGACCGCGGTCGTCAGGAGGGGCAGCTGGGTCCGCAGGTGTTCCGGGTCTGGCGAGGCGGGGAGCGACCACCGACCCCAGGCCTCGGCTGCAGCCGCTTGGCTAGGCAGGTCGACGTCGGTCTGGCCCAGCACCGCCGGGGGAGGGCTGAGTAGCCGCCGGGCTGCGAGCTCGGCGCGCTGCAGCCGGGACTCCGCCTCCTGATGCGCCTGACGGAGCAGGTCCGTCTGCTGCAGGAGGGCCATCGTCCGCGTCTGCCATGCAGCGTCGAGCACCCCCACCTCGCACACCGGGCACGGCGTCTCGCCCGCCGCCGCGTGGTACTCGAGCGCTTCTGTCAGTAGCTGGTCGCGCAGCTCGGCGGCCCGTGATCGACGTTCACCGAGGTCGGCAAGGGCTGCCTGCGCACCTTCGAGCTCGGATGCGGCAGCCTCGACGTGCGCCCCGGCCGGCAGCGTCACGGCGAGGATGCGCGCACAGATCTCGGCCGGACCCGCATTGGCCTGCGCTCCTCCGGCCACGAGGACGGAGAGTGCGTCGAGGTCGGGCTCCGTCTTCCCCAGCAGTGCATGCGCGGCGCGCGCACGGTCGTCGTCGACGTCGACGAGTGCTGACCGGAGCTTCTTCCGGTCCTCGTTTGTCTTCTTCAGCGGCGCCTTGAGCGGCACCACTCGCGTCCGCAGGCGCTCGACGGCCTCGTTCAACTCGTCGAGGCCGAGGGCCCGAGCGATCGAGTCGTGCAGCTGGCTGGGGGTCGAGGTCACCAGCTGACCGAGGTCGTCGTACGAGAGAAAGGGCCGGTGGCTCTCCAGGGCCGCTTCCCAGCCGAGCGCCAGCTGCTCGCGCTTCTGGCCGTCCACTTGATAGGTCCTGCTGGCCACGCCGAGGTCGTCCTCGCCGGGGGCCCAGGCCACGCGGATGGTCGCCTGCCCGCTGCCGGCCTACTCGAGGGTGAGGGCGACCTCGCTCGGTTCGGGGTGGTGCAGGTTCCGCCAGCCCGTGCGGAGGTCAGCGTGGCCGACCTTTCGGCTCCAGCGACCGGTCGTGCCGGTCAGCGCGCACTCGAGCGCCTCGCTGAAGCTTGACTTGCCCGAGCCGTTCCGCCCGGCCACGACCGTGAGGCCGGGCCCGGGCGGGAGGTTGAGGATCGCTTCCTCACCGATGCCGCGGAAACCGCGCACGACCAACCGCGTGAGGAATGCCCCGGTCGGCGTCGTACGCGGCGCTGTCGGGTCGGGCCTGGCGGGCGTCTCGCTCCCGTCGATGGCTGCGTCCAGGGCGTGATCGCTCTCGAGAGCAGCAAGCACCAGGTCGACCGAGGCGTCGTCGACGTTCGCGGCCAGGAGTCGGTCGAGGACGTCTTCGGCCAGGTTGTTGATCATCGGTGATCGCTCCTCGGGGACGGGCAGTCAGGTCAGGACGCTAACGAAGCCCAATCAGTCGCGAGGCCGGTCCGGGAAAGTTCTGCCAACTGGTGGCCCGCGCTGGTATGTTCACGTAGGTACGTACCTACAGGAGGCGCCATGGCCGAGGTCACCGCACGCGACTTCAACCGGGACGTGAGCGCCGCTAAACGGGCTGCGCTCAAGGGCCCCGTCATCATCACCGACCGAGGGCAGCCCTCCCATGTCCTCCTGACGATCGAGGACTACCACCGGCTGCTGCCAGATGAGCGCTCTATCGTCGACTGGCTCAGCGCCGACGACGACATCGATCTCGAGGCCGGCCGGGTCAAGGTCGAGCTCCAGGTGCCGGAGCTGTGACCTATCTGCTGGACACGAACGTCGTCAGCGAGCTCCGCAAGCCGGAGAGCCGGGCCAACCCGGCCGTACGGAGCTGGGCACGAGCGCAGCGAACGAGTGAGTTGTTTCTGAGCGTCATCACGGTCATGGAGGTCGAGATCGGCGTCGGCCGGGCGGAGAAGCGCGACACGCCTCAAGGCACGGTTCTTCGTCGCTGGCTCGAGCAGGACCTGCTGCCAGCCTTTGCCGGACGACTGCTACCGGTCGACGTGCCCGTCGCCCGCCGAGCGGCCGGGCTTCACGTGCCGGACCCGAGGCCGGAGCGAGACGTGCTGATCGCTGCGACAGCCCTCGAGGCAGGTCTGACGGTCGTGACCCGGAACGTGGTCGACTTCGCGACTCTGGGTGTCGAACTCGTCGACCCTTGGGCCGCGTAGGGCTGCCTAGTCCTGGCTTCGTGGGGGAGCCCGTATGGGGTGACCTCAACCGGGCACTCACCCTGAAGCCCGCCCACGAGATTTCTCCGGATTCCGTCGTGGTCCCGACCGCGTCGCCCTAGTCGAGCGCCGAAGCACCCGTCCCTTCCTCCTCAAGCTCCCGCAGCAGCTCGGCGGTGAGGCTAGGAAGGCCAGTCAGGCTTGGCGGCAGCGGACGGACTGGGATCTCACCGGGCGGCAGATGCATCAGGGAGCGCAGCAGGTCGTTGGCGTAGGCGACGTCTTCGGCGAGCGCTTCCGAGGGCCAGGTGAGGTTGATGGACTCATTCGTCGTCGCGATGCCGACCTTCTTGGTCGCCGCGTCGGCGCGGACGTAGCGCACCTCCTGCAGGGCTATCCGGTGGTCGACGCGGTGATCGTTGAACAGGGCCTTCTCGCGGGTCACGACCAGCTCGTCGTCGAGCACGAAGAGGAAGGCGTTCCGATCGAGGTCGATGAGTGCGTTCCAGCTGAGGTCAACGACGCACGCCGCCGCGAGCGCGGGTGGCTGGTGAACGTCAAGCAGCAGCGGAAGCATGCGAGCCGCTCGAGCAAGCTTGTCCGACGGTGCCAGCAGGACCTCGGGTTCGAAAGCGACGGGCGCAGCATCTGACACCGTCGCGATCACCTGTTGGCGCAAAGCCTGCGCCTGCGCTCGGGCTTCTTTGGCGGACTTGAAGCGGCCGAGGCGACGATTGCCCGACTCTTCCAGCAGGCCCAGGGCACGCTGGAGCCGGTCGGCCAGCTCGACGATGAGGGCAACTGTGAGCTCGTTCTCTTCTGTTGCCGTCGCCCTGATGCGCGCAACGAGGCTCGCACCCCGGTCCGAACCGTCGGACAAGGCAACGTACGCGGCGCGCAGCGCCTGGAAGACGAACCACGCCTGGTGCACCTGGACCAGCGCTTGAAGGTCGTCCAAACACCGCTCGCCGTGGTCAGTCAACCACTTGCGACGCCCGTCCCTCGTCGTCGTGCTCTGCAGTTCCTTCAGGTAGGAGTGGATCCTGATCATGAGTAGCGTTCGAGACTTGTCGAGCAAGTGCTCCTTGCCGCGGATCTCGCCGTACACCTCAGGAGTTACAGCACCTATCGCCAGCGCCTCGCCGTACGCCCGACGTACGTCTCGAATGAGCGCGCTGAGCTCGGCGTTGTTTGCCCACTGCAGCTCGGCCAGCACGTCTTTGGTGAGCGCGATATTCGCGTCGACCTTGCGGCTGATCTGCATCAGCTGAATCTGAATGGCCACGAGGGTGAGCGACATGCCCATGCTGGCGGCGAAGGACACGCCGCTCGCGCCGGCGGCCGGCATCCATTGAATGACGTGCCCAGTCTTTCCGGCTGCGGTCGTCAGGACGCCGAGGTTCATGCCAGTGGCGGTCGACACCATCGGCGTCATGGTCTGCAGCGCGCTCATGGTGGCCGGAGCAAGCTGGACGATGCCTCTGGCTGCCATCAGAGCCGGGCTCAATTGGAGCGCCGCGCTGCCAAGGCCCACTGCGAGCGCCACTGCTTCGGTGAGGTTCCTCTCGTCTGCCGAGGTCGCACCCAGGATGGGTCGGACGTCCAGCCAGGACGGCGCATCAGGTCCGAAGACCAGCGCCACATCATCGGCCACCTGAATCAGAAGCAGCTCAGCCGATGGCTCGCTCGGCTGCGCGCCGTTCTCCGTCATGTCGTCTTCGCCTTCGTCTCGGGTCAAGAGCGCGGTGCGCGATCTTCACTCACCCAATCACGGGTGGACGCAGGTCGAGGGATTCGCCGACATGCTGAGTACATTGGCGCTTCAGGAACTCAAGCATGTCCTCCTGTCGTGGCTGCGCGAGGCGAGCCGGTACGTGGCGAGGTCGATCTTGAGCTGTTCGTAACGCGCCCGGTCGCGGCTCAAAGGGCCGTCAACCTGACCCTTTGTCCGCCCGCGGAAGCAGCAGGCGCCGCCGAGCAGAGGCGTTGAGCTCAAGCTCCTGAGGGCGTACGTAGACCTGCGCCGGCCTGCCCCCGTCACTGCGAAGCACGGGACGACTTTCCTGGTCGGTCTCCGGCCGGAGCTGCGGCTCCATTCGCCTGCGGAACGTGTCCTTTAGCAGCCGCTCGCCGATCACGGCCTCGTGCACGCCTCGGAGCTCGGCCATCGTGAACGGGCGTTCGAGGAGCCCGTCGGGGTCAGGCGCGTGCTCGTAGCGCTCCCGCATCGCGGCCGCGGCCTCGGTGACGATCAGGTCGTGGTCGTACAGGAGCGTCTGGCCGCCTGCTAGCTCCCCGTCGGGTGTTACCCCGACCAGTTCGCCCCGGGCCTCCGCTAGCTGGCGCGAGGCGAGCGTCAGCGAGTGGGCGAGGGACAACGTCCAGGCCCGGGGGTCGCGGTTCGAGTCGTCGAACACCCGCAGCAGCCGCGGCACGGGGCGTACGTCAGTCAGCCCCGCCTTGACCCGGAGGACGTCCCGCACCGCGTCGGCGACGGTCTGCCCCTCCCGCAGGAACCGTCCCGGCAGGGCCCACCCCGACGGATCGGCCGCCGGCTGCTGCACCAGGACGGCGAGCGAACCCGGCCGGTCGGCGCCTGGAGCGGGGAGGACGGTCAGGATCGCGAGGTCGACGGCGACGTTCGGGCGGGGGTAGCGGGCGAGGTCGTGGGACGGACGCACTTCTCGAACTTAGCGCACGACTGCTCAAAGCGCGATAGGCTTTGCTCAGAACCGAGCGAAGGAAAGAGACCATGGAGACTTTGCACGTAGGGATCGGAACCACCAGCGGGGCCCTGACGGTGTTCCCGGTGTGGGGTGAGCACGTCGGAACGCGCGGCTACAGCGTCGACGCCAAGGCGGCCGTCGTTGGCGAGCAGCCGGGGCCGGCTGTCTCGACCCTGATGGCGAGCAACCCGGGAACCCGCCCGCTCCTGATGCTCGAGGGCCAGATCCTCGAGGGCGGCTGGCAGAACCGCGTGGTCGGGCGTTCCGTGCTCGTGCCGGCCCAGGGGTCGATGGACCTCGACGTGCTCTGCGTCGAGGCAGGCCGCTGGTCGGGCGGGGACGGGCATCGGTGGGACGGCCAGCGCGCGAGCCTCCGGGTGCGGGGCGCGCTGCGGACGGAGCAGGACCAGCAGGGCGAGGTGTGGCGTCGGGTGGGGGAGTACGAGACGCGCTACGGGGTCAACGCGAGCGCGTCCTTCACCGAGCACGCCAACCGGGCCGTCGTCGACGTCGATCGGCTGGTGAGCGGGTTCCGCCCGCTGCCCGGTCAGGTGGGGGTGGTCGTCGGCATCGCCGGGCAGCCGGTCCTCGCCGAGGTGTTTGACGACCCGCGAACGCTGGCTAGCCAGTTCGACTCGATCATCCGGGCGGCCGCGCTGGACGCGGTGGGCCAGCAGGAGGAGGCCACCCCGTCGCGCCGGGCCCGCCGGTTCGTCGAACGGCTGTCCCGGGTCGAGCGCCGCGCAGTGGCGCCAGCCGGCGTTGGGACTACCCTGGCGGGCGCGGACGAGCACGCCCAGGTGGCTGCCCTGACGTGGCGGCGCCGCGACGTGCACCTCGTCGCGACCAAACCCGCGGCACGCGCTCAACCTGGTCGGGAGCCACTGATCGGTGGGGCCGGACAGCGGGGCTGAGGCGGGGCTAAGCGTCCGGTGATCCAGCTTTGGGCCAGGCCCTGAGGTGACATGCTCACGTTCGTCGAAGTCGCGTCGGGGGACTTCTCGGAAGGACCACCCCGTGTCGTACCTGGACCAGGTCGAGTTGGCGCGTCGCATCGCGACCCGCGCCCACCACG
>Ga0210040_10010968_pt1 | contig 10322 bp, 7 predicted proteins | sample CryGeyCG12114_NA_FD_185462 | JGI IMG/M metagenome (GOLD analysis project Ga0210040, IMG submission 185462) | Groundwater microbial communities from aquifer - Crystal Geyser CG19_WC_8/21/14_NA (SPAdes) (version 2) | ecosystem: Environmental > Aquatic > Deep subsurface > Groundwater | place: USA...
TGCGCGGCCCGCCGCGCAGCGGCTCCCGCCGCGGGGCGGACGGGTCCACGGGCGGCGGCTCCGGCGCCGTGTCGCTGCGGATGTCGATGCGCCAGCCGGTGAGTCGCGCGGCGAGCCGGGCGTTCTGGCCCTCCTTGCCGATGGCGAGCGACAGCTGGTAGTCGGGCACGACGACGCGGCAGGCCCGACCCGCGGCGTCGACGACCTCGACGCTCGAGACCCGGGCCGGCGACAGGGCGGCGGCGACGAAGCGGGCCGGGTCGTCCTCCCAGTCGACGATGTCGATCTTCTCCTCGCGCAGCTCGGCCATGACGGCGCGCACCCGCTGGCCCATGGGCCCGATGCAGGCGCCCTTGGGGTTGAGGCCGGCGACGTGGGAGCGCACCGCGACCTTGCTGCGGTGCCCCGCCTCGCGGGCCAGCGCGACGATCTCCACCGAGCCGTCGGCGATCTCCGGCACCTCGAGGTCGAAGAGCCTGCGCACGAGGTCGGGGTGGGTGCGCGAGAGCGTGATCGAGGGTCCGCGCATCCCCCGCCGCACCGAGACGACGAGCGCGCGCACGCGGGAGCCGTGCGGGTAGGTCTCCCCCGGCACCTGCTCCGCCGGGGGCATGACGCCCTCGACCGCGCCGAGGTCGACGTGGACCATCGACCGGTCGCGCCCCTGCTGCACGACACCGGAGATGACGTCGCCCTCGCGGCCCTGGAACTCGCCCAGGACGGCGGCGTCCTCGGCCTCGCGCACCCGCTGGAAGATCACCTGGCGCATCGTCGAGGCGGCGACGCGGCCGAAGTCGGTCGGCGTGTCGTCGTACTCGCGCGCCGGCGGGGGCGGCGGGGGCTCGGCGCCGTCCTCGGCGCCCTCGGGCGCCTCGGGCGCCGGCGGCTGCTCCTCGCGCGCCCAGACGGTGACCCGGCCGCTCTTGCGGTCGAGCTTGACGCGAGCCCGCGGCGTCGAGCCGTCGGTGCGCTGGTAGGCGAGCAGCAGCGCGCTCTCGATCGCGCCCACGAGGACGTCGAGGGGGATCTCCTTCTCCCGCTCGAGCGCCCGCAGCGCCGCCATGTCGATGTCCATCAGCCCTCGTCCTCGTCGTGCTCGTCGTCGTGCTCGTCGTCGTGCTCGTCGTCCGCGTCCTCGTCGTCCGCGTCTTCGTCCTCGTCGGGCTCGTCGTCGCGGCGGCGGAACTCCACCTGCACCGCGCCGCGCCCGAGCCGCTCCCAGGGCACCGCCACGCGCTCCTCGCCCTCGAGCAGGACGACGCCGTCGTCGTCGACCTCGGCGACCCGTGCGGTGACCCGGCGCGCAGCGCCGTCCTCGCCCCGGACGTCGACCGCCACGAGGCGGGTGCGGGCGCGGCGCCAATGGCGTGGGTCGCTGAGGGGCCGGTCCACGCCGGGGCTGCCGACCTCCAGCAGGTACGGCTGCTCGCCGAACGCGCCGGCGTCGTCCAGAGCCGTGGAGACCGCCCGGGTGGCCTCGGCGGCCTGGTCCAGCGACATGGAGCCCACGGCGTCGTCGGGGAGGTCGACGGTGACCCTCACCACGCGGCGGCGTCCCGCCGGGGTCACGGTGACGGCCTCCAGCACGAGCCCCGCCGCGGCGACCACGGGGTCCAGGAGCTCGGTGAGCTCCGCCGGTCTGCTCGGGGCGCTGCTCGCCACGACGTCCTCCCGTGTCCAGTTGTGGCCCCGTCCGACGTGCTGCCGGCGGGGGTCCTGCGGTGGTGGGCGCGATGGCGCCGCGCCGGCCTCGCGGCCGGGACGACGAGACTAACCGGCCCCCGGGCACGCTCCTCCCGGCGCGACGGGGCGACCGGCTCGGCCGCGACCGCGGTCACGGCCGAGCCGTCGACGGCGCCGGAGCGCAGCGCCGGGTCCAGCCGCCACGTGCGGGGGTCCGCGAAGACCCGCTCGTGCAGGGCCGGGGCGTCCTCCACCACCGGCCGGCGGAGGCTCAGCCGGGGGGTGGTCGCGTCGTGCAGCGGACCGCTCAGGGGCGGCAGCGGGCCGTCGTCGCCGGCGGGGAGGAGCGTGCGGGCACCGTGCCACGCCGACCGGTGGTCCGGTGCCGGCCGCGCTCGCCCCTGCGCGCCGAGGAACCGGTCGGCGCTCGCGGCCGCGGCCCGCGCGCGGACCGCCGCCCGGGCGAGACCCCGCGCCCTCCTCGGGCCCGGCGCCGGCCGTGGCAGCATCGCGGCGTGCCGAGCCGACCACCCACCTGGTCGCCGACCCGGCGCAGCGCCCTGGGCCTGCTCTGGCTCGCGGCGCTCGGCGCTCCCCTGGCCGGCTGCACGAACCTGCCCGCCCTCGAGGACGTGCGGGTCGACCCCGACTGGCCCGGCACCGCTCCCCCGCCGGTGCCCGACGCGGACGAGCTGGCGCGCCGGGACGCCGCCGGTGCCGCACGGGTGCTGGGCGCCTCCGCGGCAGCGCTGCGGGAGCTCGCCGGGGGCGCGGAGGGCGCCGGGGACGAGGAGGGCGCCGGGGGCGCGGAGGGAGCCGCGCTGGCGCTGGTGGCCGACGCCTGCGCCGTCCACCTGGAGCAGCTGGGCGAGCCCGTCGACGAGGCCGCACCGACGGGCCCGACCGCCACCGCGAGCGGGTCGCCGACGGCCCGGGCGCAGTCCGCGCAGGAGCTGGTGGCCGACCTCGTCGCCGCGAGCTCCGGGGCGCGCGCGGCCGTCCCGGGCACCTCGCCGGGCCTCGCACGCCTGCTCGCGTCGGTCGCCGCCTCGCGAGCGCTGCTCGCGCGCGCGGTCGCCGGCGCCACCGGCCTCCCGGCACCGGACGTCCCGGAGCCGCTGCCTCCCCCGGGCGACGCGAGCGGACCCGGCGGGGCCGAGCGGTCGGCTCCCCCGTCCAGCGAGGGCGCCGCCCTGCCGGAGGTGGCCGCGGGCGCGCTGGCGGCCTCGCGGGCCGCGGAGGTCGCGGCGGCCTCCCTGCAGGATGACGACCGCGACCGCGCGCTCGCGCTGCGCGACGCCCTCTCGCAGGAGGCGCAGGCCCTCGCCGCCGTGCTCGGCGCCGCCGGCGCCGAGGCACCGGTCGCGGCACCGGGCTACGCCCTGCCCGGTCCCGTCACGGGCGCGCAGGAGGCGGTCGACCTCGTCGTCGTCGTGCTGGAGCGGCTCGCGGCGACTGCTCTCGACGCGGTGCCCGCGCTCGAGGGCGACGACCGCCTGCGCGCCGCCGACGTGCTCGCCCGCACGGCCACCGCCGCCGCCGCGTGGCGGCCGTCCCCGGCCGACGTCGCGTCGACCGCGCTGCCCGGGACCGCCGCCCCGTAGCGCCGCCGTGCGGGGGCGGACCGCCACCCGCTCGTCCCCCGAGGGCCTCGTCGAGGACGGACCGGCGCCTACGCCAGGCCGAGGACGTCCGCCGTCAGGCGCACGACGAGCGCGCTGACGACGACGAGGAAGACCACGCGCACGAAGCGGCTGCCGCGGGCGACGGCGGTGCGCGCCCCCAGGTAGCCGCCGGTGACGTTGGCGAGGGCCATGAGCACGCCGAGGCCCCACACCACGGAGCCCTGCGGCACGAAGACGAGCAGCGCCCCCAGGTTCGTCGCGACGTTGACGACCTTGGCCGTGGCGGTCGCGCGCAGGAACGCCAGGCCGAGGACCCCGACGAGGGCGAAGACGAGGAAGGTCCCGGTGCCCGGCCCCAGGAGGCCGTCGTAGGCACCGATGGCGGCGCCCAGGACGGCCGCGGCCGCGACCTCGCGGGCGCCGTCCAGGCGCTGCGTCGTGGTCTCGCCCAGGCGCGGCCGGGCCACCACGACGACGAGGACGACCACGAGCGCCGCGAGTACGAGCGGCGTCAGCGCCGCGCCGGGCAGCGAGGACGCCAGCGCGGCGCCGCCGGCCGCGCCCCCGAGGGCGAGCAGCGCCATCGGGACGGCGGTGCGCGCCGACGGTCGCGACTCCTCGGGGACGCGCCGCAGGTACGTGGCGGCGCTCACGGACGTCCCCGCGATGCCCGCGAGCTTGTTGGTCGCGAGCGCCTGCACCGGGGCGATGCCCGGGACGAGCAGCAGCGCGGGCAGCTGCACCAGCCCGCCGCCGCCCACGACGGCGTCCACCCAGCCGGCGGTCAGGGCCGCCAGCACCAGCAGCCCGACCGTGCCGGGCGTCAGGTCGGGCAGCCAACCGGCACCGGCGCCGGCCGCCGCGCCCGGCGCACCGGCCAGGACGCCCGTGAGCGCTGCGGCGGCGACGCTCAGGAGGGGCCGCCGGGCGAGCCGCCGGGCAGGGTCCCGCTGTGCTCGCCCACGTGCTCGCCGCGCACGGCGGCCAGCACGGCACCGGTCGTGGTGCCGCCCACGGCGACCTCGGCCACCTCACCGGTGCGGCGGTCCTCCAGCTCGACGACGCCGTCCGCGAGCCGCCGCCCGACGCGCACGACGAACGGCATCCCCAGCAGCTCGGCGTCCTTGAACTTCACGCCCGGCGAGACCTTCGGCCGGTCGTCGAGCAGCACGTCGAGCCCGGCCGCGACGAGGTCGCTGCTCAGCTGCTCGGCGTAGGCGAGGACGTCCTCGCCCTTGCCCGCGGCGACGACGTGCACCTGCGCCGGCGCGACGGCGGCGGGCCAGACCAGGCCCTTCTCGTCGGCGCCGGCCTCGGCGACGGCGGCCAGCGCGCGGCTGATCCCGATGCCGTAGGAGCCCATGGTCACGACGACCTGCTTGCCGTTCTGGTCGAGCACGCCCAGGCCGAGCGCCTCGGCGAACCGGCGGCCGAGGGCGAAGATGTGGCCCAGCTCCATCCCGCGGGCCAGCTCGAGCGGGCCCGAGCCGTCCGGGGCCGGGTCGCCCGCGCGCACGTCCGCGGCCTCGACGACGCCGTCCGCGGTGAAGTCCCGCCCGGCCACGAGGTCCAGCACGTGCCGTCCCTCGGCGTCGGCGCCGGTGACCCACCGGGTGCCGTCGGCGACGCGCGGGTCCAGCAGGTAGCGGACCGTCGACGGCGCGCGCTCGCCGTCCTCGCCCAGGGGCGCGTTCGGGCCGAGGACGCCGGGGCCGAGGTAGCCCCTGACCACCTCGGGGTGCGCGGCGAAGTCGGCGGCCTCGAACGCCGCGACCTCGGCCGGGGCCAGCGCCGCCTCGAGGCGCGTCGTGTCCACCTCGCGGTCGCCGGGCAGGCCGACGGCGAGCGGCTCGCGACGCCCGTCCGGGTGCACGAGCACGACGAGGACGTTCTTCAGCGTGTCGGCCGCCGTCCACGGGCGGTCCTGGCGCGGGAACGCCGCCTGCAGGTGCGCCACGAGGCTGTCGATCGTCGGGGTGCCCGGGGTGTCCTCGACGTGGCTGGCGGGCAGGCCGTCGAGCGGGACCGCCTCGGGCACCGGCGTCGTCACGGCCTCGACGTTGGCGGCGTACCCGCCCGGCGAGCGCACGAAGGTGTCCTCGCCGACGGGCGTCGGGTGCAGGAACTCCTCGGACATCGACCCGCCCATGGCGCCGGACATCGCCTTGACGGCGACGACCTCCAGGCCCAGGCGCGCGAAGACGCGCAGGTAGGCCTCGCGCTGGCGGGCGTAGCTGCGCTCGAGCCCGGCGTCGTCGACGTCGAAGGAGTAGGCGTCCTTCATGACGAACTCGCGGCCGCGCAGCAGGCCGGCGCGCGGGCGGGCCTCGTCGCGGTACTTGGTCTGCACCTGGTAGGCCATCAGCGGCAGGTCCTTGTACGAGGAGTACAGGTCCTTGACGAGGAGCGTGAACATCTCCTCGTGCGTCGGCGCCAGGAGGTAGTCCGCCCCCTTGCGGTCCTGCAGGCGGAAGATGCCCTCCCCGTACTCGGTCCAGCGGCCGGTCGCCTGGTAGGGCTCGCGCGGCAGCAGCGCCGGGAAGAGCAGCTCCTGGCCGCCGATGGCGTCCATCTCCTCGCGCACGACGCGCTCGACGTTGCGCAGCACCCGCAGGCCCAGCGGCAGCCAGGTGTAGATGCCCGGCGCGGCCCGGCGGACGTACCCGGCCCGGACCAGGAGCCGGTGGCTCGCGACCTCCGCCTCGGCGGGGTCGTCCCGCAGGGTCCGGACGAAGAGGGAGGACATCCGCAGCAGCACGGCCGCGAGGCTACTGCGCCGCGGGCCCGGGCCGCTCCCGGCCGCGCGCCGGTCCCCCGCCGCGCACACGGGAGGCGGCCAGAGCGGGACTCCCGAGCCGCTCTCGCGGCGCCCGGACGACGCCCGCCCGGGACCGGTGCTCAGAACAGGACGGTCGCGAGCACGCCCACCTGCCGGAAGCCGGCGCGGAGGTAGGCCGCGACGGCGGCTGTGTTGAAGTCGTTGACGTAGAGGCTGACGGCGACGTCGACCCGCTCGCGGCTCAGCTGCACGACGGCGGCCATGCCGGGGGCGGCGAGGCCCCGGCCCCGGAGCGCGGGGTCGACGTAGACGCCCTGCACCTGGACGGCGGCCGAGGAGACGGCGCCGAGCTCGGCCTTGAAGGCGGTGCGCAGCGGCCCGGGGCCGGGCAGCGGGCCACCGGGCGGCACGGGCCGCAGCTCCGGCCCCTCCCCCGCGTCCAGGCGCAGGAACGAGCGCCCCGCCCCCGCGAGCTCTGCCACGCGCGCCCGGTACGCCCGCCCGCCGTCCCAGGCGACCGGCGAGTAGCCGACCTCCTCGGTGAACATGGCGACGCAGGCGGGCACGAGCACGTCGAGGTCGTCCTCCCGCGAGCGGCGGACCATCGGGTCCGGGGCGACGGCGGGGGGACCGTCGAGGACCAGCAGGAGCTGGCGGCGGCGGACGTCGCGGGCCCGTCCCCAGGACGGCGCCAGCCGGTCCCAGAGCCCGAGGGCCGCGTCGGCGGGGCCGACGATCGAGGAGCAGCGCCGCCCCTGGGCCCGGGCACGGGCGGCGAAGGCGTCCACGGCCCGCTCGTCCGCCTCGACCGGGACCAGGTTGGCACCGGACCAGCACGCGGCCTGCAGCCGGCCGCGGGCGCCGAAGCCCCACACCTCACCGCCGAGGCGCCGGGGCGAGACGCCGAGGGCCTCGACGCGGCCGGCCACGAAGACGTTGGCCACCGCGTCGCGGGCGCAGAGCTCGAGGAGCTCGTCCCGGTCCGCGTCGTCGAGCACTCTCGCCCCGGTCCGCAGCACGCCGCCATCCCACCACCTCGGCGGCCCGGCGTCAGGCCAGGGGGCCGCCCCGGTCGGCGACGGACTGCAGGAGGCGGTCCAGCACCGCGCCACCGCTCGCCCGCAGGCCGTCGTGCTGCCACTCGTTGGTGACCCACACCTCGCTCGACCCGACCGCGCGCGCCGTGGCCAGCGACAGGTCGACGTCGACGTAGAGGTCGTCGTGGTAGGCCAGCGCCGCCAGCGGCACCTCGTTGCCGGCGAGCACGTCGAGGTCGTACAGCGGCTCCCAGTCCTCCATGGCGTGCAGCAGCTCGGCGGCCCCGCGGAAGGGCCGCAGCGCCGCCGTCTCCTCCAGCTGCCACGGGTAGGTCATCTCCCCGAGCAGCCCCAGAGGGCGGGCCGCCGGCGCCAGCTCCGCCGGCAGGGTGCGCTCGGCGGCCCACGCCGTCGGGCCCTGCCCGCGCCGGGGGCCCTGCGCGTAGATCGACTCGTGCAGCACGACGTAGAGCGGCCCGTCCGCGGCGCTCGTCCGCTCCTCGACCTCGGCGAGGAAGGACGGCGCGAGCGGACCGTCGGGCGCCGCCCCGGGGCCGTCGCGGAAGGCCTCGTCGAGCAGCCAGTGCAGGTCGTCCGAGCCGTCCCCGCGCCCGAGGGCGATGCCGAGGGACTGCAGGCGGCGGGTGGTCAACCGGTCCCCCGAGGGCAGGCGGACGTCCTCGGCGTCGAGCCGGTCGGCGAGCGCGTCGAGCAGCGCCTGGTCCCCCGGGAACCGGGCGCGGTGGCGCGCCATCCGGTCCAGCACCCGCGGGTAGCAGCGCCGGTAGACCTCCTCGGCGCCGGCCTCCAGCCCGGCCAGACCTCCCGTGACGTAGCAGGCGCCCAGGCCGTGCGGCGCGCGGGAGAGGTACGTCAGCGTGAGGAACCCGCCGTAGCTCTGGCCCAGGCTCTCCCACCGGCGCCCGCCGTAGACGGTGTGCCGCACGTGCTCGGCGTCCGCCACGACGGCGTCGGCCCGGTGGTGGCGCAGGTGCTCGGCGACCGCGGCGTCGTCGCCGATCTCCGCGACCCGGGAGGCGTCCACGCGCGTGCTGCGCCCCGTGCCGCGCTGGTCCAGCAGCACGACGCGGTGCGTCCTGGTCGCCCGCGCGAGCCAGCCCTGCCCCGGCACCGGCCGGGGCGACTTGCCACCCGGGCCGCCCTGGAGGAAGAGCAGGAGCGGCAGCTCCTCGTGCTCGCGGCGGACGTCGACGACCTCGCGCGCCAGGACCTGCAGCGACGCCCCCGGGTCGGCGGCGGCGACGGGGCCGGTGCGCGGCAGGAGGCGGCCCGGTCCGACGTCCCACCGCAGCGGGACGTCGACCACGTGGTCGGTGACCGCGAGGCCCCGCAGCAGGACCCGGGTGGACGAGCGCAGCGGCACCCTCAGCCCACGCTCACCGTCGGGGTGCCCGCGGCCTCCTCGGCGGCCGCGGCGTCGAGCCCCATCTGCTCGGCGAGGCGCTCGGCCTCGGCGATGAGGGTCTCGACGATCTGGTCCTCGGGCACGGTCTTGATGACCTCGCCCTTGACGAAGATCTGGCCCTTGCCGTTGCCGGAGGCGACGCCCAGGTCGGCCTCGCGGGCCTCGCCCGGGCCGTTGACGACGCAGCCCATGACGGCCACGCGCAGCGGCACGGTCATGCCCTCCAGCCCCGCGGTGACCTGGTCGGCGAGGGTGTAGACGTCGACCTGCGCCCGCCCGCAGGAGGGGCAGGAGACGATCTCGAGCTTGCGGGGGCGCAGGTTCAGCGACTCCAGGATCTGGCTGCCCACCTTGACCTCCTCGGCCGGCGGCGCCGAGAGCGAGACCCGGATGGTGTCGCCGATCCCCTGCGACAGCAGCGCCCCGAAGGCGGTGGCCGACTTGATGGTGCCCTGGAAGGCGGGGCCGGCCTCGGTCACGCCGAGGTGCAGCGGCCAGTCGCCCCGCTCGGCGAGCAGCTGGTAGGCGCGCACCATGACGACCGGGTCGTTGTGCTTGACCGAGATCTTGAAGTCGTGGAAGTCGTGCTCCTCGAACAGCGACGCCTCCCACACGGCCGACTCCACGAGCGCCTCCGGCGTCGCCTTGCCGTACTTCTCCATGACCCGCCGGTCCAGCGAGCCGGCGTTGACGCCGATGCGCACGCTGACCCCGGCGTCCTTGGCCGCCTTCGCGATCGAGGCCACCTGGTCGTCGAACTTGCGGATGTTGCCGGGGTTGACGCGCACCGCGGCGCAGCCGGCGTCGATGGCCGCGAAGACGTACTTCGGCTGGAAGTGGATGTCGGCGATCACCGGGATCTGCGACTTCTGCGCGATCGCCGGCAGGGCGTCGGCGTCGTCCTGGCTGGGGCACGCGACGCGGACGATGTCGCAGCCGGTGGCCGTGAGCTCCGCGATCTGCTGCAGCGTGGCGTTGATGTCCGTCGTCGGCGTCGTCGTCATGGACTGGACGGACACGGGCGCGTCCCCGCCGACGTCCACGGTGCCGACCTTGATCTTGCGGGACTGCCGGCGCGGCGCCAGGACCGGCGGTGGCGCGGCGGGCATGCCGAGGGACACGGGCACCGAGGGGCTCATGCCCTGCAGTATCCCCCTGGTCGCCCCGACCTCGCTCTGGCGGACGCCCCCGCACGGGTCGCCGTCCTCGTGGCCGGGTGGGTCCCGCGGCGGTCTCCCGGGGCACTGGCAGCGCGCTCGGGAGTCGCCAGCGCTGTGGTCGGGGCGCTCGCCTGACGTGCCCGGCGAGACCTCCGCCCCGGACCCTCGGACGGGTGGCGCTCGAGCGCGGCCTCCGTGCGCGACCGCGCCACGGCTCTCGCCCGAGGGTCGGCGCGCCCGCACGAGGGGTCGGGCCGGGTGGCTCCCCGGGCACGTCAGGCGAGCGTCCGGGCTGGGGCGCGAGCCCCGACCGGGCGCGAAGCCAGTGCCCGGGGAGGCGCCCGGTCCGGCCCCCCCGACCCCGCGACCAGGCCCTGGACCCAGCCCCGGACCCGGCCCGAGGTCCGCCAGGGTCAGGTCAGCCGAGGATGCTGATGGGCCTGACGATGTCGGCGTAGAGGAGCAGCAGGGACATCACCAGGAGGAAGCTGGTGACGACGTAGACGACGGGCATCGCCCGGGCGACGTCGACGGGTCCGGGGTCCGGGCGGTGGCGCAGGCGGGCGACCTGGCGGCGGGCGCCCTCGTACAGCGCACCGACGACGTGACCGC
>Ga0210040_10010969_pt1 | contig 10322 bp, 10 predicted proteins | sample CryGeyCG12114_NA_FD_185462 | JGI IMG/M metagenome (GOLD analysis project Ga0210040, IMG submission 185462) | Groundwater microbial communities from aquifer - Crystal Geyser CG19_WC_8/21/14_NA (SPAdes) (version 2) | ecosystem: Environmental > Aquatic > Deep subsurface > Groundwater | place: USA...
ACTTTTTTGGTCAACTGGCAGCATGTAAACTTGAATATGAAAAATAGGAGAAGCATATTATTGCAGTGGCTTTTCAAATCCATTTTTTAAAGTCGTTTAAAGTAGCCCATTCTATACAATAAGTCTGTATGAAAAATTATCTTGACTAGCCGGGCCCACTGGCCTTTAGCCAGACTCACTCTTACGAGCAAAATTTAAAACCTGCAAAATATTCAATGATCCACAAATTTTTTGACGCAAAGAAATTTTCTAGAATGTGATAAAGCGATTCAGTTTCATCAAATTATTCCTTTTTGCTTTATCACATTCTAGAAATTTTCTTTGCGTCAAAAAATTTGTGGATCATTGAATATTTTGCAGGTTTTAAATTTTGCTCGTAAGAGTGAGTCTGGCTAAAGGCCAGTGGGCCCAGCTAGTTCCTTTTAAAAATGTTGAAAATCTTGTGGTACAAAATTTCACCATTGTTTTGATTTCAAATCTAGAATATGAGGAAAGTTCCCCTCCTCATTCAAGTTTGGAAGAGCTACAAAAGTATTGGTTTGATCGCTGCAACTTTGGAACAAGATTTTGCAAACAATTAATGGATAGTCGAATGCAAGGTCTTTCTATAGTAACCAATCAACACATTTACCAGGTCAGCCCATACTTGTCAAAATTGAAATTTTAAAACCCAAATTCTGAATTTTGTGCTCACTTTGAGCTCACATTATCGAAAACAACTAAAATAACCATAGTTACATGCAGTGTGTACGAGGCAGAAACAAAGGTGAGCACAAAATCCAGAATATGGTTTTGAAAATAAAATTTTGACAAGTATGGGCTGACCTGGTAAATGTGTTGATTGGTTACTATAGAAAGACCTTGGTCGAATGAACATTGATTCTACTTTGATTACTGATCAAGTTTGTTTACACAATATTCTCGGTTGCGAAAGAGTGTTTGCAAGCCACCCATATCTTAGGAGGTTACCTGAGTTGATCACACCTGTAAGAAATTATACTGGTTTGATTAGCCAGTTGTCATCTTGTCTGACAAATGTAATTTTCATACATAGTCGCCATGAAATGCACAAGATTGTTAAACCCAAATTGCCTCATGTTGAGTCCACTTATCGAAGTATCTGCCTTTGCCTGCGATTTAATGATACAGTCCAAAATCAACCCATGACTTGCATCACTCAAGGTGCGCGCTTTATAGAGCCCGTAAGACAATATTTGGAACATGGGCTGCATGCACGTTGGGCCGATTTGGCCAGCATTTTGATGTTCAATTGGAATACTGGAGTCAAACAGAATGTTGATGAGGAATACAAAATTTTTGCTTCTAAGTTGGATGACAAATTGGTTTCCACTTTTTTGTCATGCTTGGAGCGTATGCTTTTGCAATAATTGGCATGGCTGCTGAGTGCCTTTATTTTTACGGAAAACAAAAACTTGATAAAATCTGCGTTTGATTTATTATTCACAATGAAAACTTGATACAACATGAGTAGTAAGTAGAATCAACTATAAGTGCAAAAAAAGATCATTCACCCCATAACCAGTTTTTGCACTCATGGTTAGCCATGCATAATGATTGTTCTACTTCTATGTTAGGAATTAATAGTAATTCGTAGTAACATTCCGTAACGCTAGATGGTATGCCATGATTAATCTGATGAAAACAAAGATTGATGTATGCAACTCTGCTACTAATTAAAAACTATTTACATAATTTGTAATGCTTAATGAGGGAATTAGATTTTTAAATGAAAATCATCGTGTTGAAGTTTTTTCCTAACTAATTACAACTCAATAACTTAAACTGAGTTATTGCTAAATAACTACCGATTTTTTGTTATTTGTTGTGATAACTAACTAACTAAGCGAAAAAATGATTAAGTTTAGCTTTGCAGTGTTGTTGATGGTAGCATCGGCAGTTACTCGGATCGGATGCAGGCTATGCGTTGTCCGGGGATGTATTTTTGTTGGTCTAAGAAGGGGAAAAATGGTGTGTATGCCCGAGATAGTGTCAACTGAAGAAGTAGTGTGGACAGGCAAAACTTTGAACCAATGTGGAGATCCGGAGCCTAATGTGGAGATAAGAAGGGAAAAATCACCCATAATTGTATCAGCCGACTATTCATGGATATGGAAGGTTCTTTTAGGTAAATAACGTTTTAAAATGTATAACATTTGTAGGCAAAAACTTTGCCCGACACAGGGGAATCGAACTTGAGACAAGTTAATAAAATGCGCAAAATGTAATGAAATTGAGCTCAATTCCAATTCACTAAGAGTTGTGTATATTTGTGTGTTATAGGAATTTTGTGTATTGCTGGTTTGGTAGCCGTACTGGTGTGGAAACGTGGCCGCCTTATATTATGGTGGTCCGTGCTCAGGTTCGCAATCCGGTTGAATAGATCGCCCAGGGGGAATCCACCCACTCGACCGGCCAGTACCATTAATGAGGATATAGGATTAGATTGAGATAGTACTTTGTATTATTATTATTATGTAAAGAATAAAAAAAAGTATCTGAGCAATTACAAAAAAAGTGGTTTTATTCTGAAAAAGTGATAAATTAGCAAATAAAATGAAAGTGAGTGAACATTATACGAACCCAATTGAGCCAGCGTCATATTCAGGTGTATCTTCGTTAATAAAAGCACATCCAAAAAAAGACAAAAAATTTGCCATAAAGGAAATTGAGACTTTGAAATCTTATGTATTACATAAACCAATAAGAAAAAAGTTCAAGCGGCGGGAAGTGTTTGTGCCGTTTATGAACCATCAGTGGGTGGGTGATTTAATTGATGTACAAAAATTAGCTAAACTAAATAGTGGTGTTAGGTACATTTTACTTGTGATTGATGCATTTAGCAAAAAACTATATTACGCATTGTTGAGAGATAAAAGTGCCCAATCTGCTCTGAATGGATTTAAAAGAATAATTCGAGAAAGTGGTGTGGTACCCAAATATGTTCAAACAGATAAGGGGAAGGAATTTGAAAATTCACAGGTGCAATCATACTTTAAGCAAATAGACGTGAAATGGTTTCATACCCATACAAAAATTAAGGCCAGTCTTGTGGAACGAGCCATTCGCACTATAATGACAAAATTGGCTCGTTTTTTTACTCACACAGGTAGTAAAAAGTATATCGAAGTATTCCCAAAATTAGTCGCTTCATCTAACGACACATATCACACTTCCATTAAAATGAGTCAAAACCAAGTGACCGAACAAAACCAAGGTACAGTGCTACTAAATTTATACAACCAAAAGAAGAAGGTGTCTGTAGCCCCTCCAAAATTTAAGGCAGGAGACTCTGTGATCATTAGTAAAGAAAAAGCCTTATTCACAAAGTGCTACGCTCAAAATTGGACAACGAGTGAATTTAAAGTTCGCAAAGTTAAAAAAACAGTTCCAGTTACTTATTTGTTGGAGACAAGTGAAGGTGACCCAATTGAAGGAGGATTTTATGAAATTGAACTGTCTTCACCACCAAAGTGAGAATGGAGCAGTACTCTGTTGAAAAGTTTTTAACATTATCTAGTAAGGATTCCCCAAATTATTACCCAGGGAACAAACCAAACGATTTCTCAGTAAAACTTCACGAAAAAATTAGTTTACCCTTTGGAAGCTATCGTGTTGGATTGGTATCCATCAGTTGTCAGCGCGCATCAAAGTTATTCGACCCCTCAGTGGAGGATGACATAGCAGAAGTAATTTCAGAAGTCACTGAGCCATTGGAGACATATTTTGTGGAAAAAAAATCTGCTAGTCTACGTGATGCGCTGAAAGAGTTTAATAGATCGCAATCAACTGTAGAAATTCTACTTTTGGATGATGATACAGTAACTATTGATGTCTTAGAGGATGACAAAAAAAATAAAAATCGAAAAAAACTTGCAAAAGGTTCTCAACCTGTCCGAAAGAGTGTTTTACAAAGGATTGCACATAGAAAGAGTTCCTATTTACCGTCCTATATTTCAAAAGGCAAATACGGGCAAAAAATTTCAAGTCTCCGTGTATCCCTCAGAAGAGGAAGAAAGAGTAAAAAGGGTCAAGGTTTTTGAGCCTTCAGATTTTTCCATATCAGGGGTAAAAAATGCCATCAACAAAGCTCTATACTTTGATCATGGGATAAATATTCAAGAGACTGGTATTCCAAATGAATTCAAGATGGAATCTGATCAAGGAAAATCATTAATTTTGCCATCGGCCGTGTCTTTTTTATTTGGAATTCCAATCGATCGAGAAATAAAAAACGGTGATGTTATTGGTGTTTGTAATCTGGACAATCACTATGACAATACTTCGGACACAATGTCAGTGATGTGTGATATAATTACTCCGCAACTATATGGATCATCTATGAAAACAGTGTTGCGTGTCATAGAAAAAGCCCGCCATTTTAAAAAAATGTTTAAAGATTTTAATCCGATACAATATGTTCCATTGGCCGCGAAAAGTTTTGAAACTGTAAATATAAGCATCAGGGAAACGTCGGGAGAGCCAGTCTTTTTAAACCGGTTGAGTGAAACTATTGTAGTTCTACATTTGTGTCCAAAATACTAAAAAACAAAAATTCATGGTTTCGTAATATGATTGCCGTGAGTTCCAATTCCATGCCTACGCTTATTCCGGTCGATGAATCTATTGAAGACGAGATTCAAAATATTATTGAAAATCAGGATCAACGAGGGCGAAAGAGACAAATTGGTGGAGGAAGACAGAAAAAAACTTGTCTTGTTAAATGCGAGGATCCGAAAGCACAGACTAAAAAAAGAAAACGAAAGTATACTAAAAAACTATCTAGCAAATCTCCACAAACAAAACCTAAGAAGAAGCGCAAATCTGTTGGGAAAGCTCGAAAACTGAAGAAAAAAACAGTGGCAAAACCGAAAAACAAAAAACCACGATCAGTTAAAAGGAAAGTCAAAACATCGCGTAAGAAAAAATCCTCTACACTGTTTTAAATCACCATGGATTCACCAACGGTTCGGTCAAATGTAGATTTTTTTACGAAAGCGTCGACGGATGTGACATCTATTGCGTCTCAGTACGTGTCTTATTATTCTGTTAATGAAATTGACAATGCGTCAGCACCCTTTGAAATTCAAATTCGCGGTACTCCTCAAAATTACATAGACTTGAAAGAATCGTTCCTGTACGTGAAAGTTAAGGTTGTTAAAGCTGACAAAACAAGCATTAATAATTTTTTCAATGGAGAGCTTTCAAAGAAGGCTGCTGACTGGAAACAGGATGCACCAAAATATGAATATCCGCCAGACCAAGTAACACCTGTCAACATGTGGATGTATTCACTTTTTGATACCATGGAATTATGGATGAACGGAAAACTAATGTCCGTAAAAACGAATCATCAATATATTTCATATTTAAAATTGCTGTTGGGATATTCATCTGAAATTGAAAACGACAGATCCTTTGAAACAAGTTTATGCTACATGGATCCATCCCCAGCCTCGTCAGTGATAAAGAGTCCAACACACGTAAATTTAATGCTAAAAATTGAAGCTGGAAAAAGTGTCATCATGACTGGGCGACTCTTTCACGATTTTTTTGAAATGGACAAATATATTTTACCAAACGTAGACATTAAAATAAAGTTGTATCGCACAAACAGTAAATTTGCTTTATGGTCCGAGAAAGCAAACGTTGGAGGATTTAATATTGTGTTTGAAAACTTCGCATTTTATTGCAAGAAACACGTACTGTCTCCATCACCCCCTCCTAGCTGATGAGCCACGCATTCATGGACTGCGCTTGGGTTTTCAAAACATCCTCCGCATTGTAAGCATGTGTGTACTTGAAATATATGCCTGTCGATGGTAGCAAATCTTGAGGATTCAAGGCCGCAAAACCAACATCTTGTCTACAAAAAATTTCAGTATTTAGTTTATCATTTTAACCTTGACCGTTTTGATTTGATTCTTTTTTAATTTATTTTCGAAGACCAAAAAAACTTACCACACGATTGTGCCAAACTCTTCTGTTCATTTTGTTGTTTATAAGTAGTATTAGAATTTTCATTCTATATACTTTTCACGAACAAACAATGATTTCAATCCAAAGCAAACTACTGGAATGATATATTTCCTTCTACTGTTCACATTCATATTCCACACACCTGTAAGTTGCATAAGTTATCCTTGAGCAGATCTAAAGTGGTTTTACTCTGTCCATATGTGCTCCTCACAATAGCAGTAATCTCACTATCATTTCTGTCTTCACCCTACACCAATTTAAATAGTTACGCATAGACGATCCCTCGAATTTGTGTTTTTAAAAAATCAACATGAATCCCCTGTTAATCCCTGAGGTAAAAAATTATTTTTTTATGGTATATCCCTTTAATTTTTATTTTTATGGTATAATTTTCATAAACATCTCTCCTAATATGACTGACACTGGGTTCTTTTTACACAGATTGCTGAACACGTTTTTGGGTTCCTCACAACCCAGGAATTGATCCCACTCCGAGTAATTTGTAAACTCTGGTATACACAGATTGTAAGAAAATTGATTTTGAACAAAACGATTCGCTTTTGGAAAAAAGAAATTTCATTCCCCATCCAAAACAAATTACATCAGCTGGAAAATGACTTGAAGCAACTGAGAAGTGTCAAAGGGAACGATATGGAAATAGCGGTCTTATTGGAGGATCTCGATATTCTCCACTGCATGAATGCTCCGGATGGTCCGTATGACCTGAACGGTCATATTTTATTTTTTGTTTTGGACATAGATAGTGGTAGAGTACATCTTGGGTTTGAGGATGTCAATCAATATAGAAGGATAATCGATTCAGATCATCTCTCTTCACTCTCTGGTCGACTCATTCAATTATTTTTAAGACAATGTAATCAGTTTTTTTCTTTTTCTCAATATGGTACCTTAGAGACATTTACATGTATTATGTTAACCGTCCAGCGTACTAAAAATGTTAAACTTATTAATGCTACCATTGTTCCGATTACCACGTCTAAACATGATTATTCCTTTAAGAGTCTACGTAATTATCATTCGTTTTCAATGAGAGTATGGACTAACACCATTTTCCCATTAGACTTGGAGAAACTTTTTCCTACCTCACAATCGTGGAATACAATTTTCACAATAGGAGATGTATTTTCAGATAAACCAGAAAGGATTCACACAATTTTAAATACATTAGATTTCTTGTCTGGGAAATTTTGTCCAGTGTACACCGATTTACGATTACAGCATAGACTTGTAAATCTTCTTTATAACGATTCCGATGATGAATAAAATATTTTTTTAAACATACGACTTGGTAATTATTACGCAATTAATTCACCCAGCATCATTCATGATACAACTTGACCACATTGTTATCAATAATGTGTGTGGAAAGTAGTAGGCAAAACTTTCTATGCTTATACAGTTGATCCAAATTGCATCAGAATGAGCCCAATGCTACTACATTAAGTTAATATTAGATGATGAATTCTAATACCATAATGTCCATGTCCATTGTCTTTATTGTTGTTGACAATGAAACCTAACCAAATTATTATCCCGCCTAGCAAAATCTACAAAGTGCATAATTTTTAATATTGAGCTTCTTAATTATGCTTTAATAACTCAAATCACTCAAGGTGTGAATAAAATTCTCAGAGCGTACAAATTATTCTACTTCACCACTACACATAGTAACAATTACTTTAGTTATTCAACTCTTGGCCCGCATTCAACAATTCATTCATGTCAAGCCATCTAGCGTGACGGTAAATTACTAGTATTTCCTGTAACATATAGAAGTAGAACAATAATGGTGCAAGGCCAACTATGCGTGCAAAAACTGGTTCCTCATTAAGCATTACAAATTATGTAAATAGTTTTTAATTAGTAGCAGAGTTGCATACATCTATCTTTGTTTTCATCAGATTATCATGGCATACCATCTAGCGTTACGGAATGTTACTACGAATTACTATTAATTCCTAACATAGAAGTAGAACAATCATTATGCATGGCTAACCATGAGTGCAAAAACTGGTTATGGGGTGAATGACCTTTTTTTGCACTTATAGTTGATTCTACTTACTACTAACATGCAAAAATGGGATATAAAAACTTCATTAGTAAGTTTTATTTTAGTAAGTTTCATAAAGTGCATGAATGAATGCTCATTGCTTTTTTTGCAAACTGCAAGCAAATGCAGTACACTTTTCTATCGTTTTTAATTTTTTTTTTCGACGCCGGCCAGTAGAACCGATTTAATTTCTTGTGATCCTTTGGCCCTTCACAATAAAACGCAATTTCCAAGCTTACGTCTAAAATTAAAATTAGCTATTAATTTCGTCATCACAGTAACCGCCGAAAATTAATCATTGCTAAAGCTTGAGAATAAAATTAGTTTTTAGCCCAGTACAGGGCTTATGTGATTGTGCCTATTTTTTTAATTATGAATTACCGTACAGACACACACACACACACACACACACACACGGAATGGCTTCGATTAGGTTTTGATGATTGGGTTTCAACCCATTTTCATTCCATAATTAATGTTTGCATGAATAAAAGAAACCCATACTCTCATGTATTGTTCTTTACTTCATTTTCTTTTGCATTTTATATTAATGAAAAATCTCATGTTCCATTCACAAACGATACACGAACTCACAAGCAGTTGTGTCAAAGTCGAGCGTCACTCGATTAATATTCTTATTTATTATTCATAATTTTCGTTTGTACTTAGAATACTTTCAAGCACTTTCAACTACCATAAGATATAAAGATATACCATGCAACGAAGAATGGAAAATATCTAAAAACCGAATACTCTTGCATGCGCCACTCCAGAAATAACTGCGATTCTAAACTGGATAGACATCTCAAATGTATCATGATCAAAGCTGATAACTAATGCTGTATAATCTTTTTCCAATTATATGTTTAGAGCTATAATATTTATGTCATAATAAAATAGCAAGTTTATTACAAACTACCAACCGAATGGTCACAATAATGATTATCGATATAGTTCAACTTCTACTATCATTTTACATTTGAAAAAGGCAATATCAATACAGATTATAAACTACATTTGAAAATATGCGAGATTGCTGTAAAATTCATGTTTGAAGAATGTTTTTGGGGAAATCTGCAAGGCATCATAATAAACACGTTTTCCAGGTGAGAAATACAGGACGGTCAATACATCAGACGATGTGCAATGTGTACTATTTACGACTGCTCATGTAACTGCGACTCACGTGAGTGAATCATGTATAAAATGCATTAAATTCAATTAAGCTCTGTAATATTCATGATTTTATCTTAATGGATTTCATAATGAAATTAGCCTAGAACTATAGACAAGCTAGCTTATAATTAAACTTAAGGTCTGAGGTCTGACTCTTCATAGGCAGTGCGATCAGTGAAAAGCTGGAAGTAATCAGTTGTTTTCAGGTCAAAAATATTTTCCTATCTATAGATTATGATTGTCCTTTTCGACAAAGCATGTATTGCTTTCCTATTTATTCCATTTTGTTTTTCATCTCATCTAGGAAAATTTTTGATAGAAACTCGAAAATCTGAATTGATAAATTCCTTGTTTCAAACACTAGCCCCCTGTCAACTTACACTTATAACCAACCACCATTCTAATATTCAGTTTTTATCTCAAACCACACCTTCTAAGCAAATTTTCAATCTGCCTTCTCAACTCCAGCAGGATCAACTTTCAAATCTGTTTTCGAAAGAATCGGAAAATTCAACCTATCCTGTTTTTCTTGGCCAACAATACAACGTAAAATTGAGCGCACCTGTTTGTAAAGTAAACTTATTCTTTTACGGAAACATATTCAAGCAGAGACCATGTGTAGATAGTTTAAAATCCTGGCTTGAAAACATTTTCAACTTTAATAATGTATCATTGAACATTGCATCTCATAAACATATCTCATCTCGGTCTGTATACTGCGCAAGTAGAACTTATCATCTGCTCTTGTGGAAAAAGGAGGAATATGAAATGTTAGATACGTTTTGTATTTCTTATACAATGGCGCGAATCTCTAAGTTTTGGATAATCAGTTCTATTCCGTTAGACACAGAATTTTTAAAACCCAAAACAAGCGTGTCAATCTGGTTCAGAAACATGGTTTGCGGCAAAAAAAATTCACATTGTTCTCTGGCCGAGGATGACATATTACTAGCTGAATTGACTTGTGAACGCCGTGAGGAGTCATTTTCAAATTACGTTTGCTCTTTCACGAAGTAAGCAATTTTCCGCTGTCAATTTATGAAAGTTGTGAATTCTAGCTACAAATTATTGTCAACCG
>Ga0210040_10010970_pt1 | contig 10322 bp, 10 predicted proteins | sample CryGeyCG12114_NA_FD_185462 | JGI IMG/M metagenome (GOLD analysis project Ga0210040, IMG submission 185462) | Groundwater microbial communities from aquifer - Crystal Geyser CG19_WC_8/21/14_NA (SPAdes) (version 2) | ecosystem: Environmental > Aquatic > Deep subsurface > Groundwater | place: USA...
ATCTGTGAATAAATGTGTATAGAAAATGGTAGTGGAACTTTTCGGAACTCGTTTCGATGTCATTGTTAATGCTTATTGTTAGAAGGTAGCAGTGATGAAATCGAATCCAAACCAAATGAATTGGGAAAATAACTATATTACGTACACTCAGCTCTTTGGAATGTTAAATGAGCAATTAGCTAAAAATTTCCTATAAAACAGGTCGACTGTGACATTAGTCTACTTTTTGAATGCATCATCGATAGAATGTTTTATTGTTTAATTTTTGAACTGTAATAAGTATGAGCATTGCAAATAATTAAAATTATCACAATTGCGGGCGGCTACAATTGTTTGATAATAATTGAAACAATACAAGTGACGACAATGTAAATACGCGGAAGTCAGGTATTTCAACCTCAATCTGTTTATTGAGTCGAGTTGTCGCACGTTATTTTTGGTGGGCTGAATATTTGTTGATTAATTTTTATGCATCCTGATTAAAATGAAAGTCTTTCTTGGGATCACCGTAATTTTGGCGATTGGTATGTAAAACACAAGACTATAAGTTGGACTTTTTTGTTCAAGTTTTATCCACAAGTTAACAAAATCTGTATTTATTCTGTCCAGCTATCATCACTAGTGCCTCACCTGTACCTGCAGATGCTAAACCTGAGGCGAATTCAGAAACTAAAACAGATGTAAAACGTTCAGTGCCAGCAGCAGACAAACAACCTGAAGCGAAACCAGCTGATGCCAAGACTAATGTAAAACGCGAAGCAAAAGCTGACGACAAAAAACCAGAAGTTAAACCTGGTGATGCTAAAACTGCTGTGAAACGCGAAGCAAAAGCTGACGACAAAAAACCAGAAATCAAACCTGGTGATGCCAAAACTGATGTAAAACGTGAAGCAAAAGCTGACGACAAAAAACCAGAAATCAAACCTGGTGATGCTAAAACTGATGTAAAGCGGGAAACTAAACCAGAAAACAAAAAACCAGAAATCAAGCCTGGTGATGCTAAAACCGATGTAAAGCGGGAGACTAAACCAGAAAACAAAAAACCAGAAACGAAACCTGGTGATGCTAAAACCGATGTAAAGCGTGAAATAAAACCTACACCAGGAGATCAATCCAAAGGTAAACCAGCCGATGACAAAAAGGCACAGCCCGACAAACGGTCTTTGCCAGCCGACAAGCCGAAACCAAATCCAGCCGATGAAAAGAAACCACAGCCCGACAAAAGGGCTGCACCAGGGGACAAACCCAAAGTGAATCCAGCTGATGCGAAAAAACCTCAGCCCGAAAAACGAGATGCCCCAAAAGCAAAGCCAGAAGTGAAGAAGCCAGAGCCAGCCAAAAGAGAAGTCAAAGCCGCTCCAAAACCGGCTCCAAGTCCGGCCAAAAAAGATGAAAAGCGATCCACTGACACAGCTAAAGCTGATGTGCAGAAGAAAAATGTGGAGAAAAAAGATGTTACGAACGTAACTGTTCTTAATTCAAACGATAACCAGAAGTGTAAGAATTCATAGTTTAAAGATGTGATTGCTGTGATTTATCGGTTATAGTGACCATTTGTTAACAATTACAATTGCAGCCAGAATCACCGAAGAAATGTTGCTCGCTAAAATCTACAAGGATGAAGAGCAAATGAAGAAAATGATGAGGAAAATTTATATGGAGGAAAAACGAATGGAGAAACTCATGAGGAAAATAGGAGACAGTAAGTCTCTATGTTAAAAACGAATTCATTATACACCGCTAATTATTCACTTATGAAAGCATTGCTTGATTTTTGCAGTGAATAAGCGAGACCGAAGATCATCACCAGATTATGCCTATATGACTGATATTATTGAAATCTAAAAAATGTACACTATGAAATTAGATTTTTTACACAAAAATATAAAGAGCAGTCCAGTCGATTGCGAGAACAAAACGTTCATTTTTATTCAAAGCTAAAGTTCATTGAACAATCACAGCTTTATAGCATAGAGATTTTTCAAACAGTTATTGAAAAACATGCAGTTCTTGAGAGACAGGAAAAGAAGGAAAAAAACAGAATCAGAAGGGATAGAAGAATTGGCTTAAAAGAACGATGCAAAATTGTAGTCTTTTATTTTAGAAGCTAAACTAACTTCGTCAGTAGTTCACTCAATTTGGTTTCCACAAGACGGCAGCACTTGCATTGTCTTTTTGATTTACGCAACCTAAAATATGGAAGAACCAATGCCATACATTATTTATCTACGTTTTTCGAAACATTTAGTGCCGTCTGTATGCATTATGAATGAAAGCAAGTTACTTACTTATTAAAATTGTTACTACTATCGGCATCAGTACATTTAGAGCAAAAAGCCTGCCCACATGATTTACATTGAGTTTTCCACCGTTTGAGAGCCGAAAAGGTTTTCTCACAGCTATGACAAGATTTGGCATTTTTGTAGGCAACAGAATCAACCTTCTTGTCCCACGAACATTTCTCCCATGCTAATTTCACAGTCTCACTTACATCCGCTGTATTTCTGAAAAACAATTTCAATTTGTCAGGACATCATTTCGCGGATGCAATGGTATACTTAGCATGCATAGTAATCGTCTTACTGCTTAGAATCATTCAATTTTTGCTGCATTTGCTCCAAATCCTTTTTCAACTCAATTACTTCCTGTTCCTTATATTCCAGTTGCTCCCTTAACTCCAACTCTTTCAAATTCTTCCGTTTCACTTCACCCTCCAATTCCAAAGTGATTTGATTATTCTTACATTGCTCCTGTTTTAATTTCCTCTCAGCCTCTTTGGCTTTCATCGTAGCTTCAGATGCTTCAGTCAATAAAGATTCATTCTCTTGTTTCAACAGTTCCAATCTTTTGGGCAGTTGTTGTATGATCATTCTTCCCAAGTAGTTTGGATCCCCTGACATTGAAAATGATGCTGCGTCTACATTGTTATTCTCCACATCGGCGGTAGATGGCCTTCCTGGACCTAAAGCTACATTTGTGCCTTCCATGGACTCTTCTAATGGCGTATTATCAACATCAGCTGGTTCAAATCTTTGCAAAGTTTCATCATTGCTGGAATCAAGCTGGTCTGCAGCACTACCATAGGCTGTGTCTCCTGAAACTTCTGTTGTGGGACTGGTGCTGCCTGAAAAATATACAAAAACGGAAAAATCTTTATCCAAAACTTGCAAGAACAGAGCAAAAGTTTTTTAAATGATTAGAAGAACGAAGATTTTTGCCATCAACTTTAGTTTTAGTTGCCACCTATTTGGTTAGATCTCCCGTATAAAATCAATTGAGTAGCCTATATTATTTATTAACACAGTTTTTTGTACTTTTAATTAGTTAGTTAGTTAGTTAAGACTTACCTTCTAAAACATTGGTAGGACTGGTAGAGGGTGATGGAACTTCGGATTCATGGGAAGAGCCGTAGTGATCATGAAGCTGGGTGAGTCGCGAAGCCAAAGCAACACTACGCGCCGTACTCGAAAGCAATTGGGAATGAAGCAAGTGGCATTGCTCCTCTAATAACTGAAGTCTCTGTGCTCGCCTTAATATGCGCTCTATGAAAAGAAAGTCGGCGAAAAACCAATATTACTGGTCAGTTAGTATTTTTCATATAGCGACTGATTGAATACGAGAGTGAGATGGTTTGTAAGTTGGCAAAATATATTTGAAAAAAAGTAGATGAGATGTTTTTTTGCTCAAACGGCATACATGTTAGGAAATTGCTCTCAGATTTGTATCTTTTTATACTAGTTGAGTTTTATTATTTTTGTATTAAATTTAGAATGTATTTTTATTTGCGTTGCAAAAGCGCAACTAGGTAGTATTTCAAAGAAAACGAAAAATCCATACAGTTTGGTTATGTTTCCTAGCAATAATTTAAGGAATGAGTGATATAGTAATAAAAAGACTCCGGGAGCATAAAACTTATGAATAATGAGCTTATTAACCTTCTGGAGTAGCATCACTAGGACCAGGTTCTTCCTCCAATCCTTCATCGTCTTCGAGCTCATTGACATCTTCTGAGGTGATTTGCTCCACTGGATCTTCTTCGTCCTCTTGAGCTACAGTGGCTTCTATCTCTTCGACTAAATCTGACACCAAGTCTTCCAGTGGATCCGCTAATTCTTCCACTAATAGGTCATCTTCGTCTTCAAAAACGTCCTTTTCTTTTGATTCACTGTCTACTTCCCGTGTTGTCTCTAGAATTTCGATGAATTGTTAAATAGTTAAAGAACTAGCTTGAACTCAAACTACAATATCCAATACTTAATCACACAGTTTGTAAAAAATATCAGGAGTCGTTAAAGTGAACATACGATCTCCATCACACCAATAATTTGGTACGAAATCTGTTAAATCTTAGATAATACAGTAGAATTTATAACTTATACAAACAGTTTCTATATGTCGTGGAAATTTGACATACCTGGTTCCTCGCTATCAAAAGCTTGACTAGTGCTGGGTATTGAAACCATTTCCGAAAATCCGCTGTCCGTGGCAGAAGTAGTAGAATCTTGTTTCCTCCTTGAGAACTCATCCCGCAAATTCTCCCACTGTGTTTGTGAGTGTGAATTTTTCTGTCGAACTTTCAGCCATTTTTCTCGGCTTTGGTACAGATCGATTTTCAATTTCTCCAGAAGCTTTCTCTTCTCGTGCAACTCGTATCTAAAATCAGAGGTGAACATTTGAATTTCGTGCTGTGAATAGTTTTGGGGTGATGGGAAATTTTGTATTGTTCACATACTTCAGTACTGCACCACTATTGTAAAGCTTTTTGTGCTGGGTTTTCAATTTGGATACTAAAGTCCATGCTTTATTTAAATCCACGGTTACGTGGAACATACGGTCTTCCAATTTATCAATCTAACAAGATTTTCAATCGCAGAATTGAGGTTAAAAATGATCATTTCAAAGCTGCAACTAATTTAAATAATTTTTGTTACGTGAAAATACCTTGGAAAGGATATTTGATTTGAGCACTTTGAAAGAGTCTAGCTCTTTTTGCAAAGATTTTTTTTCCAGTATTAAATCCTTCAGTTTAAGAAATGTAGTACTCACACTCAACACCAACAACGGGCCTTTGGAAGTTTCTACTGTTTTGTAGCAACTTTCTTCATCTACAAGCATTCCATATAACATAAACGAAATCGGCAAAAAAAACTCTCCAGAATCCATAATTTACATACAAAAAATTCACTTCAACTTACTTGACGTATCACATACTGACTGGTCCATGTCTAATTCTTGCATAAGACTTTGAGCTTCTGCAGATTCAACATCTGTCGATTTTGTACTTCCGGGTATACAAATTTCGTTCATATTTCCTTCCCTATTGCTCAAAAAAGAAGCAAAAAATTAAGCTCTAAATATTCCCATAGCCATCTCATTAACGAAATCTTCAAACGTAGTACTTGAAAACTCACTTGAATTTGTGAGCGATCTCCCGAACTTTTTCTGAATCCAAATCTGCCTCATCTACACTACCAAAAAGACGGCTAATGAAATCAACTTGCTCATTCAGTTTAGAATTCTTCTCCTCAGTTGCTTTCAATTTCCTATCCATGTCATTAACAACTTTTTGACTGTCTGAAAGTAAATTGTCAAGTTCTGCAATCCTTTCCATATTCTTCACATTGTTTCCTTCGATTCGATTCAATTCACTTGTCCTATCCTGCAAATTCAATATCGCATTGTCCAGTTCACTCTGGAGGGTTTGAACTTTGTTTTCATAGGTGAACTTCATATGCTCCAGTTTCATCACATTTGCTCGCAATTTGTCCGCCAATTCAGTACTTTCGCTTTCCGCTAATTCCATACGTTTCGTCAATTCCTCTCGATGCTTTTTCTCACGGGAGTAGATATCTTCAACCATTTTCAATTTGGTGACCACGTCTTTGACTTCTTTCTCACGAAGTTCCAGAAGACTTTTTCGGAGAGAGGAAACATTTTTTATGGCCGATACCTACGAGAAAATGTAAGTAGTGAATACTTATCACTGGCCAGTTTCTTTTAGTTTGTTTTTGTAATCTCATTTCAAAAAATCTATTAACTTCACTATCAAGAAGTATGTATTGGCCGGCTCTAGAAGCTTTAGAGTAGGAAACATTACTAAATATTTTCCCAGAGAAGTTACCTGGTATTCAAGTTGAGCACAGCGCTCTTCCAAAAGTCTTTGCACAGTAGCCTGATTTGGTTCTTCTTCAGTATCCCCTACATTTTCTTCAACTTCTTCAGAATCCATTTCTATTCCGTAATGAATTGGAAAAGAGAAAAATTTGACCTTCCCTTACACAGTTTGAACAAATAACTTTTTCTGGGACAAATCGCTAGGATATGTTCCTTTGGGAAAGGAAGAAAAACCACTGCAGTAGAGCAATGGAAATAAACAGATGCCATACTTTTTTCTCTGACTAAAGTTCTTTGCAACGTTGAATGAGTTAAAAATAGAGATCACATGCAACACAGACAGTATGTTTTGAAACGGAGCATCTTTGCCTGTTTTGGGGAATCTGCTAACGTCTAGCCGTTAATTTGAGATTAAAATGCGAAAAACTTATACGCAAGTTTATGTCACGAAAATGGACCGAGATTATTTGGCTAGTTCAAAGGCGAATATACATTCCACCATCAATAAGTGATTTGGTAAAAATAATCAGAATAATAGCAGCCGAATATTTTTTACATAAGCTCTCAATATTTAGTTTTGTGCATTAGAGATTATAAAGGCATTTGTCCGATTCGCAAAAAAAGTGTCGAAAAATTGCGACGTTTGTATACACTACAAGTTGTTGAGAAAAATGGTAGCTAAACTGCAACTTCTCACTGGAGCTAATAAAACTAGTGCTCTTAACTAAATCAACACTTTTATAGGTTTTTCACTCAAAATGAGCTCAAGTCGTTCTCCTTCAGTCTATTTTCAAACTTTTTCAAGTTCGAGTACACGCAGTGTGTATATAAAATGTTGAAAAGTGGCTGTCATCAGTATATTCTTACTTGTGTTATAAGACAGGAATGACATTTAGCTTTATGTCTGCGTCATATTCATGCATATTGGACATTTGAGATTTTAAAGTTGCAATTTATACCTTAGCGTGACTAGCATGGGTGTTTCATAATCAGGGTATACTCTTGAGTGCCCGGGTGACAAGACAAGGTACTTCAGTATTCCAAATTCCAGTAATCTAGTAACAACTGTTTTCACTGATAAAGTTAATGAGTGGAATCCCTGAAATTCCTCAGACCCTCATGTGTATTCCATATCTTCATCTTATTATATGCTTAACAATGCTGCAGTAGATCTACAAATTTCAATTGAGCATAATGTATTTTCAAATTCTTACAAATTGGCGTCGAACCATAATATTCTGTCTATTAGAGTTTGCATTGGTTTTTTTGTTTTCTTTAACACTAAAATCATATTAAAATCTCTGTTATTCCTGTAGCACATAAAATATGCATTAGATTGGATATAAAATTTCACCTACTGGTGTTTCACTTTAACAAAACAAATGTAAAAAAATTTCGCAACATCCCCCACTTTTATATTTGCACATGTACTTAACATTTCAAGAACCGAGTTCGTCTTCATTCTTCATCATCAGCTGTGCGTCATCATCATTTAGCCACGGAGTTTGGCTCTTGCCCAAAACGTAGCCAACTCCAAAGGAAGAATGGGGAAAACCGATTATGAACAATTGTGCGAATTTCTATGCTGCTTCACCTCTTCTGACGGAGCATATGCAGAACACACTCGTGTAACTATTATTAGTGTTTTTCTCACGAAATGAACAAATTGTTATTCCGCTGTTAATTCCAATTTCTCGGATTTGTTTCACAGACTTTTCAAGGGCAATCTAACAAGCTTGTATAACCAATAGTATACGAACAAAGGATTTTCCTGTAGGTGAATCTTTATTTTTGGCAGCAGTCTATTACTCACGTTGGATTAATTAGTGGAAATAATAGTACTTTGTGGGTGACTGAGCAACAATTCTACTGCGTAGGATGCAAGAAAGTTTATAGCATTGCATTTTACTTGCATAATTTTCTCACTCAGTACAGTTAGTTAGTAAGATTAGATATGCAGCCCGAAAGATTTCTTTTCCTACATTCAGTTAGTTAGTTAGACACTGACTGAGGCTTGACGATCTTTTGCGTATGTTGTTACATGTGAAGCAGAATAAAAACAAGACTTGATGTACGGACGTCTATAATGTCCTTTGGACTATTTTATTTTCCAAAAATACATGCAACTAACTAGGCACAGCACTAAAGGTGAAGGCCCTATATAGACGCAAAATATAATAGCAGTTAGTACTTGTTGACTGCAGTTTTTGAGACGTAAAAGTGCACATGCAGAATGGTTCACAATTGTTTACATTCCCATGAAACTGAACAGCACAGATTTTTTGCGATGCAGTAATGTAAACTCATTTAACTGAGTTCAAATGCACCCAAAGTCAAAAGAATGAGAAAAAAGTTGAAACGGAATCCTAACACACCAAATTAATCTTCATTTTCAATTTCTTCCCCTGAATTATTTCCCTCCGTTAGTCCAGAATCCTCTAATTGCATTCTAAGTTTTTTTATCACAGCATTTTTCTGCATCAAAATTTTCTTCATGTTCGTATATGCTCCAGTAGCCTGGAATTTTTTCTCCAACTCTTTCTCAGCCAATAGTAAACTACTCTGAACTTGTCTCAATTTCGCTTCCCGGGATTCTAAATCTTGTCGCAGTTTTTCAGTTTCCATTGCTGTGACCGTCTTTGTTTTTTCTACTTCATCTTTCATTTGTTCTACAGCAGATTGGATTCGCTCAAATTCTGTAGAATCCATACTTGAAACTTGCCTCGTTTTTTCTAAATCTTTTTGAAGGGCGGCTACTTGTTTTTGAGCTTGTGCTAGATCCGATTTCAGTTTTGTAAGATCGCTTTCTTCTTCTTTGTTATTTTTTGACGCCTCGTTCGATTCAGAATCCTATATTATTTTCATTACATAAGTGACGTAGTAAATTATAAATTATAGTATATTATTAACCCCATTAAACCCAGCAGTGAAAATGATTGTGTACATAATTTCAGCCTAAATCCACCATTAAAATTCTTGAGAACCCTTATTTTTGACAAATTACCTCCATTCGTGCCCTCAATACATCATTTTCTGCCGTGAGACGAATGATTTCCATTTTCAAAGCCGACGCTACAGACTTCTCCTGCGGCTCAAGAAATTCCACAGCCCCATGTGTTACTGTGACTTTTGGCCGGTCTATCTGTTTCTCTAGAAACTTTTCTTCATATTCTTTCACAGCATTCAATTTTTCTCTGCGTAAACAAAAGAATAAGCTCACACATGGTTTCTAGACTGTCATGTCATTAGCATGGATGCTTAGTTTTCTTGGACATGTGTCAAACTCAGGTTAATGGACTGGCAAGTCTGTCATGTGAGCAAGATGAATTGGAACCGCACCTGTTCTCCAGTTCAGAAATATTGGCAGTCAGTGTCATATGCCATTCTTCGGCTTGGGCCAAAAGCTGCTGCAAAAGTAATACGTTCGTGTGTACACAATCACTCAATTCCGTTTCCATTTCGGATTCAATCGTCATTTGCAATTCTTGGATAAGACTTTGGATTTCTTCTCCAGTATATACTTCATTTTCCCGGATTCTGAAAACAGTACGCGTAAAGTTTTAACTATGCAAAAAGTAATTTAACCATAGGAGCGACGTTTTTACTTACTTGTATTTCAAAACGTTATTGAAGCAATATGAAATACTTTTCATTCGTTGCCCCTGTTGAAATTTTGAGAGTTTCAGAAAATCCGTCACCAAATCCTTGTGGAGTTCATTGAGATTCAATGTGGTGTTATCCTATGGAAAAAAGAACGAGAAATATTGCAGAAGATTCCTTTTAACGCTAAACTCAAATAAAAAATACACTCACCATCTCTACAAACGACTTTTTTAAACTCTTTAAAACCACGCTAACATTATTAACTGCAATTACGCATCTTTTTGGACCACAAATTGTAAACGTAACTCAACTCAAGTGAAATACATAGAATCCATGTAAACCTGCGGTATCCATGCACACATGTGTGCAAACATTGGCCGTTGCCAAGTCCAAGGCTATGCGGTCCATTTATTAGGTGGATTTATATTGATCTGCTTTTTCCATAATCCATCATATCTAACTAAGCGGTCGTAAAACTTATCACATCACGGTTCATAATTATATGTAATGAACAAAAAATAATCCCATATTTACTCGTATATAAATCAGCCTGAACATTTAGCTTTATTTCATGACACATATGGATACAATGCAAACTGCTCATT
>Ga0210040_10010971_pt1 | contig 10320 bp, 7 predicted proteins | sample CryGeyCG12114_NA_FD_185462 | JGI IMG/M metagenome (GOLD analysis project Ga0210040, IMG submission 185462) | Groundwater microbial communities from aquifer - Crystal Geyser CG19_WC_8/21/14_NA (SPAdes) (version 2) | ecosystem: Environmental > Aquatic > Deep subsurface > Groundwater | place: USA...
TACGAGCCAATTTCAAAACCTTTCAAATTTTCAATGATCCACAAATTTTCTAAGGTACACCAAGTTTCTAGAATTTGATAAAGGACTCTCTCCGCATCAATTAATTATTATTCAACACTTTTGCTTTCTCACATTCTAGAAACTTGGTGTACCTTAGAAAATTTGTGGATCATTGAAAATTTGAAAGGTTTTGAAATTGGCTCGTAAGAGTGAGTCTGGCTAAAAGCCAGTGGGTCCGGCTAGTTCTATCATAAAACTCTTCATTTATCAACTATAGACTCCGGTTACATGACAACGTGTTTGGATCATTCTATGCATCTATTCGACACGAAATTGGACGAACTGGTGCATTCATGGATTCCATTAATGGTGAAACAAAATTTGAAACACAGTATAATTTATTTCCTGAGTAATGAATTTGAGCAACACAAAGAAAGCATTATACTATACTTACTAGTCCTTGCATACTACTAACTATTACATAAAAGCTCTAACAACTTCAGCTTCTGAATCAGTCCACATATGTAAAATTATTTTTGTACACTTTGTGCAATTCACATAAGCTAATTAAATACTTGGCACTTTTCAAATCTCACTCCATAACAACCTGCTATATGCTAAACATAATGTAACTAACTAACTGTTAATAGAGAAAAAGAACTGCCCTCGTACTTTTCCGACTCCATCCATAAATGGATGGAGTAAAATTTCCAAGCTCCTCTCTAAACAGTATTCACCGGCTTTTTCATCGCTAAGCTAAATTGTCAGTCATTTCTCATTTCACATAGGAAAATGGCCTTAAACTGTGTCTTCATGACCGTCTTCATATCATTGCTCATTCTAAACACACACATTCTAATTGAAATAAGAATTGTTAACTATATAATTCACTGCAAAAAGAATCTAAAAATCAATACTCGATCGTTCAATCTATGAACCACACATAATCACTTATATTGGATTGGAATGGAATAATTATTGTCATTTACAAATAGAGGGAAGATATGGTCACTATAATGAACTACAACAATGCCACATTCATTGGCTGGTGGTTATTCCGTCTTCTCCTGAATATTCATACTTCGTTTGGAAATGTTGCCATAGTCGAAATTCAACTCATGGGACTCCAGTGAATAGAATTGGGGGCTGATCTCCAGTGGCTCCATTAAAATGAATACAACCCCATTGTACACAGGGATATCCGCTTTGGCTACGCAAATATGGCCATTGATGAACTTGATTTCCTCTGCACAAGAAAACAACATCACATTTATTAGTTAGCACTAGCACATAGAATTATAGGGGCTTCTCATAGCATTTTGTTTTTCACTCACTGGAATATCCATCAGATTGGACGCCTGCTTTTATCTCCTTATTGTACTCACTGGTCAAATATTGGCCATTGACTGTTCCCGTGCTGTAGTAAGTCCCATTTACTACGTGATGCAGCACGAAATCTAAGAATAAATGACAAATGCTTTATTAGTTCTGCTAGTATTCCTTTTGCAAGTAATGCTAGATGCCAGATAGTTGTACATATCTTACTTTGGAGTTTGGAAATTTCCAGTGAGAGCAAAGAATCCATGTCAATGAGACTCATGGCTCGATTGTTGGGCACAAACACGGAGATAGGATCTCGATTCTCAAATAAGTCCACCAAGTCTGCTTTCTCCACCACATTCCAGAATTCTGGAAAAATTAATTAAATTCAAAGTTTTATAGTTCATATCTCATACAGGCACAATGCATTTGAAAACTTCTTTCCTTACTATTTAGATCAATTTGTTGACTAATGTATTCAGCAGCAGTGCGATTGGCATTGGGCATCACAGCTTTGTCCACAATGTGAATGCGCACGTTCTCTTTTGTACGGATGTCTCCCACTAGAACGTTCGCTCCGTTGAATGCATGGCGTCTCTACAAAATTCACATCAACACTTCAAAATGTGTCACAAGGGTGACAAAAAGGTCACATTTGGACCGGACAAGTTTGTTTCAAAAAGTGACTTACATAATCATTATCTGGATGGAACACATTGTATCGAATTTGGTTATGTCCAGGCCGGGCCACCTTCACTTTGTAGTCATTGACCATGTTCCGGAGGAGGATGTCTTGTTCAATCACATGGTTCAACATGAAAGCCATGAGCAGTGACTCGTCCGTGTAGAGTCTCTCCAGGAACCATCTGGGCATCTTTAGGAAGGCCAAGTCCATGGCCGCTATCAATGTGTAGCCCGCTGCATACAACAAGAAAATAATTCTGAATTCAAAATCCGATTTAAATTTCAAACAAAACTCAACCTTTAACTAACCACCTTACTACCACACTAACTAACTAACTAGCTAACTAAAAGGTTTGACAGAATCTCATCTTCGTGTGAACAACTCCACACAACTGAAAAAAGCAATTGCACAATAAAAGTATTTTTCGCCCTTGAGTGTGTACATTGCAGTATACAAGGGTGCAATCATTGTGCTCAATGCAACATACAATCGAAGTCAAGCATAGCATTTGCATGCCATAGTTAGTTAGTAACTTCGTCACCTGCATGCGTGCAAACCAAGTACAAAAGTAATCCAAAAGAACCCATGTAAAACTAAAAATCTTGCTCACCAAGAAATAGTGCCTTCAATATTCACAATGGGGCATTGTGAAACAGAATTTGTACATTATTTAGTTACTTTCTCCATATATTCTGCACTCAAAAACTGACTGCTCGAATGCATCTTACTAACTAACTAACTACTATAACTATTCATATAGTTAAATTGCCCTTACGATTCCTCAGGAGCATAGTGTCCAGCCCCGACTTGACCAGTAGGGAATGCATTATGCAAAGTTGCAATTGCTCTAACGTGTCCATCACATTGAGCCGTTGACCCCCTAACAAGGCAGTCTGAGGATTGGGTTGACCCGGTGCCATACATTGGGGCTGTTTGCTTTTCATTGCCACACTGACCCTTGTGAACCCTTGAGGGATGTACGCATAGCTGGTACAATGGTCCTCATCCTTTTCCTTAGTGTACACACTATTGGAGCTCCCAGTGGCCAACTCTTGATCACGAATCTCGACACTCTCCACAGACTCCATTTCCTCCGGTTTCTGAAACGCACTCTCTGGCAAATTGTCCAAAGTGTTTATAGGAGGACCGATGGGTTCCCCTTCAGCATTGTAGGCCACAATGTAACTCCCTGCAGGCATTTTAAAATCTGCAGGCACTTTTGTCATCGTCACCTTTCTCATCCCATTCAAATCAGGGACTTGGTTTGAGTTGAATCCTTCCGGATGAATCACATCGGGTGGGAGAAGTGCTGAATTCGAATTTATCGGCCCAACTGGCAAAACTGAATTAATGTCGGAGGAATCTATTGGCTTTTTATGCCCTTCTGGGAATGTTTTTTGTTCCATGGAAATGGATGGTTCGGATATTATGGTTTCTTGGTCGGGCTGGGCCATGACCGGCGACTTTTTGAACACGTCTTCTTTTAGGGGGCCACTAATAGCTGGACGAATGAAATGTCCAATGTATGGGCCTCCACTTGTTACATGATTGTTCACTCCAAACAAAGAGTTCTTGAAATCCGGCTTTTTCATCACAGTTGAGTCGGGGCCTTTAGGTCTGACAGGTTTGTCCATATCTGTAATTACTACCGGTTTTTTTAAACTTTCCGAGGGTATCGGGATTTTTACAATGTTTTCAGGCTTTTCCATAGTGCTAGTTGGTTCTAAGGTCGGTTTTTTCAAAACCACTGAAGGCCCACCAATCACAATGGGTCTCTTGAAATTCTCATTTGGCCCCACTACCATGGGGATGCCACTATTAGGTCTGAAATTGGGATCCTCTACCACTGGAGGACGATTTGGATTCACCCCATTGGGATTTTTCACAACTCCTGTCTCCGGATTGAATGGACACAGTGGACGAGGGCCAGTATACTTCGGTTTCGGGGTGGTAGTGGTGGTGGTAGTAGTAGTGGTCGTCGTCGAGTAAGGCATGTAGCAAGGACCCTTGGGTCCCGCATAAGGGATAGGAGACAATTCGATGATTTCCCTGTTGGATCCATCAGAAACTCGACTTCTAAACAAATTGAATGCATTCCATATACTAGGGGTATCAACCTGTTGACCACTGGGGTCCGCTATTATCAACACTGTGGGGATCACAAATAGGAGACACAATTGCCTCAAAATTTGGCCCAATTCCATATTCCTGACTTTTTCTTTTCACTGGACGAAGAACGAGGGGACTGTAACTCACTACACAAGTGCACAGGAGTGACTGGAGGAGACAAAAGATGCATGCTCCGTTTTTATGGAGATCCCTTTGGGTTTCTAACCAACTAGCAAGCAATGCATCTAGAAAGGAAGAAAGGGAAAAGGTTTTTTTCATTCTTTGGTACGCAGATAGGATTTTCTACCTTAAGGGCCTACCAACCGACCAACTAACTAAAACTAACTACACACATAGGATCATACAAATCGTATATCTTATTGCTAAAGGTATCACGTCTTATGGCCCTTTGTATCCTTTAATTTGTTATTGTTGGTACACAGAACTGTGAGCATTGTGTGTACTTTTCTTTATTAGTGGCTACTGCAACATATTATATCCTGTAGATTGAATGAGTCCTGTATGGGATGCTTAACATATAATACATAAATTCTCCCTCTTCATCAAAACGTCGAAACAAAAAATGCCGAAATGAAAAACGTCGAAAAAAATATGGTCGAAAGTAAAAATGTCGATATGAAAAAAGTCGAAATTAAACATGTCGAAAGTTGAAAAATGTCGAAAAGCAAAAATGTCGAAAAATGTCAAATTCTCCACCGCTACCTCAAAACCATAAAAAATTTAGAAAGAATTCTTCAGTCCTTAATACAAACAGACTCAGTAAAACGGATCGTGGGGGGACGCTGAAGAGACTTTTGCTTCACACAACCCCCTCGGCCAGATTAGAAATAATCCTCCAGCATGGGCGGAGCTCCTACATATCGGGCGGAGCCTTTTCACGTCGTAGTTCTCGGTTGTTAAATGATCACAGTCTCACATGCTGCTCTTTTGCAGACAGAATTCTTAATAATTTTTTTCGACGTTTTTGATCTTTCGACCTTTTTCGGTTTCGTCATTTTTATTTTCGACATTATTCGTTTCGACCATATTTGTTTCGACATCATTTTTTTCGACATTTTTCATTTTCGACCTTTTTATTTTCGACGTTTTGATGTGGTACGTAAATTCTATTGCATGGGTTTCTGCACACATTACGATTGTATGTACGTACCGTTAATTTCAGAAAATCTTTTTTTCCTCTTAAAATGGAGGCACTAACTAACCTTAAGACTACACTTGTGTTGATATTGTTTAGTTGTCAACAACTGGAAGTATATTATGTGATGAGAGATTGAAAACTATTTATAACTAGAGAAGGATGATTGTGCTTTTTTAAAAGTGCCTTACGATACTGCTTGACTCTTATGCATGTTATCTTGATTTTTACAGATTTTTATTTTCTGTTGTCACTCATCACTGTCATCACATATATATTGTATTCTTATAATGAGCAATGAATTGGTACAATCGTCAGGACAATATCCCCGACTGTGTTCGTGAGGAAACTCGCTTTTCATGCAGACACATTAACTAACTACTAACTATTAGGTAATAGCTTTTCATCGTTGGAGTTCCCAATACAGATTGCCAAGCAGATTGAAATGCTGATAACTAACTATCTAGCTAAAAAAGTTGGCTTTTCAATAACTCCCTCACAATAGAGTGAGAAGAGTCTTTTTCTTTCTTTTTCTATAATGATAGCATTTATTTTGAATCTTATTTTGTAAGTCCCTGTGCATGGGATCGGCCGGCACGCAATACAATTCTTTGGTGATGATAATAAATCTTTGTGGTCAACCCCATTATGTCCAATGGAGGCCTAAATACTCCTAGGCTCCGATACTACAAGGTGTGGCTCACAAGTATTACCTAACAAAGCTAACAAACTAGGTGAAAAAGTGGACCTACGGATTCCTTTTTTGGACTCTAAACATGGTGATTGCATGTGGGATAAAATGTGAGTCTTCAACCATAGCCATAGCTTTCACCATCCACTGTACATTATTGTTGTAAGGGGAGAAATGCATTTTTCAATCCATTTAACTAAATAAATAACTAAACTAACAATCCCCCCAAAATGCTCACAGTGCTAACTATAACTAACTAGCCAACGGAAACTGTAAAACTTACAATACAATGCTACTACTACTTATCATCATGGTCGTAAAATTAATTTTAAACATAAATTCAAAGCCATTACTTGAGCAATAGAGTTGAGTGAGCTTATTTATGGGATTCATTCATTTTCATTACACATTCTATGAAGCCCTTGGTTATAGTTACTCCATTTGGTATTTGTACAGGTTGAGCCTTGGATTTCCATTTGCCCAGAAACGTTCATCATTCCCATTCTTGGTCCAGTCCAGCTCACAATGCAGAGTGGATGAGCTACCTATGCAAGTAGCAACATTGACTGATGGTCAAGGTCTCTACACATGTACAACAGAAGAAACTGTACTTACTGTACATCCATAGATAGGGAAATGAATGCATTGCATTGCATAATGCATACAGAACACGGACAACTCCTCTATAGTCAGCCAGTAGAAAGTTCGTTATATAATCCAACTAACAGTCTCAGGAATGATGATGATACAATAAAGTTGGAAGGGGAGTAAAAAAATGCATTCTTATCTCCATTTTTTCCCCAACAACTTTCCTACTTATTCCCTTTCTTATCTATGTGAACCAACTAACTAAAAGTATACGTGTCCCTCCGCCCGTATGTATATATTATCAGAATCCAAGGGACAATAAGAATATTATGTTTCCACTTTCTTCACCAAAAACCATCTGGAATGTTCCGTCTAATGAGTGACAAACAAAATTTTTGTGTCATCCATGTTGGAGTTCCCTGACCAGGTAGCCCTACACATGTACGCAATACAAATGACAGGAAAGTACATGTTGTCTGACTAGACACACCACAAAATGCAAACACCACTACACCAGAGAGAAAAAGAAGTTATAATGTCCAATAAGAAAGGCCCCTCATTCAAGTGTCTACTATAAAGTTACTTACTTAGCTGTGTACAAACGAAAGAGTTACATGACACTTGTCCTGTTGTCCTACATAGGTTTCCAGTAAAGAACGCTTTGTTACGCTTCCTTTTCTAATCATTAGTTACCAGCTAATCAATTGTGCCATTTATCTCCGTCCTCTTTTCACATGATCCTGACTTATTTGTTGGGGAAAAACTTGGATTCTGGCCCGTCTCCGTTCCGCTAACCGCATTTACCACACACCATCATGCTGACTTTATGATGATTACATGAGGGAAAAAAGGCTAACTATATAGAGTTTGCTCGTAATTTGTTGCTCAGGACAGGAACAACAGGTGGATCATCAATTTGTTGGTACATGGAACCAGCAGGGCCCTTGAGGGAGAAATCACCCTTTGCGTGATAAACGGAAATCATGTCATGGGCGCACAATATGGATGATCATAATGTTCCACGGCTAGACCCTTTTACACTCAATACTTGATTAATTTTTGTGAGCATCCATCCATCCACGCATGCAACAAATATCATTAGTATATAGAAAACTTATTGACTGACTGAGTATTTCTCATCTACCTAGTATGTATGTATGTTGAAGATTGTAAAACTCTGTTTTTTTACCCTTTACAACATACAAGCACGTTTCTGGAATCCTTAATCCCCTTATTTATTCATACACAGGTAAACTCACTAACTAACTGACCAACCGACCTAGTGCATACGCGTAATATCTTGTACGCAGGAATTCAAGCGCATCAACTTATGAAGAATAGACACTCTGTGGAGTATTATGGTCGTATAGATTTTTGGAATGTATGCACACACCTGCATGTATGGGGATTACAAGTGATTTGTATTTGTCATTTGTACACGGGCAAATACATGAGTGGCGAATGCATATGGTTAGTTAAAAAGTGCTGTGTAATAACAATGATATGAGCTTTCATCTAACCCCGGTGCAGATTTAAGCCAGAATCAGTAAGTAGTCCTCTATGGTGGGCAATCAATCTTCTTTTTAAATCTCTTATTGTAAGTCGAGTAGAGTGACTTGACATTTACATACATTTTTTGATCTCTGCAACTATGATTACATGTGGCTATAAGGCTACTAAGGTTAGCCGCGAGAAAATAGTTTTTCAGTTGTACCAGGTGAGATTTGGAGTCTTCAAAAGGGGCCGCCGCCCGTCACTGTGTATTAATATGAATAATGTAAATTGGAATTAGATTCCGAGATTCAATCTGGTAGTAGATAGCCACTCATCTCTCATTTTAAATATGACACTGCCAACCGCCATTCTAGAGGCTAAAAAAGCTCCCTTTAAAGTTAATTAAATAGGGAAAGGGTAGACACAATATTGCACTGCGTAAGCCAAAAGTGAAACCATGTTTTTCACAATCAGCTATAGCTTTGAAGGGCAGTAAGCTACCAGGTAGCTTATTGCATGCATTGTATTTAATGGATCCTCTACAGTTAGTTAGTTAGTTAGTTACTTAGTTGGTAATATTGAACGACAAACGGAGTCCTATTATCCAGTCGCCAACAACAGTCAGTATTAGTTAGTCAGTGAGTAATAGATCGTGCGTTGAGTGAAAATGGATTCTTTTCGCCCTTGACCTTTCCTGCCATGTTGAACAATAGGGATTGTTGGGTGAACCTTTTTTTTCTCTATCATTGTTCCCATTTACTTCCTACATGACATGCATATAGATATGCTAGGCATAGAAACTCACTGGTAGCATCATGTGCATAACAAAACAACCTGTCGTTCATCAGAAAAAAAGGAGATTGACCTACATATTTGGTTTCACTGCATGGACCCTTAGTTGGCTAGTTAGTTACTGGACACACGAAATCTCTTCACCTACATAATATATAGTAGAAATATTTTACCATAGTCCGAAAGCACAGTGGGTGTAGCTGTAGCAAATAAACAGCTCTCTTTCCTACGCTGAATATATTAGACCAGTCGAATGGCCAGTTAACAATGGGCTGTGCAAATACCATAGATTAAAATTTTCTATAAGTCCATGTCACTATGACAACATTTCAAAATTATTCTCATGGTGTGCGTTCGCATTATATTGCTGTCTTGAACTAACTACTTGTTCTTCAAGTTTAGAATAATTTGTATATCAACCGATATTTTTGACTGCCTCATGTTACGATATAGTGCGAAATTTTGTTTGTTTGTTTCGCAACCTTACCTTGACCCTGCTTTTCAATCAGAACCAGAAGTCTTTTCGTTTTTCAAATTTTGTAGCAATAGTACTGCAAAACCTTGATATCAATCCACAAAATAATTTTTTGATGCAATTCAATAACTTATGCATTATTTGTACCTCGGTTTCAATGTAAGTGACAAAGCTGTTTATTCCAATGCACGGTTGCCATAGTAGTGGGTGACAATGCGGTTGATGATAATGCATGGTTGCCATATAGTAGCGAGCAACTTTGCTAACTCCAATAAAGTTTGCCTTGGTACTTGGTACGGAGTCAATTCGCCGACTTTGACGATGTCAAACTCTCATGTCTTGCATCATCGTCGAAATTTCATGCTAACTCCATTTAGATTGCACTATTGCCAAAACTGTATGTTAAATCTCTATAGGTCGGATCATTGTCAAAATCCCATGTTAAATTCCCGTAGATTGCGTTATTGTCAAAATCCCATGTTAAATCCCTGTAGGTTGCGTCATTGTCAAAATGTCAAATCCCAATACGTTGCGTCACTGTCAAAATCTTTTGGTCTTGATAAAAAAAGTCGAATAGCTTACCGTTAAAAATGGTTACATTCTGTTCCGGTAATGACCTAGACATTATTTATGTTAATTGCGATTAATATTTAAGAAGTTTAATGACTGAAAATGGAGCTCTTTCTGGGTTTTATTGGGTTTTATATGAGAAAATCAGTATATCTGACGGATAACCTGTCAGCTTTTTGTGTCTCTCAATTTTTTTGTCCTAATGAGTTTTACATGCGTTAAATTCTTACCGGACTCATTGCCTTGTTTTACTTTCTCCAACGTGGCAGGACAATAAGTAATAACAGTTAGTTAATAAATCTTTGTGATTGGTGAAAGGCACTACATCCCACTACTATCTGACAATTAGAATGTGTTTGGATGACAAAAATTATTTTTGTCATCCACTTGTTATTTAAAAAAAAATTTTGTCATCCAATTTTCGTTGTGCAGGTCGCTAG
>Ga0210040_10010972_pt1 | contig 10320 bp, 10 predicted proteins | sample CryGeyCG12114_NA_FD_185462 | JGI IMG/M metagenome (GOLD analysis project Ga0210040, IMG submission 185462) | Groundwater microbial communities from aquifer - Crystal Geyser CG19_WC_8/21/14_NA (SPAdes) (version 2) | ecosystem: Environmental > Aquatic > Deep subsurface > Groundwater | place: USA...
GTAGAGGGACTATAGCATTATTATGTGCACTGAAATAAAGCTGAGCTCCAAAATTTTTAATAAAAACTAGAGGGGAGCTTTAAAACGGGTTTAATAATCTTTATCAAAAATATTTTTCAGTTATCAGTTTTGGTTTGGATTGGATGTCTAAAAAACTTAAAATGTAAAATTGAACATTTATAAAAGAAGTAGTTTGCTTATTTTTCATGATCACCCACGGCATTGAGATATTTTTAACCAACGTGAACTCTAACGTGCAGCTTTAAAAAAGAAGCAGTGTCGATATAGTTATTTATTGTTTGGTGAATACTTTTACCGTTGAACTGTAAATGTGTGCACGTATACTGGAGCAGAGCGGAGCGGAGCTCGGTCAACTATAGCGGGGCGAGGCGGAGCTCCAAAAATTTTGTGCGGGCTGGAGCGGAGCGGAGCTCCAAGATTTTGAAGCAATTTGGAGCGGAGCTGAGACCAAAGTTACATCACTGCTTACTACTTGCTACCACTACACTACCCAGGACCATAGAAAACGAATCATCGTTGCTGTTTATAGAAGCCCAAAGCCGTATAAAATTATGTCTGACTGCTTTTCTAACACACGTAAGATACGAAACGCGCGTTTAATTTTAAAATAGACCAATCAGAGCATCTTCGGCACCAGCTCTGCACCAATGAGTGTGTCTTCGGAACTTTTCTGCACAGCTGCTATACCCAAAGTCACAGACATTGCTATGCATATTTTGTATGCTTCCCGTAGAACATGTTCTACGACGTATTCCCTGCCAGGACCCAGAGAGACCCACAGTAGTTTCGTGTTCATTGCTGATGCAGGTTTATAAAATCGGTTGACACGTGCTGCTGGGAAAGTGAGAAACAGTTAACGTATTTTGTTTCATCAGAAACATTAGGTGAAAAAACTAAAGCATAAGCTCCCTTAAAATAAACACATAAGTTAACAAAAATATTTGGATTTTTACTAATTACTTTGTTGTAAGTTCAATAAGTTCAATGGCTAAAAGTTTAAGAAGTAAGTGGAAGAGGAAGATGCGGGCTGCAATGCGTGACAAATACAGTCAAAAGGAGTTGAAAAAGCTTACTGACATGTTAATTAAAGCTGGTGAATACCCACTAGAAGGTGAAGAAAAATCTCAGGAATAGAAAAAAGTTCATGTTAACTATTTCTGTTTTACAAAACTAATCCCGCTGTATTGTTGTTTAGACATTAAAAAAGAAGACATTAGCAGCGTCTCTTTGGATGAAGACTCAGTAATTGATATAAAAGATGACGGAAAAATTCAAACCCCAGACGAGGAACCAATGGAAGTTGAAACCAGAGGCAGAACTCGCCATCGGGCATATCGTCAACGTTTCACACCGCCTCCAAATAAAGAGCCAACAGCCGTTGAAAAAGTTGAACGGGTGTACAGCAAAAAAACAATGAGAGATCAATTTGGAAATTACCCGCCGTGGATGAATAGTCGAAAAATTGGTGCCCAGAAAAAGAAAACTAATGGGATCCGTAAAAAACGAGCAAAGTCGGCTTCCAAAAGATTGAAAAGGTGAAATTCTACTTTTGGATTTTTAGGGACTTATCTTGATTTGGTATTTTTATTAACTTTGTGATCCACATGCATACAGCTCATGGTTTTTTGATTTTCACAGCTATGAATAATTTTTGTAAATTACAAATAGACAGCTTTGTTATAGTTGGTACAACCTAAATCTCTATATAATACCAGGAATACGAATAAATGAATATCTGATTTTTCATCGAACCGGCTTATGTCGCCCGTTGCAGAACTTTGAAGTTTGTTATTAGTTCAACATAAATGTGATGAACAATGAAAAAATAACTCAAAATATAAATTTTAGGCGAAATTTTGTTCCATAATCTCCTTAATTTTTTTTAGTCTTTTTTCCTGATGCAGTAGTATCGTATTCTAGTAAAGAATTATTTCAGGTAACTTTTGGCCAAAATGATGATGTTTTTTTGTAAATAACTCCATTAAGTATCCAAAAATATTCTTTGACTCAAACACAAGTAGCAAGTAGCCCAAACAAAATAAATTTGATGTTTACCAGTTTACCCGCAATTCGAATTACTCACTCACTGAACACATAAAGATAATATTAATAGTCAATTAGGATTGGGCTTAAAAATGCATGGACATATTTCTTTTTTGCATGCTACAAACACTTAGCGAAGCGAATAAATAGTTCTTTAAATCAATCAATCAGTGAGGAAAGGATTAGGAATTATTCTGAATCTGAGGTATCGCTGAGTTCCACATGATGACTGGTACTTTTCGCCCATGGTTGTTGCTCACCTGATGCTAAAAGTCCGTAAACAATAGCTCCAATCAAATATATGGTAGCAGATACACTAAAAACTTCTCGCCATTCGAAAGCAGTCTGCAGAAAATATTAAAATCAATCAAATTAATATGCGGAAGAACTAGTCATCAAAATGATGTAAAATTTTACCCCATTTTGAACCATGCGACCCGCCATTGTCGGACTAATCATTCCTGGCAGAGTCGCGAAAGTGTTAGAAATACCCATCAGCAGGCTTGCATAGTGTGGAGCCAAATCTAAATGGTTCACACTGAATCCTGCCCATGCAAATCCTCCGAGTCCAACAGCCACAGTCAAACAAGCAATAGCCCACGTAGGATTTCCCGCATAAGCGCTCGCGAGCATGAATATTGTTTGGCTCACAAATGCTCCGCATGTGAAAATCTTTCGCACATTAGTTGTCGACATGAATTTACATCTCAAGTAGTCAGCAAGTATTCCAGCTCCTTGTACAGTTAGTGCCATTGCTACATATGGCAATGCTGAAATCAATCCTGCTTGATGAATTTCCATGCCGTAAAGATCTGAAACAACCGAGACCAAATGTTTTATATCATTATATCCTACCTGTAGAAGACAGATTGGACAATGTATATTTAATAAATCACCTACCTTTCATGTATCTTGGAAGAAAGGTTAGTAAAGTATAAAATCCCCAATTTTCTGCAAAATGTGCGGCATTGATGGCCCATACCGGTTTGGACGTCATTATTTTGCCCCATGGCAGTTTTCTCTGTAAAAAACAGTATTTTAAATCCACTTCAAAGTAGCAAAACAAGTTCGTCCACAACTGAACTACTCACAGCTGGAGAAGGTGGACCCAGACTGGATGTAATGTAGTTTATTTCATCTTCCGCTATTCGGTTATCCTCACCAGGACTTTCTCCAATGGTCGATAACCATAAAACAGTCCAAATCAGAGCCACTATTCCAAAAGTGTAGAATATACTCGGCCATCCATAATTTTGGGCCAATAATCCAGAAACTGGAAGGGAAATCACGGTTCCGACATACGACCCAGAGAAAGCTATGGTAGCTAAACGAGATCTTTCAATAATTGGAGACCATTTTGACCATACAGCATGCATTGCAGGATAGACAACGCCCTGTATGTAAAAAACGAATTATTTAATATGTTATGATCAAAAGTCAGTAATTCATGGAGAAAGGTAAAATTTCACCTCAGCAAGCCCTTGCATAATTCGTACAGCAATGAGTGCAGGTGCCCCACCCACTCGGACTGCTATAGGAGTTATAAAGCAGAGCAAGGAGGTAACCAAAAGTCCAAATCCAAAAATTTTTTTTCCCCCGTATCGATTGGCGAGCCATCCTCCAAGAATTTGGGTGACAATGTAACCATAGAAGAAGGTACTGAGGATAAACCCTTGCATTTGAGAATTCCATTCGAACTCGGGAGGAACGGTGCCATCAGAAGACGGAGAAGTCATGGCCACAATGGCCACACTTAAGTTCACTCTTAAAGAGTACACATTGCAGAATCCCAAAAAAGCAAATGTGGCCACCACATATCTTCGAGGGATAAACAAGTAGTTTGAACACCCGATTTTTGGCATTTTCATGTGACGCCGCCACCATTCTCTAAATGAAAAAAATATGATTGTCACAACAGGATTGTGAAACTTGTTGTATTTTTTACTTACTGCTGAACATTAGAGCAAGCTTCTTCCTCCCCAGCCTCATTCGTTGCCAATGGTGTATACGCTTCTTGAGAAGCTATCAATTTTTCTTTCTCCATCCTGTTTGGGATTACAGGTACGTTTACTTTTGGCCAACTGGTCACGAATGCAGTTATTCAAAGAATTTTAATTACTCAAACTTCCTCAATTTTAATCTTGAAGCAGAAAAAATTCTGCGGTGAAAGCTGTGTATTCACTGTCTGTAGCCTGTAGTGAAAGCTCAACAGGCAAAATCGACTATCGAACCAACTAGGCTTTCTAATGCCTTTATTGCAAGGAAAGTCGCTTTGTTATGCTAAGAATATACGGTATGCTTGGTTGCTTCAAAGGCTATATTGTCATCTCTTTTTTTTCTCATCTCTAAAAGGTCTTTTTTCATTTGAATTATTCTAAGACCGGTGATATTACTGCTTAGCTTATTTATTTACGATTTAAAAAAACTTATACACATTGATTGACAATTTACATAGATCTTACTCTGTCAACTATCTTAATTTTTCTAAACTTCGCATTATTTTTTTCATTGATCATATTCATTTCTTAAACAATAGTAAGAAGCATAACTAATTGTTTATAGTGACTTAAATTCCTAAATTTACGGGAGTACCCCAATTTGGAACAGTGAGTAGGAGTGTACAAACTTGCATCAAGAGGAAAGAGAATGGCATAATATGTTAGTCCTATGTATTAGCTCCTTTATAGGATATGCTTTCTCTCCATGAACATAGGTCTCACTCTCACATGCCAGATGCAAAGACTGGGTGATCATTTCCTCCTACCAGTCGAAAGTCGAACAGCCCGTTAACAACGGGAAGGGCAAATTAGCATGAAGTAAATTCATATTTTTATAATCAAATATCACTAAATACCAAACTTACTGTTTGCTAACTTCAGCTCATCTGAGTATGTCAGTTAAAATGCATTTGCCTATTTTGTTGCATTCAGATTTTTGCATTCAGATTCTATGGCATTCAGATTGTTGCATTCAGGTTTTTGCATTCAGATTGTGGCATTCAGATTGTTGCATTCAGGTTTTTGCATTCAGATTGTGGCATTCAGATTGTTGCATTCAGATTATAATTAGTTAATTGTTGTTTTTTACACAACTTGAAGGTATTTAAAACAGTTTAGATGCAAATAATTGTATGACCTTTAATTATGTTAGAACCATTATGATAATTAGTTAGTTGTTGTAATCAAATAATCTTACGAGCGAGCCTTTTGCACGATGTGCGAATGTTAGTGAAGTAAATTCGAATTATACGAGTGCCGGAGGGCTTTTTAGAAATTCTACAAAAAATCCCGGCATGAAGTATGATTTAAAATAAGGATTAATAGAACTTTTAGTTAGGTTAGCTTAGTTCAGGCAAGCTGACCTTCTATTCCACTCAATGCTGGAATATCGAACGTAGTTCGTAGTTGGCTTGCTTAACTAGGTTAGCTAAGGAGATTAAGAAATTACGATTTAATTTTTCCATTTTTAAAAATAATTAAAGTTTCCTAATAGTTAATTTTGCAATTGATATTGAGGTTAATAGCCTTTACAGAATAAGTAATGGAGTCAATTTTTCTTTCGAATATTTGTGTATATCTGATTTGATACACAAACTTACTTTCCGTGTTATTGCTTGTTGTGCATAATAAGCATAATAGTCATTCCTTTTTTTACTTTCCCAAACTTGGCAGGTCAGTTAGGTCACTAATTTATTGTACTCTCAAAATTCACTCGGATGGAATGCAATGCTATGGGACATGCATTTATGTGTATTCAACGTCCGAGCCTTCGAGCTAGTTTTAAAGCAGTAAGTAGTTTAATATGGTCTGTGAATATCAAAAGCGATTGCATTTATTTGCAAAAATTAAAAATAGCGACCTCCAGCGGTGAGCAATTAACTGCAAGATTTTCTCATGTTAAATTCCTTATCCCCGTTTAATCAATTATATAGGGTGATACTTTCACCATGACCATGAGTGTATTTTCTATTTCATTCATGTAAACTCTATTTCCTTCGTTTTCCATCCATATGGTAAGAAATGGGATGATGAAACAGGATCATTCTATGAACTAACCTAACTAACAAAGAGCTACTGAGCGTCAGTCAGGTCTAATCTCATCAAATGCCGTAGTTTTTGCAATTCTTGCATTGCAGAAAGAGGATTTTTTCGTTCTTTGAATTACAAGAGCAATGGGATTGAAATTAATTTATCCAGAATGGATGAAAGGTTTCTTATTATGCCATGGACTGATGGGGATCAAATGGAAACTTTTGTCGTCATAATGTTATTTTTCATGGCTATAAAGGTGGTTTGTATAAATTTGCTGAAGAAGCTTTGAGCTTTGCGGAGTTGATTAAATAATGTTCATCTATTTACCTTATCTAACAATTTAAGAAAAATTGTTGGATTCTCTACGAAAAATTTTCCATTATTTTTTGAAATAGACAGTATAAACAAACTTTTTCATTCCACATATTTCATATTTATTGCTACGAATCATTCATTCCAAAATTTTCTTTTCTTTTTACACACCAAAATAATTAAAGAATTCGAATTATTGCCTTGATTTTAACTTTAATTTAGCTGCAATTTTAAAGCGACTGGTCACAACGAATTTTCCAAGCTATCCGATACTCATATTAATAAGTGAAAACCCAAGCGATTTACAGCAATTCAGAGTAAATGTTTGTGACAAACCACTCAAAAGCAAGGTGTATAGATGCATAATGCATCAAAGCTTGTCTTAAATCGTGACCCTTACTTGCATGCACTAAACAAGTGATGTGTATTTGAATATCATAAGCAATTAACTTTTACGATCTAACTATATTAGTGAGCTGCTTTCAAGTTTTTATTCCTTCCACAGATATGATTCGGATGTCCATACTATAGCAAAATCCAAATGTTACATGACTACAATATGAATGTAATTCGTACTTTCGTACTAACTAGAGGTGGCTTTAATGCACTCATGTCTACTCAAGAGTATACTACCAGGTCGTATTAGAATGATGCGATACACGAGTACATTCACACTGTCATAAAAGCCATGCATTACTACTTTTCTTTAATATTGTTATAAGAGAACTATATTATTAGACTTCAGTACACGTTTTAGGTGTAGTTAGACAGTGCGTTATATTTATTTTCGCTGTATTCCATGAGCGTATCACACGGCGACGGCAGTTCATCATACACGTTTATATACGTTCAAGTATTCATCAAGGGTGTGACGCATGACTTCTAATATATTGAGTTCCAATTCCATAATTGCATGAGATATTGATGAAGAACGTTTATCTGGAAATCACATAGCCATTTTCAATTAAATTGCATAATGAATTCATATCTCCCTTTTAGCCGTAACATAAAATCGAATCTGATGGAATGAAGAAAAAATTTTTTGTATTATTGATTGAAACAGTTACATATGTGTAAGCCATCCCCAGCTAGCTTATAGCTGCAACAAAATGATGAGGTACGTGGTGACCTAAGGGATTAAAAAAATAGTGGGTACAGAAAATTAATTAGCCAATTTTGTACGCAATAAGAGTTACAATGCTTTCCACTTACAATACTGAAGAATCTGCGCATGAGTAGAACAGACAAATAAGAAATGTCACAATAGTATGAATATTTACATGTTCAAATTTGACATACTAGCAATAACAGATAAACAACTTACGTCAAAATTGTGGACCCCTGGATATCATAATAGTCGCCACAATTGATGCCCAAAATCCTGCAAGCATGCAGTTTTACCTCAGCCGTCTCATACGGTTTCCCACCTCTTAACAGTTTTGGTATCTCTTCCAACCAGGAATAAATGAAGATTTCTGAATCTTCTCCCATCTTTCCTAAGAAAGGGAGCAAGCAGCAAATTCTGAGGGTAAAAAAAACTGAATAGGTTGAAAAAAATATGCTCGTTATCATCGACGTGCTCTCATTAGACCGCAAAAAGACGAAAATCAGGATACACATCATTGCCAAATAGATTGTCTGATGAGCCAAGAAACTGCCCGAAAATGTCTCATTCACATTTTCTACAACGAACTCCACTCTTCGGTAATTATCTGTGGCTTCCTCCACTTGCATTTCTTGTTGCGATCCATATTGAGTGGCATCCCGCTTTTCAATATTCTCAGCAATTGTAGCTACATCCAATGTGTCATTTTTTGGCTTCCGGCGTCCGCATACTGCTCGGCGCTCCATCGACACAGAGTTCAGATTGCTCAAAGATTCAATGCAATGACGAATGCTTCGTACTACTGCCATCATAAGGATTTCAAATGTTCCTGCATAGCAAAAAGAGCTTCCTGTATAATTCCTGTTCACACTCAGATGGCAAATATATCTTATAAAAATGCTACATATCGCATACCAATATGAAGCACACAAAGCCCGACCATATAGAACTGAATTCCAGCAGACGCATAAATGAACAAATCATTGTTCTGGTGCGGATCCAGCAAGGATGTAAAATAAGCCGGGAAAGATGGCTCTGTCAGATTGTGGATAGAAACTACCCCAGCCGTCACCGAAGCTATCATTGCATACATCCATAGCAGTCGCTTGAACGTCTTATTCTGTGCATAGTAGCAGAAAAGCCCACGCCGAAAGTTGTCATATTCGATTCCCTCTTTGAGCAGCTTCGGGTCATCCATATTGTAAAGAGATGAGACTTTTTTTTCCTTGGAGTTCGATCCAGGCACTCCTATATCAATCAATTTATCCATATACTTATTTATTGGCAACGCTAGATTAGATGGCAAATTCAAAGTACTATAGTAACTGCACTAGTACTGCTAAAACAAAGGTAGGTAGTTAGAGCTAGGCTAGGATATAAAAATAGCAGACGAATTTATTGAAGGAAATTAACATAATTGATCAGTTAACTATAGATGGAAAACTATACCTCCAATCAGGTCCCGTTCAAGTTGAATCCATTGTGTGAGACATTCACACATCTTCTTTCGCTTCCGAGTGTACAGCATGATACTGGGGAGTGGGAAAATAGCCATGATGAGCCAACACGATTGAGAAAACCATCCCAACTTGTCAACTTTGCCCATAACCGAAGAAATGGTGATCATCGTGAGCTGGTAGAATAGGTAGCCCAGGAGTAGTAGAGTGTTCAATGTACTCCATAGTCGAGAAAAGCCCGAAGTATGATAGTCAATAATAGTTCCTTCCTCCAATATCTTATAGGGAAAGATTCCCAAGAATGTAGCAAGAGTAAAAAATTTGTTGTACGCTTTAGAATACATTTTTTGGTAACGCTCTGGATGATGGCGGAAAGAATGAGAAATGGGACTGATCAGAAAACGGCCAAGTCGATGAAAATACTTAGCAAATATCGATTTGAGAGATTTGACCATAAGGTCTTCTTACAAAACAGAATTTGTAAATGAAAAATTTACGTGGCTTCTTTTATTCATGCTAACTTCAGGTTAAGTGAAATGGACGAAATAGACTTTCTAAACGAATAATTGATAAATTGCAAAGCCACGGTAAATCCATGTTTCCAAAAAATTGTTCCACTTTACGACCATACTTATTTCTTTGCAATTATTTATCGATATATTTACCAACAGTTATTATTTTCTTTTCTGCAATCCTTGATTAAACCATGCGATTTATTCAGGTTTCCTAGAAATTTACTTGTATAATTACCATACTGAAAGCGGTCTTCAATTATTCAGAGAATTCAGACCATACCGTGAGTAGATTTCTCAATAATAGCTTGTCCACCTCAATGCAAACCTGTCGCAATATGATGGAGACTAACTGGTAATATTGCGAACTTTCTAGAAAATTTCTTACACTGACTGTTTTATCCATTCAATTTAAATTTTCTTCCAACTTACTGGTTATATGAATAGCGAAAAGATTATTGCAGAGTTAGTATGGCGGCCTCTATAACCTGTGAAGCCTAACTAAAAAGAAAAAGCTTAAGACTGCGCGTAAAGTAGATTGTGATAAGTTGCTGGTTCTTTTTAACTTCTACACTCTGCATGAAAGATACCAGGGGCCTATTTCATACAACTATTTACAGTTGACAGGGTGACATTCTGTCACAATGTCACCGATTTTTGAAAATTTGCGTTTCATAAAACAACGTAATACATTTTACCATGACAGAGAAAATCATGACATTTACAGAAGTTTTTTTGGAGTCGTCATGGGTTTGGTTTCATAAAATGCCACGGTAATATAAAAACCTTACAATGTCACCATTTTTGTGACCGGAGAATACACCCCTGTAAAGCACTTA
>Ga0210040_10010973_pt1 | contig 10320 bp, 6 predicted proteins | sample CryGeyCG12114_NA_FD_185462 | JGI IMG/M metagenome (GOLD analysis project Ga0210040, IMG submission 185462) | Groundwater microbial communities from aquifer - Crystal Geyser CG19_WC_8/21/14_NA (SPAdes) (version 2) | ecosystem: Environmental > Aquatic > Deep subsurface > Groundwater | place: USA...
GACTACTTCACGCAGCTCTTCGCGCAGGTCACGAACCCGCCGCTGGACGCCATCCGCGAGGAGCTCGTCACCTCGCTCATCACCATCGCCGGACCGCAGCAGAACTTCCTGTCCGAGTCGGCCGCGCACTGCCACCAGCTCGTCCTGCCGTTCCCGGTGATCGACAACGACGAGCTGTCCAAGATCGTGCACATCGACAAGGACCGCCGGAACCCCGGGCGCACGACCCACACCGTCAAGGGCCTGTACCGCGTCGCCGGCGGCGGGGCCGAGCTGGCCCGCCGCATCGAGGAGATCCGTGCGGAGGTGTCGCAGGCCATCGAGGACGGCGCCGTGTTCGTCGTCCTCTCCGACCGCGACTCCACGGCCGAGCTGGCCCCGATCCCCTCGCTGCTGCTCACCTCGGCGGTCCACCACCACCTGGTGCGGCGCAAGCTGCGCACCCAGGTCGGCCTGGTCGTCGAGGCCGGCGACGTGCGCGAGGTCCACCACGTGGCCCTGCTCATCGGGTACGGCGCCGCGGCGATCAACCCCTACCTGGCCATGGAGTCCGTCGAGGACCTCGTGCGCAACGGGGTCATCACCAGCGTCGACGCGCCCACCGCGGTCAAGAACCTCATCAAGGCGCTCGGCAAGGGCGTCCTGAAGGTCATGTCCAAGATGGGCATCTCCACCGTCGCCTCCTACCGCGGCGCGCAGGTCTTCGAGGCCCTGGGCCTGTCCCAGACCCTGGTGGAGGAGTACTTCACCGCCACCACCTCCCGCCTCGGCGGCGTGGGCCTGGACGTCCTGGCCGAGGAGGTCGCCCAGCGGCACCGCATCGCCTACCCCGTCGAGGGGCAGGAGCGGGCCCATCGCCGCCTGGAGACGGGCGGGGAGTACCAGTGGCGCCGCGAGGGCGAGCCGCACCTCTTCGACCCCGAGACCGTCTTCGCGCTGCAGCACTCCACGCGCCAGCGCAACGAGGCCCTGTACCGCAAGTACACCCAGCGGGTGGACGACCAGTCCGAGCGCCTCATGACGCTGCGCGGCCTGCTGCAGCTGAAGAAGGGCGTGCGCGAACCCGTCGCGATCGACGAGGTCGAGCCGGTCGGCGAGATCGTCAAGCGCTTCTCCACCGGGGCGATGAGCTACGGCTCCATCTCCCAGGAGGCCCACGAGGTCCTCGCGGTGGCCATGAACCGGCTCGGCGGGAAGTCGAACACCGGTGAGGGCGGCGAGGACGTCGACCGGCTGCTGGACCCCGTCCGCAACTCGGCGATCAAGCAGATCGCCTCGGGCCGGTTCGGCGTCACCAGCAACTACCTCTCCCACGCCACCGACCTGCAGATCAAGGTCGCCCAGGGCGCCAAGCCCGGCGAGGGCGGGCAGTTGCCCGGCCACAAGGTCTACCCGAACATCGCCAAGACCCGGCACTCCACGCCGGGCGTCGGGCTGATCTCGCCGCCGCCGCACCACGACATCTACTCCATCGAGGACATCGCCCAGCTCATCCACGACCTCAAGAACGCCAACCCCTCGGCCCGCGTCCACGTGAAGCTGGTCTCCGAGGTCGGCGTCGGCACGGTCGCGACGGGTGTCTCCAAGGCGAAGGCCGACGTGGTCCTCATCTCCGGCCACGACGGCGGGACCGGCGCCGCGCCGCTGACGAGCCTCAAGCACGCCGGCGGTCCCTGGGAGCTCGGCCTGGCCGAGACCCAGCAGACGCTGGTCGTCAACGGCCTGCGCGACCGCATCTCGGTGCAGGTCGACGGTCAGCTCAAGACCGGCCGGGACGTCGTCATCGCCGCGCTTCTCGGCGGTGAGGAGTTCGGCTTCGCGACCGCCCCGCTCGTGGTCTCCGGCTGCATCATGATGCGCGTCTGCCAGCTCGACACCTGCCCCGTGGGGGTCGCGACCCAGAACCCCGAGCTGCGCTCGCGGTTCACCGGCAAGGCCGAGTACGTCGTCACCTTCTTCGAGTACCTGGCCCAGGAGGTCCGCGAGCTGCTGGCCTCCCTCGGGTTCCGCTCGATCCAGGAGGCGGTGGGCCACGTCGAGCTCCTGGACACCCGTCGCGCCGTCGCGCACTGGAAGGCGTCGGGCCTGGACCTCGCGCCGATCCTGCACGTGCCCACCGCGCCCGAGGGGTCGACGCTGTACAACTCCGTCACCCAGGACCACGGGCTGGAGAAGGCGCTGGACCACGTGCTCATCGAGCGGTCCTCCGGGGCCCTGCTCGACGGGACCCCGGTCCGCATCGAGCTGCCGGTGCGCAACGTCAACCGCAGCGTCGGGACGATGCTGGGCCACCACGTGACCACCGCGTGGGGCGAGGACGGTCTGCCCGAGGGCACGATCGACATCACCCTGACCGGGTCCGCGGGCCAGTCGCTCGGCGCTTTCCTGCCCCGCGGCATCACCCTGCGCCTGTTCGGCGACACCAACGACTACGTCGGCAAGGGTCTGTCGGGCGGGACCATCGTCGTCCGGCCCGACCGCGCCACCGGGTCGCGCGAGCGGGACATCGTGGCCGGCAACGTCATCGGCTACGGGGCGACCAGCGGGTCGCTCTTCCTGCGCGGCGAGGTCGGCGAGCGCTTCTGCGTCCGCAACTCCGGCGCGCGCGCCGTCGTGGAGGGCGTGGGCGACCACGCCCTGGAGTACATGACCGGGGGCGAGGTCGTGGTGCTGGGCCGGGTGGGGCGCAACGTCGCCGCCGGGATGTCCGGCGGGTTCGCCCACTTCCTGGACCTGAAGGAGCACCGCGTCAACCGCGACATGGTCGACCTCCAACCGCTCGACGACGAGGCGGCGGCCCGCGTCCACGACCTGCTCGTGGCCCACCGCGACCACACCGACTCCACCGTCGCCGCCAAGCTGCTCTCCGACTGGGGAACGGCGCGGCAGCGCTTCACGACCGTCGTCCCGCGCGACTACCGGCGCGTCATGGAGGTGCGGGCCAAGGCCGTCGAAGACGGCCTCGCCCCCGACTCCGACGACGTGATGACCCGCATCATGGAGGCTTCGCATGGTTGATCCCCGGGGGTTCCTCACCGTCCGGGAGCGTGAGCTCCCGCCCCGCCGTCCCGTCCCACTGCGCCTGATGGACTGGCGCGAGGTCTACGAGAAGCAGGACACCGACCAGCTCAAGCGGCAGGCCGGTCGCTGCATGGACTGCGGCATCCCGTTCTGCCACAACGCCTGCCCGCTGGGGAACCTCATCCCCGAGTGGAACGACCTGGTCAGCCGGGGCGACTTCCACGAGGCGGCCGAGCGGCTGCACGCGACGAACAACTTCCCGGAGTTCACCGGGAAGCTGTGCCCGGCCCCGTGCGAGTCGGCCTGCGTGCTGGGCATCAACCAGCCGCCGGTGACCATCAAGCAGGTCGAGGTGATGATCGCCGAGAACGCCGCCGACCAGGGGTGGCTCGAACCCCGCGCCCCCGAGCGGCTGACGGGCAAGACCGTCGCCGTCGTCGGGTCCGGTCCGGCCGGGCTGGCCGCCGCGCAGCAGCTGACGCGCGCCGGTCACACCGTCGCGGTCTACGAGCGCGACGACAAGATCGGCGGGCTGATGCGCTACGGCATCCCCGAGTTCAAGATGGAGCGCTCCGTCCTGGACCGCCGGCTGGCCCAGATGGAGGCCGAGGGCACCCGCTTCCGTCCCGGCGTGGCCATCGGCCGCGACATCACGGGGGAGCAGCTGCGGGACCGCTACGACGCCGTCGTGGTGGCCACCGGCGCCACCGCGTGGCGCGAGGTGGACCTGCCCGGCCGCGAGCTGGCCGGCATCCACCAGGCCATGCAGTACCTGCCGCCGACCAACCGCATCGCGGTGGGGGAGCCGGCCCCGGCCGACCTCATCGACGCCGCGGGCCTGGACGTCGTCATCATCGGCGGCGGCGACACGGGCTCGGACTGTCACGGGACGGCGCTGCGCCAGGGCGCCCGCTCCGTGGTGCAGCTGGACATCTACCCGGCCGCCCCCGGTGAGCGCTCCGAGCACGAGCCGTGGCCGACCATGCCCAAGGTGTTCAGCGTGTCCTCCTCCCACGAGGAGGGCGGCGACCGGAAGTTCTCCGCCTCCACCAAGGAGTTCGTCGCCGACGAGCACGGCCGGGTCCAGGCCCTGCGCGTCGTCGAGGTCGAGAAGGTCGACGGCGTGTGGACGCCGGTCGAGGGCACCGAGCAGGACCTCCCCGCCCAGCTCGTCCTGCTGGCCATCGGCTTCACCGGGCCCGAGGGCGGTGAGCTCGTCGACCAGCTCGGCCTGGGCACCGACGGCCGCACCCGCTTCACCCGCACCCCGGGCTACGCGACGGGGACCCCCGGGGTCTTCGTGGCCGGCGACGCCGGCCGCGGCCAGTCGCTCATCGTGTGGGCCATCGCCGAGGGTCGCGCGTGCGCGGCCTCCGTCGACGAGTTCCTCATGGGGGACACCGCCCTGCCCTCGCCCATCCGCGCGGACGCCCAGCCGCTGCGCGCCTGAGCGCACCAGGACGAGCACTCGGGACGGCCACCCGGGACGGGGAGGACCCCCGGAGCCCCTGCCGAGAGGCAGGTGGCTCCGGGGGTCCTCCCCGTCGTGCGGAACTCGTCGTGCGGAACTCGTCGTGCCGCACTCGTCGTGCCGGACCTCCCGCGGGGTTCAGGCCCCGGCGAACTCGTCCTCGTCGTAGGCCCACACGGCCGAGTCGCTGATGACCGTGACGTCGACGGCGTGCCCGGACAGCCCGCGCGCGTGGACGGCCGCGGACACGCGCTCCACGGCCTGCTCGGCCGCCCCCCGCGCGTCCAGCCCGTCGCCGTCGACCGACAGGACGACGTCGTGCTCGGGGACGTCCACCGACTCCACGCGCGGGTGCGCCGTGCGCAGGTCCGCCAGCACCCGGGCCAGCGCCTCGCGGGGCCAGCTGCTGTCGGCCCGCAGCCGCACGTAGACGGCGTACTCGTGGTCCAGCTGGGCCACTCCCTCGTCGACGAGCGCGTCGATCTCCTCACTGCTGTTCACGGTGACGAGCATGACAAGTCCTGCGCCGTCCGCACGTCGGGACCCACCGTCCGGCGGTACGGGGGACACCCGTTCGGAGCCGGTCACGTCTTGACGTGCAGGTGAACACCTGCGGACGCGCCCGCCCCCGTCCCCACGCAGCGGCCGGGGAGCAATAGGCTCGGGGCATGCGCAGAGCGAAGATCGTCTGCACCCTCGGTCCCGCCGTCGGCGGCCCCGAGAGGTTGCGGACCCTGGTGGATGCCGGGATGGACCTTGCCCGGTTGAACCTGAGCCACGGCTCACACGACGATCACCGGGCCAACTTCGAGGGTGTGCGGGCCGCGGCCGAGGCCTCCGGGCGCTCCGTCGGCATCCTCGCCGACCTGCAGGGCCCCAAGATCCGCCTCGGCCGGTTCGCCGCCGGGCCCCACGACCTGGCGGTCGGTGACGTCTTCACGATCACCACCGAGGACGTCGTCGGGACGAAGGACGTCTGCTCCACCACCTACGCCGGCCTGCCCGGCGACGTGGCCGTGGGCGACGCCGTCCTCATCGACGACGGCAAGGTCGGCCTCGAGGTCACCGCCGTCGACGGCCCCCGCGTCAGCACCCGCGTGACCGTCCCCGGCCCCGTCAGCAACAACAAGGGCATCAACCTGCCGGGCGTGGCCGTCAGCGTCCCGGCGCTGTCGGAGAAGGACGTCGAGGACCTCCGCTTCGCCCTCAAGCTGGGCGTGGACATGGTCGCGCTGTCCTTCGTGCGCTCGGCGGCCGACGCCGCCGACGTGCACAAGATCATGGACGAGGAGGGCATCACGGTGCCCGTCATCGCCAAGGTCGAGAAGCCGCAGGCGGTGGAGAACCTCCGCGAGGTCGTCGCGGCCTTCGACGGGATCATGGTCGCCCGTGGCGACCTCGGCGTCGAGCTGCCCCTGGAGGAGGTGCCGCTGGTCCAAAAGCGCGCGATCGAGCTCGCCCGCCGCTCGGCCAAGCCGGTCATCGTCGCGACCCAGATGCTCGAGTCGATGATCACCTCCCCGCGCCCCACGCGCGCGGAGGCCTCCGACTGCGCCAACGCCGTCCTCGACGGCGCCGACGCCCTCATGCTCTCCGGTGAGACCAGCGTCGGTGCGTTCCCGTTCGAGGCGGTCCGCACGATGGCCCGCATCATCGACAACACCGAGACCCACGGTTCGGACCGCATCGCGGCCCTCGGCTCCACGCCGCACACCAAGGGCGGGGCCATCACCCTCGCGGCGTCCGAGATCGGCCGTCAGCTGGACGCGAAGATGCTCGTCACCTTCACCCAGTCCGGTGACTCCGCGCGCCGCCTGTCGCGGCTCCGCTCGTCCATCCCCCTCATCGCGTTCACGCCGGACCACGCCGTCCGCCGTCGTCTCGCGCTGTCCTGGGGCATCGACGCGCACTACGCGCCGTTCATCAACACCACCGACCAGATGGTCAAGGAGGTCGACGCGCGCCTGCAGGAGATGGGCAAGTGCGTAGAGGGTGACCTCGTGGTGATCGTCGCCGGGGCTCCTCCGGGGATCATCGGCAGCACCAACGCCGTCCGCGTGCACCGCATCGGCGACGCGACCAGCGGCACCAGCAGCGCCTACGCTTGAGGCGCGGTCCCGCCGTCGACCGCCCCCGGTCCCCGAGGTACGTCACCTCGGTGGGCCGGGGGCGGTCGTCGTCGGGGCCCGTCCCCGGCCGGCCGGGCGCACCACGGCGCCGTCGCGAAGCCTCGCGGGTGCGCGCCGGGGGGGGAGCGGGGTGGCGGTCCGGCGGGCCGGTCCCGGTGCGCGGTCCCGGTGACGCCGCGGGGCGGTCGCGCGCGTCGTCAGCGCGGCCGCGGTGCCCTGGGTGGGATTCGAACCCACACTGGATCGAGTTTGAGTCGATTGCCTCTGCCGGTTGGGCTACCAGGGCGTGCGCCTGCGAGCGTGCCGGGGCACGCGTGCGGGCGCCCGATCACCTTACCGGGGCCCGCCCGGCGGCTCGCACGCCCGGGCCCCACGACGCGGGGTGGCGGGCCGTCTAGGATGCACGGCGTGACCAACACTTCCGACACCGCTGCCTCCTCGCCCACGACCGCCCGCCGCGTGGTCGTCGCCGAGGACGAGGCGATCATCCGCCTCGACATCGTCGAGATGCTGACGGAGGCGGGCTACGACGTGGTCGGGCAGGCGGGGGACGGGGAGCAGGCCGTCGCCCTCGCCGAGGAGCACAAGCCCGACCTCGTCGTCATGGACATCAAGATGCCGATCCTGGACGGGATCTCCGCGGCGGAGCGCATCGTCAAGGCGCGCATCGCGCCCGTCGTGCTGTTGACGGCGTTCTCGCAGGCCGAGCTGGTGGAGCGCGCGCGCGACGCGGGCGCGATGGCCTACGTCGTCAAGCCGTTCACGTCGGCGGACCTGCTGCCGGCCGTGGAGATCGCGGTCAGCCGCCACCAGCAGATCATGGCGCTGGAGGACGAGGTGGCCGACCTCGCCGACCGCTTCGAGACCCGCAAGCTCGTCGACCGCGCCAAGTCGAAGCTGCAGACCCAGTTCGGCATGAGCGAGCCCGAGGCCTTCCGCTGGATCCAGAAGACCTCCATGGACAAGCGCCTGACGATGCGCGAGGTCGCCACCACGGTGATCAGCGCGGGCGACGACCGCGCCTGACGCCCCGGCGGCGGTGACCCCGCTGCGTGACCCACGGGCCCCGGCACTCCACGCGGAGTGCCGGGGTGCTGTCGTTCCGGCTGTCGTCCCGGCTGCGGTCCGGCCAGGGCGCCGCGCTGATTGTCCAGTCGTCCGCGCGTCGGTTGGCCGTTCTGTGTAACAGACCGGTGAACTCGTCCCGGGATCTGCTCGAAACGCCCACTCCTCCCCTAAGGTTCGTCCCGGCTCCACTTGCACTTCAGGTGGAGCTCGCGGTCGACGACGTCGATCCGCGCCCACGGCTCAGGAGGACAAGCCCGTGCGTTCCATCGTCAAGCTCGCGACGCCCGTCGCGGCCGCGGCCCTGCTACTGGCCGCGTGCGGCACCACCGGTGGCGACTCGGACGAGACCGCCGCCTCGGCCGGTTCGTCCGGTGACTGCCTGGACGGCGCCAGCATCGGTTTCTTCGGCGCCCTGACCGGCGCCAACGCCAACCTCGGCGTCAACATCCGCAACGGTGTCGAGCTCGCGGTGAACCAGTACAACGCCGAGGCCGACGCGTGCCAGATCGCGATCACGGACTACGACTCGCAGGGTCTGCCGGAGCAGGCGACCGGTCTGGCCACCCAGGCCGCCGGTGACGAGAACGTCCTCGGCCTCGTCGGCCCGGCCTTCTCGGGCGAGTCCAAGGTGGCGGACCCGATCCTGGCCGAGGCCGGCCTCGTCGGCGTGACCCCGTCCGCGACGAACCCCGCGCTGTCGGAGAACGGCTGGGAGACCTTCTTCCGCGTCCTGGGCAACGACGCCTCGCAAGGCCCGGCGGCCGCCTCCTACATCACCGGCACCCTGGGCAAGTCCAAGGTGTACGTGATCGACGACGCCTCCGAGTACGGCAAGGGCCTGGCCGACATCGTCCGCACCGACCTCGGTGCCGCCGACGTCAAGGACAACACCGTCCAGACCGGCCAGACGGACTTCTCCGCGGTCGTCTCCGACATCCGCTCCTCGGGTGCGGACGCGGTCTTCTACGGCGGGTACTACTCCGAGGCCGGCCTGCTGCTCAAGCAGATCCGCGACGCGGGCCTGACCGCCGACCAGGTCGCCTTCGTCACCGACGACGGCGCCAAGGACGAGGGCCTCATCACGGCCGCCGGCACCGAGGCCGCCGAGGGCACCTTCATCACCTGCCCGTGCCTGCCGCCGGACAAGGCCGGCGGCTCCTTCGTCGCCGACTACACCGCGGCCTACGGCTCGGCCCCGGCGACGTACTCCGCCGAGGGCTACGACGCGGCGAAGATCCTCGTGGACGGCATCGCCTCCGGCGCCACCACCCGCGAGGACCTGCTGGACTTCGTCAAGGACTACGACGAGGCCGGTGTCACCAAGCAGTTGACGTTCGACGACAAGGGCGAGCCCAGCGCGATCAGCGTCTGGGCCTACAAGGTCGAGAACGGCGAGATCGTCGCCGACCAGGAGATCGAGACCTCCTGATCGCACCGGCCCCACCCGCTCCCCAGCGGGTGGGGCCGTCGCGCGTCTGCCGCACGTCGCCCCCGTCCCCCCCCCTCACCCCGGGTGGTTCCCCTGAACACCTTCCTCGACCTGACGTTCACCGGACTCGTCGTCGGCGCCATCTACGGCCTCTTCGCGCTCGGGTACACGCTGGTCTACGGCGTCCTGCGCCCATCAACTTCGCCCACTCCGAAGTCTTCATGTGGGGCAGCTTCGCGGCCGTCTGGGTCATGATGCTGCTCGGTGCCCACAGCGGCATGGCCGTGCTGCCCGCGATCGGCCTGCTGCTCGTCGCGCTCGTGGCGGCCATGGCCGTCAGCGGTGGTGTCGCGCTCGTCGTGGAGCGCATCGCCTACCGCCGCCTGCGGGAGAAGGGCTCCCCGCCGCTCGTGGCGCTCATCTCGGCCATCGGCGCCTCGTTCATGCTCAGCGAGATCATGGGTCTGCGCGACCGGATCGCCGGCTGGCTCAACCTCGACGGCGTCCTCGCCCCGTACGTGAGCAAGGCCCGTGAGAACACCGGGTTCATCAACCCGCTCGCGAACGTCGAGCTCGTCAACATCGGTGGCTTCAGCATCCGCAGCAACCAGGTCATCGTCCTGGTCGCGGCGCTGGTCATGATGATCGCCCTGGACCAGTTCGTCCGCCGGTCCCGGCTGGGGCGCGGCGTCCGCGCCGTCTCCCAGGACCCCGAGGCCGCGGCCCTCATGGGCGTGAACCAGAAGCGGGTCGTGCAGCTGACGTTCCTCCTCGGCGGCCTGATGGCCGGCGCGGCGGCCCTGCTGTACCTCATGCACATCGGCGTCACGCGGTACAACGTCGGGTTCATCCTCGGCATCAAGGCCTTCACCGCCGCCGTCCTGGGCGGCATCGGCAACATCCGCGGGGCCCTGCTCGGCGGGCTCGTCCTCGGCCTGGCCGAGAACTACGGGTCCCAGCTGTTCGGGTCCAACTGGAAGGACGTCGTCTCGTTCGTGCTGCTCGTGGTCGTGCTGCTGTTCCGGCCGACCGGGTTGCTCGGCGAGTCGGTCGGGAAGGCGCGCGCATGAGCACCACCACGAAGACGTCCGCTCCGCAGCCGACGCTCGGCGACCGCTGGGCGTCCCTGCCGATGCCGGGCAAGGTCGTCCTGTGGGCCCTCCTGGCCCTGGTGTTCTACGCCCTGCCGCTCATCAACCCGC
>Ga0210040_10010975_pt1 | contig 10319 bp, 10 predicted proteins | sample CryGeyCG12114_NA_FD_185462 | JGI IMG/M metagenome (GOLD analysis project Ga0210040, IMG submission 185462) | Groundwater microbial communities from aquifer - Crystal Geyser CG19_WC_8/21/14_NA (SPAdes) (version 2) | ecosystem: Environmental > Aquatic > Deep subsurface > Groundwater | place: USA...
AAATTAAGATAAATCTAGCTATACTATCTATATACTTACTAGACTTAAGCTCTAGAATATAACTATAGGATACTATTAAAGTTATACTCTATATTAATAATAATATATATAACTTAGTATACTATAAGGTAGAAGTAGGCCTATATATAAATAGTGTTCTTAAATAAGTACTCTACTTAATATTATATAGAAGTAAAGTATTATAAGTTATAGTAGATATTACTATAAAGTTCTCTTAAGTCTTTAGCTAGTATTTAGATAGTAATTATATTAAGTATATCTTATAGATTACTATAAAGTATAACTATAACTATAACTATATCTACTAATAAAAGTAGAAATATACTACTTATACTATAAATATACTATATAATATAGAAGGTAAGCTACTAGAAGAAGCTATTCTTAAATAGCTACCTAGCCTAAATAATTATATAGTAAGAATACTTAGTACTAATAAGTTATCTATAAACGCTAAATAAGTATCTAGAATAAGTAGTAATAATAGCTCTTTAAAAGTAATTACTCTTATATATATAAATAGAGAAGTATAATACTAGATCTAATAAATAAATAGTATATAACTAAAGCTAGAAAAAGTAAATAGTAGTATATAGTACGTAAAGACTACCTTAAGATATTATTAGTAATATACTAAACTAGATTAATTAGTATACTAATATATACTATTACTATTATCTTAGTAAGTTTATAATTAGTAGTAGATAATTAAACTTAGTAAAGAGATATTATAAATAGACTAACTAAAGTTAGTACTACCTCTTTACTTAACTAGCTACTATAAACTCTACTAGTCTCTCTAATTACTAGAATAATAGTATCTATCTTTATATAATTACTCTAATTTAGCTTAAAAAATAATACTACTACTATATAAAGAAACTCTACTATATATAAGTCTAGTAAACGCAGCTATAATAAGAAGTTATCTATACTAACTTAATAGCCTAAAGCCTCTAATTATATATAAGAGGTATATATAGACTAAGTAGTAATTAGCTTAGATAATAGTATAGTAATAGACTATTAATAGCTTATTAGAAAATAATCTAAGTATAATATACTAAATACTTTAAATATAGAGCTATCTAAATAAGATAATAAACTTCTAGAAGAGGAATTTAGTACTTAATAATTTTAATATATAGTAAGCTAACTATAGCCTAAAAATAATTATAGACTAATACTATAATAATAGAAGGTACTATATAAAATATAACGTTTATTATAATTACGTTAGTACTCTAACTTTAACTTAGCTAGAATAGTAGAAAGATATAGCTATAAGAAGAAAGCTAACCTTATATATAATATTTATAGCTATAAGTAAGCTATATTATATAAAGTACTAGCTAATAGTACTAGCTTCTAACTTATTACTTACTATATAAAAAGACTACTTTCTTAATAGTAATAGGTCTAACTAAGATAATAACTATAAGAACTTTAATATAGCGTTAAAGTACTTATAAGAGTATATACTTTATTAAATAATCTTACTAATTAGTAGCTATAATAGATATATTATAAGATTAATAAGTAACTTAGTAATTATATAGCTATTAACTAAAGAGTAAAATATTTAATTATACTTACTATTAATATATATAGAATAAGAAAGAGAAGTATTCTAGTTTATAATATAAGAGAGATAGAGTAATATATATAAGTTATAAGTAATTATAGACTAAGATAGAATCTTAATTAAACTAAGAGAAGTAGCTTTACGTATAGTAAAGTATATATAGTATATATTTAATATATAGAGAGCTAATAATTATATTAATATTTAATATAGTTTTATAATATTAAGAATAGGCTATAGTAATATACTAAAACTTAGTAAGTAAGTTTTACTAACTAGTTATAAAGCTAGTAAGTATAGTAAATAAAGTAGTATTTCTACTAAAAAACTTTATATTTCTATTACTAGACTTAAAATAAGTATATATCTTATACTAATATAAAAAACACCTAGATTTATAGTAAATTAGACTAATATTAGAATAGCTAAGCTACTAGAGGTTTTATAGTACTATATTTATTACGCTTATAGTAAAGAGACTATTTACTAACTTTATTAATAAGAAAGCCTTAACTATTAAAATACTAAGTAAGATAATATTTTTAGTACTAAAGAGAAGTACTATTATATACTTTAGCTCTTTACTCTATATATATCTCTTAAAATACTAGATAAGAACTTAAGTTATAAAGAAAGCCTTTTTAGAGAATATTAAGTATATATACTTAAGAATTATAATTAAATACTTATAAACTAACTAGTAGCTAAAGTATCTTATAAAGTAATTAAAGAGCTTTAGTAAAATATAAGTACTTTTAGGTATACTATATTAGGCTAGATTCTTTAGAAGAAGATCTAATAAGCTACTACTAGCTTCTATTTAGTAAAAGTAAGTTTCTTTCTACTAGATAATCTTAATAAAGATTTTTTAGAGAATTTAGTTAATCTTATAAGTTTAAAAGAACTAAAGTAGTATAGTAAGAGTAAGCTAGTTAGTCTAACTATTAATATATTAAAGTTAGTAGTACTAACTATTTACTACTATAAACTAGTAGTTATATATAGACTATAAGTAATATAACTAGTACTAAACTTAACTACTAAAGCTTTTATAGCTAATAATATAAATAAGAAAATAAGATTATACTAAAGAGTAAGGATATTAAACCTCTACTATCTATATAAAGTAGAGATAAAGAGAGTATAATAAATACTAAGCGTAAGAGTACTAGTATAGATAATATATTACTTAACTAGCGTAATAGTGTAGCTAGTAGTAGTAAGTTAGTAAATAATATATTAAACTATAATAATAATATAATAGTATATACTTAATATATACTAGAAGATAAGTACTAATACTATAAAGTTTTCCTAGAGTTTATACTACGCTTATAGACTAAACTACTCTTAAAACTAAAGATAATTTTATATATACTTACCTTAAAGTAAGATATACTACTAAAGATTATAGCTCTTAAGTAATAATAAAGTAAAAATATAAAAAAGAAGTTCTTATCTAAGTAGGCTTTAATATATAAAGCTATAAATAAGTTAATATCTTTAGTATTAGATAAAGATAATATAGAGAAAGTATTAGTATAAGTATATAGAGTAGATAAGCTAGTTATAACTATAAAGCTAATAGAAAAGTACTAAACTAAGCTAAAGTAAGATAATTATAGCTATAAATATATAATATTATTATATTTTTAGTATAGAATTACTTTAAATTAAGCTATTTCTAGCTACTAGTTTATACTTATACTACTAAACGTAAATAAAATATATAATTAGTAGAATTAGCTTAATTAGTAGAAGAAGTAGCTAGTACTTAAGAAATATATAGAGCTTATAGTATATATATAGTATAAGTATTATAAATAGTACTAGAAAGGTAGTTATTATATTAGGCTTTATATATATAATAAGCTTTATTTATACTTAGAGTAATATATATATAGTAAGTATAAAAAAGATATTATATACTAGTAGTACTAATAGTACTCTACTTATATAAAAGTACTTAAGGCTAAAACTCTAACTTTATAGTAAGCTAAGGTACTAGGCGCGCTTTACTAGCTTAGAATTATTTTAGGCGCTATAGGGTATATAGGCGTACTAGCTTACCTTAAAGTTTTCCTAATATAAAGTACTTACTAAGTATAAAAGAGGATATAAGGAAGTAGATACTAGTATATCTTATTAGCTATTAAACTAAAGTAGTTAGATAATTAAAAGAGATATAAAGTTAGCTTATTCTCTAAGTTTATTAAGTATAATAGCTATTATAGAAAATAAGTAGTAGTAGAAAGTATTATAAAAGTTAAAGACTAAACTAGTAGATACTTATAAGTTATTAGCTTACTTTATTAATTTAAAAAGTTCTTATAGCTACTATTAACTTAGCTAAACTAGAACTATTATTAGTATATTTAAGTAGTATATTAAGAATACGTTATAAACTTTAGGGCGCACTCTTACGCGAGAAGAATTACTGCGGGAACATTTCAAGGCTCATTAGGTAGGAGGAGGCAAACCGCCCACTTCGAACGATCAAAATCGAGCATTCAACATCAGCGCAAGCGTTCTCTTTATAATAGACTTTGGCATCTTACACGATGCTGCAAACAGTTTAGAGGGTAAAGCTGCTAATACTCCGTAGCGAGACCAGGTAACCGTAGTCGACTTTGTCAAGGAAGCATTTCCGTATACGACGAAGCCGGCTACTCTGCGAAATATAAATATCAACGTAGCTGCAAAGCAGCTCAAGAGAAATAGTAAGCTTCGCCTCAAAGCAACAAACGACATCCGACAGCATCTAGTACTAGACCATAAAGAGAGAATCGTGTAGGTGTTTCATCATAGCACTATCTTAAGGGAGCTTCTCAGAGCCAACAATTCCAATCGAGATGCTTCCGTATTACCACAAGAGCTAATTCTTGAGGTGCTCGACACGATTCATACTGTTCTCTTCCCGTCCGGCCCTGACTCGTATAAGCTGCTTGAGCTTCTGATTTCGAAGAAAGGATTCGACAGTAGGCTGCTGACTTATGCGTCAACGCCATACCGAAGGCCTGAAGATCCTAAAGTCCCTTATACATACTTTAGGGATCGCCTTCTCGCTTTGCATAAGGAGCTATAAAGCCCAAAACCACACGGCTGGCTGCAAGAACGACTGGGGAGAAAACGTGACACATACATGTTGATGGCGACGATGATTGGTGTTTTCATTGCGGTCTTGGTTGGGATTCTAGGACTGGGCGTCTCAACTTTTCAAGCGTGGGTGGCGTATCAGCAGTGGAAGCATCCGGTGAAGGAGACGTGAAGCCGACTTTCTTCGCGACGCCTTCCGAACGCGCATCGGGTATTGCATCGAGGCAGCATCGAGGCATCAATCATCAAGAGCCGTGAAGTTGCGTTTGGCAGAGTGCATGAATTGCAGTACGCTGGCGATACCAACGGCGTAAATTGAGATGGGATGGGACAAAGTGGTCGCAAGCTAAGGGAAGCGAGAAGGAGCGGCCAAACACGCGACGTGTCGCGCTTGCTTGCACGTGCTAACAGTTAACATCAAAATCATTCTCTACTTTCGTCGATCACCCTATCAGGAACACATCATTATATCAAGAACATCTCTTTTCAATGCACGCGTGCATCCGATGCTAGGTCCTAAAGTCATGTGAGCCTGATATCTTCATGACCCTTGAATATAACCCACAGAAGACGTATAGACTATTGCTTGTCTGCTATAACGCCACTATTTCAGATTCAATGTAGAAATCTTCACAACGAGCCTTGGTTCCAAGAAAATCCAAGTGGAGATACAGCCAAGTCCTAGACTTATTGAATGGCAACATCCGTCGCGTCGTCTGTTGAACAAGAAAACGCCCAACATCAATACGCCTCTCTCCACGGCTCACTCCGTCAATATCAATCCTTCTCCCAACATCCACAAAAGAAGCAAAACCACACTACCAAAGCCCCGTTCGCATATCGATCTACAGCCCGCTCAGATCTCGCGCGCTCCACTTCAGGCACCCTCGTACCCAGACATCCGATGCCCAAAACACGCATGCATGCAATGCATCCCAGAACATCCACACAAGGACAATCCCTCCTCGCCATAACGACTTCGCAACACCCACTCCACAACCAGCGCTCCGCGGACCCGCATCATCCATCGCCGCCATCCCGTAATTCCCCGGATCCAGCTGCCCGGCCTCCCCCCGCCACAAAAGCAGCCACAATCTCGCCTCGCTCTCCAATCGCGCCCCTTCACTCGCGCAACAACGCAAGACCCTTTACCCTGCTGCGGGAATTAATTCCACGTGCCCAGATATCTCAAGATGATAATAGAACGTGCACGCACGGACGCATAATCGTACCATTCATCGCACCACCACGAACGTGAAGCTGGGCAGCCAGCTATGGACCGCGTTTCTGATTAGGAGAGGTTCCGAATTCCCCGCGCCAGGGGACAGGTCGAGGGTACCATGTGTTAGATCTGATAGGGTTGGATGGCGAGCCGAAGAGCGGGCCGAATTCGGGTAGTTGTGATCGGTGAGGGTGCACGGTAGATGTGGGGTCGTGCAGCGCAGGGTTGGGGAATGGAGTTGCTTTTTCTTGGTGGATGAGGCGCAAATTCGAGGCTGATGAGACCTATAGCGCGGCTTCGGGCAACAGCACGTCTGCGAATTTGCGGCGAAGAATGTCTAAGATGAATTGCAACTGGGATGCATCTGTGGATGATTACGAACGAATGCTTTCAAGTACTGTATTGTATGCTTGAACAGCTATGTAGTCCATTCTGGGACGTTGAGGAAGCTACGTAATGGGAGGCGCTGAGCAATGTCTCGCTGCAAACTAAGTATGAACATGTGATTATAGTTGTACAGTGGGGTATGGCTATAGTGCGATATGCAAACAGTAACAAGCAAGCGCGATGTGGTATCGTTGAGAACTCCGCAAGATCAGAATGCTTTTTGACAAATGCAAAACATGTACAGAAGGGTGCGAAAAGGGAAAACATGTGATAGGGTTGCCAACAGCGCCGAGCGTGTGAATCAGGATGTGAAAGAGCGATGCAATGGAAACCCAATCCAAGAAAATTACCGGCGTCCAAAACGATGAGATGAAAGCCCCAAGTAGCGCCGTAAACGTTCCACGTTATAGTCTTCGTGCTTTTCCTCGTGTATTCAAGCATTGATCATTTCGAGTCCGGTCGGTAAGGCTTAGTAGCCGTGCGGGTTTGGGTTGGATGCATATTTCTGGTCTGCCACGTAGTAAGATTGGGGATGAGGAGGTGTGTTGTAATGCGGCTGGGTATAAGCCTGCAATGCGACAGGCGCCGATGCCCTCCTCTGGGAGTCGTGGATCTGAATAGTGTGTTGATCATGTTGCTGACTGGTCGATGCTTGCTGCGTAGTTGGTTGATGACTGTCGAAACCTGCGGCCTGAGGAATGGCGTATTGGGAAGATTGAGATAGTTGAGCGCGGCCGTTGGCGGAATATTGAGTCGCGGATGTTGGTAGCGAATACTGAGATGGCGGAGCAGTCTGTGATTGCTCGTAGGAATAATGGCGTACAGGCTGTGACTGCGCGGTATACGGTTGAGGCGCGGCGGTGTGGGCCGGATACTGCGGGCTGGATGCCTGCGCAGAAGAATACGGTTGCGGGGACGATGGTTGAACGTAGTGCTGCTGAGAAGGCTGCTGAGGAGTATAGGTCTGGGGTCGGGGCTGTTGAGTAGGATACGGGTGTGTCGGCTGTGTCGCGGTGTACTGTGAAGTAGCCGACTGGGGAGAGGCGTAGTGCTGTGGACTGTGGTGGTTTGCTGTATATGGGCCATGCCAGTAGTCAGAGACCTGCAGATGAAGTGGCGTGTGGGTCTGCACCACCCCAGGTCCCACAGCCTGCGTGACCGGCCCAACAACGTGGTGTTGCAGATGACTAGGCTGAATCGGTTGCCCATAGCCTGCAACGAGCGGCATATCTTTACTCTCTTCGTCCTCGAGGCTGACCTTCCAACCAGTGAGAAGTTCTGGTCTAGGCTGGATTTCTGCCAGTCTCGGGTCTTGGAATGGTCGCTTCAGCTTACCGCTGACCACATCCTCAAGGCTGTAATAGGAGATGACGTGGTGGTGTGTACCCTGGTACTTGACGGAAATGGTCTTCTTCATCAAGCCTCCTTCCTTGAACTCATAGCTGTCAATGAGCGACCCACAGAAGCGTCGCTGTTGATCTGGGGTAAGACTCTGGGCAAAGTTGGCGTACACCTTGTTCATGGACTCTGTCTCTCCGACAGGCACTGCGTCAAAGGAAGGGTGATCGAATTCATCATCGGAGGTGTTGAGGTTCTCCCCGGTCTTCGTGATGGTGGGTCCAGCGCTTTCTTTTCTCTTTCGTTTGGTGCCACAGGACGGATTCAATGCGGTCTTCTTCTCCTCAGGCTTTAGCGCTCGTACTAGTTGTCGATAGATGAGACAGTTGTTCATCACTCGACTTGGAGACCAGTGAACAGCGTCGGTCCAGCGCTTGATGCCTGAAGCATTCTCTTCGTACACGAGAACAGTCCCAGAAGTAAGCATCTCGGCTCGCTCCTTGTCGTGGGGTCTGCGACTGATGTGGCTGAGACGTCCTTGCAACGCTGCCTCAACAACAGTCATCGCATCTTTAGTGGTGTCGAGAAAGCCTCGCCAAGTTGGCTTGAATGCAGGTTGTGCTTTGACCATATTTGGCGGTCCATGGGGCCTCGACGGCGGTGGAGCAGCGGTTCCCAGGGACGTGGCATGGGATGTGGCGACCGAATGTTGGCGAGGTGGCAACCGCGATGTTGGAGGTTGCAAATTGGCTGTGAAATTTGTGTATGCGGAGGGATCGAATATGTTTGAGTAGGATGGATGGTGTGTTGGTGAAGGTTGTGGCCAAACCCAAGCGTCTGTGTCGCCATAACCATCCACCTTATGGATTCCACCGTGGGACATATCATGTCCAAAAGGTGGCATCGTCAAAGTCGACGCCCTGATGCCTTGCAACATGGGGAGATCCGGATGCAGGAGGTCTCTGTGATAGATGAGGCCTCAACCGAGCAGATGAGATTCCGAGGACGTTCAAAGTTGCCGAAAGAGACAAACTGGCTGAAGAAGTAAATGTCGAGAACCAATAACCTGTAAATCGAGACGGGAATTCGCTAAGACGACTTTGATAACGGACAAGTAGCGGGTAAATGTTAAGCGGTGATGCCGGTAGAACAATGACTTTCGGAAGGCCATCAGTATCCACCTCTGAAAAGGCATTTGCGGAAAGACTCACAAGCAATATATAGCTGTAGAACTGGTGGACATGAAATCTAGGTCACGTTGCTGTTCGTTGGTCGAGGTAGGATCCTTGAGAGGTGGCAGGAACGCGGGGCAGAAACGCTCAGGTTGCTCGTTCTTCCAGACCCAACTATGATGGTTCGCCTTCACGAATGAAGAGGGCCCGACTTTGCTTCGAGGGATCGGGTGCGATTCTTGACTGGGGCGCTATTAGAGTTGTGGTCGGTCGATTGCAGTAACAGCCCAAGGTGATGGAGGGGCAGAGGCAGCAAGACAACGCACGTACTGGTACTGCAGGTCTTGACGACAAAGTTAATCGAGCACGATGCCGCTGGAGGTACCAGAGGGTGGTCCAGGAAACGGGTAGGCTTATAGGTAGTTCAGATTAATATTGCTGCGTCGGCGAATTGCGAGACGGCCAGGGTGTCGACGTAAGCGGGTCCCTGGGACGATAATAAGGGGAGCCAGGTAATAGCAGCAACGGCGGCTCAGCGAGCAGGCATAGACCTGCCTTTGCGACGAGGCACGCTATGTGGGTTTTGACAGCCGGCGTGGGCTGATCGGAGAAATTGAAGCAAGTACGGGCAGGTGATGCGTGCGAGGTTATGCAAGACTGTGACAGAACACGAACGACAGTAGACTACGTAGTGATGAAGCTTGGGAGGAATTGCAGCACTTCTGCGACTATGAAACGCTACCGTCTGGCGGCTTGGAGGGGCCATTCCACCTTTGGCTGGCGGGCAGTTGATGCCCACAGTAGCGTAACGATCGCCCCTGCTTGCGAGCTGTGCTGGGGTGGCCTCTTGAAGTTGAGGCAGCCCTGCTGGGGATGTTCGCCGCCAGCCCCATGTGCCCGTTCGCTGTTCTGGCCCATGAGGCGATCGACTCTGCACCAGCTCCACCGCGCATATCGCACCATGCCGGCTAGCTGCTCATGACTCCAGGCCGAGCAGGGCCTAGCAGTTCGAAAACTCGTGTTCCTGGACGGCGGCCGCAGCACACTGAAACTTTCCGGCTCCCGCGTCGTCCTGCTTCAGGGACAGCCGAGGGCAGTGGTGGCTGCTCCGCATGGCTTCTGCAGGCCCGAGGTCGGATGATGAGAGAAAAAGATGCGGAGAGGCCAAGAGAAAGACGCACGACGGGGCAGGGCAGCCAGCATGGCCGGCTGGGATACGAATCCTTCCAACCGTTCGCGGAGTAGCGCTGTCGCAACGCAGTGCGATAGGCAGCCAAGCTAGCGCAACGAGGCCTAACACTCGCGGATGTCGGAACGGTGCGCTACGGTTTCGTCTGGCGTCTGCTTCCTAGTCTTGTCCAAAACCTCTCCTTTTGCTCTGCGGACGCTGTCGCCCCGCGCCACCACACTTGGAGCAGGAAAGGACGAGAAGCTACGCAGCCATCGCCATGCGGCGTCTTTTTCCGTTCTGCGAATGAGGATATTGTTGGGCGACGAG
>Ga0210040_10010976_pt1 | contig 10319 bp, 6 predicted proteins | sample CryGeyCG12114_NA_FD_185462 | JGI IMG/M metagenome (GOLD analysis project Ga0210040, IMG submission 185462) | Groundwater microbial communities from aquifer - Crystal Geyser CG19_WC_8/21/14_NA (SPAdes) (version 2) | ecosystem: Environmental > Aquatic > Deep subsurface > Groundwater | place: USA...
ACAATCGCCTTTATTCTGTTAACCAACTTCCCTGACTAAGCACTAGCTATATTATCTTTTCCAACAACATTACGCTTACTAATCACTTAACTCCCATCTCTATACCTTCAGAGAGGTATAGAGATGCCTTTTTATAAATGGCGTGTACAAAGCAGCAGTCTACAGGAGAGTGACTGGTAAGTGAGCCATTACTTTGGTGTTACTTATCGTCCTCTTTGCAATCAGACGCCCGATTCTGCCCGCTATGAAGCTACTATCTACCTTCCGCAGCGTGCCACGCTGCCCTCTCTTACTCGGTACTTTCCTCACCACACCGAAGCGCCCAGCCGGCAAGCGTGGCTGGCTTCTAAACGCAACTTAGTGGCTAGCTAGTTGCCGTTTCGCCTGCTCAGTCTGCCCGGTAACTAAGCTCCCGCTAACAGAGCCCGGCACTATTTGCCTGGTCCCTGCCACTCCCGCTCTGCGGGCTGCCCCCTGCCTGCTTTGGTGCGGCTTGCCCGCCTACTGGTTCCCAATCCACCTGTTGCTTTACGTTTCCTGTTGTGCCCCTGCTTTTCGGCAGCAGGCAGTAGCATGCTTAGTTTCTGGTTGAACCGGCTACTGCGCCGGGTAAGCCTGTTTTTCATTTCCCAATCCCACCCAACTGTACTATGAAAACACGTACTCCAAGTAAGAAACGCCGATTAGCGGCGGGCATGGCCCTGGCGCTGAGCCTGCTGGCCGCCGCCCCTACGCAGGCGCAAACCGTCGCCTTTCCAGGGGCCGGGGGCTTCGGGCGCTTTGCCACGGGAGCCCGGGGAGTAGCCAGCCCGCAAGTGTACCGCGTCACCAACCTCAACGACTCCGGCCCCGGCTCGTTCCGCGACGCTGTAAGCCAGCCCGGACGCATCGTCACGTTTGCCGTTGGTGGCATTATCACGCTGCAAAGCAACGTGCAGGTGGCCCCCAACGTGACGGTGGCCGGACAAACCGCCCCCGGCGACGGGGTGGTGTTCTTCAACAAGCGCATCACTTTCACCGGCGCCAGCAACACCATATGCCGCTACCTGCGGGTACGCCTCGGGGCCACCGGCAACCAGGGCAACGATGCCTCGGGCCTAGCCAACGGTTCCAACATCATCCTCGACCACATGTCTTTCTCTTGGGGCATGGACGAGGTGTTCTCCATCAACTGGGACAACAAAGGCACTGCCCCCGACAACATCACGGTGCAGAATTCCATTATCGGGCAGGGGCTGCACCGCGCTAATCATTCGGCTGGGGGCCTGATTCAGACGCCCGACGGCGGCAAGGTGAGTTTGGTGGGCAACCTCTATATCAGCAACAAGACCCGCAACCCCAAGGTAAAGGGCATCAATGAGTTTATCAATAACGTGGTGTACGACTGGGGCAACGGCAACCGCCTGGGCGACATTCCTAATTACGGCTGGTCGGGCGACGGTTACATCATGGGCGGTTCTGCCGGCGTGTCGGAGGTGAACATCATCAACAACTACTTCGTGGGCGGCCCCCTCACGCCCCCGGCCCAAACCACTCCGTTTTCGCGCGGCACGGGTACGTTCTTCCTCTACGGCAGCGGCAACTACTTCGACAACAACCGCAACGGCGTCCTCGACGGCACTCTCGTGCCTTATGATTCGGTGGGGTACCCTGGCATTGTGGGCGCGGGCTTCCGGTCCCAGCCCTTTGCTTATCCTAATGCCACGCCGGTACGCACGGCCGTTCAGGCATATCAGCATGTTATCGACAGCGTAGGGGCAACTTATCCGCGCCGCGACCAAGTGGATGGACTGATGATTGATGAGGTTCGTTCCCGCGGTACGCTGGGCTATTATGTATTCAACGAAACTGACCTGCCCTTCTCCAACGGCGGCCTCGGCAACATGTTCGGCGCCCCCGCCCCGCTGGATACCGACCAGGATGGTATGCCTGACGCTTGGGAAGACGCGCACGGCCTCAACAAAAACAGCGCGGCCGATGCCGTAGCCTATAGCACCAGTGCTCCGGCTTACCTCAATATCGAAGTCTACATCAACTCCCTGCTAAAAACGCCCCCGCCGGCTTTCGTAAAGCCGCCTTCCAGCGTAGTGCTAACGGCCACTTCCACCGAAACGCCCACCCCCGCCAGTACGGTAGAGCTGACCTGGGTTGATAACGCCACCAACGAGGACTACTTCGTGCTGGAACGCTCCGCAGATGGCGTTACCTATGTCGACATAGCCCATCCGGCCGCCAACGCCACCACCTACACCGACCGGGCAGGCCTGCTGCCTAACACCACGTACTACTACCGCCTGAAAGCCGTTACGAGTACCGAGGAATCGTCGTTCAGTCAGCCCGTGTCCATCAAAACGCCCGCACTTCCTTCGGCGCCGGCCGTAGTGGCCACACCCACCCCGGCCAACGGCCTGCAATACGCCGAGCTGACAGCCGGTACCCTTACCCTGAAGTGGACCGGCAGCCCGAACACCACCACGTACAGCGTGTATTTTGGCACGTCGCCCACCATGCTCACCAAGCGGGCCGACCTGCCTTACGTGGCGGCTCCCTCCTACCAGATAACGGGCCTAACCGATACGACCACGTATTACTGGCGCGTTGATGCCAGCAACAACCGCGGTACCGCCGACGGCCCACTTTGGTCGTTCCGGACGGCGGGCACCATCACGCCGGAGCTTGTCGGCCACTGGGGCTTCGATGAAACCGCCGCCGATGGCACCCAGATCATCGATCAATCGACGTACGCCAACCACGGCGTATTGGGGCTTGATGATGATGACCAGAGCATCCGCATCACCGGCAAAGTGAACAACGCCCTGGATTTTGCCACCGCCGACCCGACCCGGTACGTGGTGAGTATCCCGCACGAAGATCAACTGTATCTGGATCAGACCTCGTTTTCGCTGGCCTTTTGGATGAAAGCCGGTGCCGCGCTTCTGCCCCAAGACAATAATACCAGCGCTTATCTGCTCTGCAAAGGCTCCATCACCCGCAACGCCCAGACCGGCGCTACGGGCAAACGCTTCAACATCGAGTTCAAGAACAAACAGTTCCGCTTCGCCATCGACGACGACAAAAACAAGGACGAGCTTCAGATTGGCGGCGCACCGTTCTTCACCGGGCAGTGGGTCCATGTAGTAGCCTTGCGTGACGTGACCACCAAGAAAATTCAGGTGTACCTGAATGGGGTTATGGTGAAGGAAATGACCACCAAAGCCCTCGGCATCGGTGAAGCCAGCGACTTGATTGTGGGCAACATCGGTGAGCTGGAATTCCTAACCTCCGCCAACGCGCCGGCTCCGTACCGGGGCGCCCTCGACGAGTTGCGAGTGTACAACTACGCCCTAACTCCGACCGAAATTACGGCGCTGCTCAACACCCGGCTTGAAGCAACCACCCAAGTAACGGCTGCCGTGTGTGGCAGCGGGGGAGCCATCAACCTAACCGTGCAGGGTGGCACCGCCCCTTTCACCTACGCCTGGACCGGCCCGAACGGCTTCACCGCCGCTACTGAAGACATCAGCGGTTTAACCGCCGGCACCTACTCCGTAAACGTCATGGATGCCACGCAGGCTCAGATCACCCAGCAAGTTGCCGTTACTTCCAGCATGGTCGATAACACCCCACCCGTAATAATGGCGGCCGGATTTGTTGTGGGCCTGACCAACGGCACGCGTACCATCGAAGCCGCCGACATCGACTACGGCAGCTATGATGATTGCAGCGGTATTGCTTCCATGAGCATCAGTTCCAGCACCTTCACCTGCGCCAACCTCGGCCCCAACCCGGTTACACTCACCGTCACCGACCACGCCGGTAACGTAGCCACCCAAACCGTCACCGTCGTAGTTGTGGATAATACGGCGCCGGTGATTATGGCCAGTAGTATGCAGGTGAGTTTGGTCAACGGCACGCGCACCATCGAAGCCGCCGACATTGATTATGGTAGCTACGATGATTGTGGCGCCATTGCCTCCATGAGCATCAGCCCCAACACGTTCACCTGCGCCAACGTTGGTTCGAACTCGGTTACGCTCACTGTTACCGATAATGCCGGCAATGTGGCATCCCAAACGGTCACCGTTATGGTCACCGCAGACGCTACCTGCTTATCTGCTACCACAGCTCGCCTGACCAGCTCCGAAGTAGCGGCTGATGGTGTGCCAGGCCGGCTACAGGTGTTCCCGAATCCGGCCAACGAACAGGCTACGCTCAGCTTTGCCGCCGAAAAAACCGGCCCAGCCCAGGTAGTGGTGTACAACACCTTGGGCAAGGTGATAGCCACGCTTTATGCAGGGCCAGTACAAGCCTTGCAGCGCTACGCCTTTACCCTCGATAGCCATGCCCTGCCCGCAGGCGTTTACTCTTGCCAGCTACGCACCGGAGACCACACCTACACTACCCGCCTATTGCTGGTTAAATGAGTTGTAGCTAAGCAGATTAAATAAAGCAAAAGCCCCGTTCCTGATACAGGAACGGGGCTTTTTGTAGAGAGCGAGGGATTCGAACCCCCGGAGGTTTAACCCTCAACGGTTTTCAAGACCGCCGCAATCGACCACTCTGCCAGCTCTCTAGCTCGGCTTGAATCAGAAGCAAGATACGCGGAATTCAATGAATACCACTTATCCTAGGTGTAGAGAGGGGGGGATTCGAACCCCCGATACCCTTGCAGGTATAACGGATTTCGAATCCGTCGCATTCGACCACTCTGCCACCTCTCTATGATGTACTACAGTCGTTTTGGGACGACAAAAGTAGCAGCGGCCTGCCCTCATCACAACTTTTGCCGATATATTTTTCTGAGCCTAGCTACAGTTCCGGCCTCCAGAGATGCTTCTCAACTGATTATCAGCTTGTCAGCGAGCCACGGGCTTCACTGTTTTTTCCTTGCCGCGCAAACGAGCCAGTAGCCGCAGACTATTGGTTTCGCCGCGCAGACGCCCCGTTACGACATCAATGCTGACGTTGACTTCAAAGCCGACAATCAATGTCATGCATACAAAATCCAGCCACACCATGAAGCCGACCAAAGCTCCAATCGAACCATAAAAGGTGTTGTAGGAGTCGAAAATTTTGACGTAAAGAATAAACAGGAACGAAACCAGAAAAATGAGCAACGTGGCTACCACCGCTCCGGCCGACAAAAAAGGCCACTTATCGTGCACGGGCGGCACGTAGTAGTATACCAAGCAGCTTGTGAGCAGAAACAGCCCCACCACCGAGCCGTACTTGATAACCGTAATTATTTCGCTGGTATACTGTTCGGGTAGAAGCTCATTGAATACCAGATAATCAATAATATAAGTACCGAAGAAGATAGCCGCCACCGACACCAGCAATACCGACGAAAGCACGACGGTGAGCAACGTGGCAATGACGCGCTTACGCACGTAAGTCCGCTTCTTAAAGAAGGGATATTTCTTCTCGAAAGCATCGAGCAGGGCCATAATACCGTTGCTGCTCAGTACCAGAGCCGTAGCAAAACCGAATGAGAGCAAACCACCGTGCGGAATATTAACGATGTCTTCAATCGTGCCTGAAACCACTTTGTACATTTCCCCCGGAATCAAATCAGACAGGAACTGTAAGATATCGACGTTTAGGTTGGGGATAGGCAGGTACGGGATGAGCGTAAACAGAAAGATGATGGTCGGAAACAGCGCTACGGTGAAGTTGAAAGCCATATAACCCGCTCGCTTCTCCACGCTGTCCAGCTTCAACTCCTGAATCATCCGGTCTAGCACGTCGTATACCGACGCCTTACCTCCGGCAAAGCGTAGCCGCTTCAGCCACACAATGAACCGCCGGTAGCTACGCCGACGGCGCAAGTCCGGCAAATGGTAACGGCGAGTGGGAAGGCGCATAGGAGTAAGGAAATAACGGAACAACTGCGTAGCGAAGGCCTGAACCAGGTTGTTAAACACCTTGCCCAATTGTTACGCTACGCAGCTGCTTACTTCAAAAAGGCTGCGGGCGCGGGTGCATCGGAGGGCGCTTTCGGTGGCGTGAGCGGGCCAGCCGTTTCTTCATCGGTGAAGTAGGGCGCCAGTTTGGCCTGAATGTGGGCGGGCACCGGCACCGGGCGCCCGGTGGCCATACTCACAAACACCATCAACGTATGGCCCTCGGTGAGCAGTTCCTGGGCCTCATTGTAGATTTCGTATTCAAACAGCACCCGGGAGCCCTCCGTGGGCTGCTTCAAAAGCAGGCGTACGGTCAACAGGTCGTCGTAGCGGGCGGGGCGCCGGAAACGGGTCCGGATTTCACCTACCGGCATCCCGACTCCTTCAGCTTCCAGATCTTTGTAGCTGATGCCAAGCTGCCGGAAGGCTTCGGTGCGGCTCACCTCGAAATAGGCGGCGTAGTTACCGTGATACACGTAGCCCATCTGGTCGGTTTCGGCGTAGCGGACCCGAATGTTGGTGTCGTGAGAGTACATGGAGTAGTTGTTAATTACTGGTTGTCAGTTGTTAGATTCTAATGCCGGGTTTCATTTTCACAACCCGCCTCTGACACCTAATAACTCATTTCATAATGCCTGCCCGGCTCAGCGCGGCTTGGTAACGGCGGGCATTTACCAGGTGCTCCTGCTCGTTGCGGGCAAAGGCGTGGTAGCCGCTGAAATCCTCCTTGGCGCAGAAATACAGATAGCTGTGGCTTTCTGGGTTCAGCACGGCGTCGATGCTGGCAATGCTGGGCAGGTTGATGGGGCCGGGCGGCAACCCGCCGTACATATACGTGTTATAAGGCGAGTCTTTGGCCAAGTGTACGTTGAGCACCCGCTTGATGGTGAAGTCGTTGTTGGCATACACTACGGTGGGGTCAGCCTGGAGCTTCATGCCGCGTTTGAGGCGGTTGAGGTATACGCCCGCCACCCGAGGCCGCTCATCGGCGTGCTGCTGCTGCTCGGCTTCCACAATGCTGGCGAGGGTGCTTACCTGGGCGCGACTGAGGCCGAGCTTTTCGCGCTGCGCGTCGCGGGCTGGGGTCCAGAACTTCTCGTACTCTTTTTTCATGCGCTGCATGAGGTTGTCGGGCGAAGTGTTCCAAGCCAGCTCGTAGGTATTCGGAATAAACATCGTGAGGATGCTCGTCGTGTCGAAGCCCAGGCCGTTGGTGTAGGCCGGCGAGGTCAGCAGCGAATCAAACTGGCCGGGGCGGGCATCGATGGTGGTGCTGAGCTTGCGGGCCAGATCTTCGCGCAGCCGGATGTTCTGAAAAGTAAGTTTGAGCGGCAGTCGGTTACTACCCGTGCGTAGGTCGTTGATTAACTGCCGGTTGGTGTAGCCGTCTTTCAGCTCGTAACGGCCGGGCTTCACCAGCTGGTCGTACTTCATCAGGCGGGCTACAAAGTGCAACGACAGCTTGTCCACGATAACACCTGTTGCGTCAATTGAGTCGAGCACTGACTTGGCCGACTGCCCGCGCCGCACCAGCACGTAGGTGGGCTGGCCTTTGGTTTCGACGTTGGGCGTGAAGAAAACCTGGTAGAAATAGTAGGAGAACGTAATGAGCAGCAGGCCGATTATGCCTACCGAGTAAGAAAACCGGTTGCGGCGACGGGTGGCCTTAGCTTTGTAGTCGATGCGAGGTTTGGCCATAGAAGGAAAAACAAAATGCGAATGAGGCGCGTAGCCCATATCGTGTGGGCCCGCTACCAGATTAGAGTAGCTTTAGGGTTCAAAAGTACGTGGAATACAACAGTGACTAATATTCCAGTCAGAGTTTCCACTTAGCGACGGTGGCGTTGTTATTAGACAGGACTTCCTGTCTGTATTTTCCATTTGACGGCTTAGCTTGCAGTTTTCAATTGCCTTTCTCAGATCATCTTTCTTTTTATTACTTCTTCTAAACATGAAAAAATTGTACACTACTAATCTAGGTAAGCTGGTTCTGGTGTCGGCCCTCAGCTTTTTCAGCACGGTAGCTCACGGTCAAATAGCCACTTACAGCTTCGCTGGCGCGCTTGGCTCAGAAGCCACTTATCCTATCGATGCGCAGCCTATTAACGCCTCGTTCACCCCTATGTCGCGCGGAGCTGGCGTCACTGCCTCTGCCGCAGCTAACACTTTTTCAGCCAGCAATTGGTCTGTTGCTGGCCTTGATGCCACCGATTACTTTGCGTTTTCGGTGCAGCCAACCGTAGGTTTCCGCATGCGCCTCGACAGCCTCGTTTTGGACGAACGCCGCTCCAATACAGGTATTCGGGACTGGGCTGTTCGCTCCAGCCTCGATAACTTCGCTACCAACCTTATAACGGTAAACGTCCCTGACAATGATGCAGCCCGTACCGCCAAGGTGGTGCTGCCTGCTAGCTTTTCCACCCTTTCAACGGTAGTTGAGTTTCGCATTTATGGCTACAATGCGGAAGCAGCCGGCGGCACTTGGCGGCTCGATAACGTGCGAACATATGGGCTGGTAAGTTCTGCTCCCTTGGCTACCCGCGCGGCGGCTCTCAACGATGCCGTCAGTGTATTTCCAAACCCCGCCACCGATGTACTAAGCATCCGCATAAACAACAAAGCCTCTAAAGCGCCCGTCACGGTTAATGACCTTACCGGCCGCAAGGTTTTGAGTGGTACCACTGCTGCTGATGGCACATTCGATGTGCGCAGCCTACCAGCCGGCAGCTACATTGTTATCGTGCACGACGGCACAGCTAACTCCGCACATAAAGTGGTGAAGCGCTAACTATTCCGCTTTTTTCAGATCAAGCTTCTGCCTTCGGGCAGAAGCTTTTTTTGTGTGCGGCGCTCTGGCCAAAGCAACCCCGCAGGAATTTTACACGAAAACTATGGGCAGAAGTCTGTCACATCGGCTACCTTGCCTCGCTCCGACCGCCGGGTCGTTGCTTTCATCCTGCCACATTCCTCCGTTTCATCATGCCCGCTACGCTGCTCCGCATTCATCCCGATAATCCGCCCCAGAATCGTATTCAACAAGTTGTGGAAGTGCTCCGCAAAGGCGGCGTCATTATTTACCCCACGGATACGGTCTATGGCATCGGCTGCGACATCCATAATACGAAAGCCGTAGAGAAGCTGTGCCGTATCAAGGGCCTGAACCCCGATAAAGCCAACCTTAGCTTCATCTGCTCCGACCTCTCGCACATTGCCGATTACGCGCACGGTATCACCACTCCTACTTATAAGGTCATCAAGAAGGCCTTGCCTGGTCCGTTTACCTTTATTTTCGAAGCCAGTGCCAAGGCGCCGCGCCAAGGTGGCAACAAGCGCAAAACCGTCGGTATCCGGGTACCTGATAGCACCATTATCATTCAACTGGTGAAGGAGTTGGGGAATCCCATCTTCAGCACTTCGGTGCGCGAAGACGAAAACACCCTCGACGAATACGTAACTGACCCCGACCTGATTTTTGAAAAGTACCGCCTGCTGGTAGACCTAGTAATCGATGGTGGCTTCGGCGGCAACATTCCCAGCACCATCATCGACTGCACCAACGACGACTTCGAACTGGTTCGCCAAGGTGCCGGTGACATCGAGCAGTACTTGTGATGACTGTTGGTTGTTGAATAGTTGATTGTTGAGACTATTCAACAACTCATAAACACTAAAAGCCCATTATGCTGTAGATAGCATGATGGGCTTTTGGGTTATAACTCTGATTTTCAATCACTTAACAATCGACAAATTAATAATCAGCTATTCCGCTTGTGCTTCCAGCGTCTGTGGGTCCAGAGGTAATCGGCGGGGAAAGAGTGGATGTCGCGCTCCAACTGCCGCACGAAGGCTTCGGTGACGGGAAAGCTGTCAGCCGGAATTGGTGAGTCTCCATCATATAAGTCGGTGAGGATAATTTCGTAGTAGCCACGGCGTAGTCGGCGAATACTCACATACACAACGGGGCAATGAAACCTAGTTGCCAGGCGCTCAGCGCTGGTATAGAAGCCAGCGTCCTGGTTCATAAAGCTGATCCAGTAGGGCCGGTCTTCGGGGCCGGCGGCCTGATCGGAAAGTAAGCTCACCACCCTGGTTTCGCCGCGGCGCTGTACCATATCCCGGAGCGTGTCGCGCATAGGAATAAGGCCAGCGCCAGTGCGAGTACGCAGCCGGCGCATGAAGCTTTCGAAAAACGGATTGTTCAGCGGCTTATACACGCCATCAACGTGCGCCGACAGCCAGATGGCCCCAGAAGTCAGCACCCATTCCCAGTTGCCGGCGTGCGACGATAGGCCCAGTACCGTGCGGCCCTGCGCAAAGTGACGCTCTAGCACCTCCGGATTCCGGAAAATCACGCGCCGCTTCAACTCGGCATCAGGCATGTCAGCCAGCTTCAACGTTTCAACGAGAACCTGCGCG
>Ga0210040_10010977_pt1 | contig 10318 bp, 12 predicted proteins | sample CryGeyCG12114_NA_FD_185462 | JGI IMG/M metagenome (GOLD analysis project Ga0210040, IMG submission 185462) | Groundwater microbial communities from aquifer - Crystal Geyser CG19_WC_8/21/14_NA (SPAdes) (version 2) | ecosystem: Environmental > Aquatic > Deep subsurface > Groundwater | place: USA...
CACACACCATTTTGTAGACAGTAAAAAGTTGTACTTGGCACAGAAATTGTATAAATTTTTAAACAGTAGGTTATATTTAGTAAAATTAAAAAGCAGAGCACAAAAAAGCACGACCTCATGATGAGACTATGTTGTAATGTCATGTCAATGTCAATGTCACACTGTTTTCAGAGCAGACCTCAGAGACTTCTATCGGGTGACTCCCTGTTTGAATATAAACTTTATTTAATAACTATAAATTTCAAAATGCAACGGAACGATACATTTTTAAAAAACGCATCTAATTTCCCTATCTCACTGCTTTGAAGTGCATTATAGAACATAGGATGAAAAAATAATTGTCTTTACTTTCAAATAGGATAAGTATTAATTGCTTTTGCTGCAGTTTCGAAATCAATTCCTTTTGTTTCGAATCGTCATCATATCATCCAAATATGACACATTGATTTTAGAATGAACGATGATACACCGAAGACATTTGAAGGTTTTATGAACCTTTGTGGTGAGGCAACACACAATTAAATGCAGAATTTTCGTGATGTTAAAATTCAGCAAAATGTAAGGTTTTATTGAGACAATAAACAAGACAAGGTCAGGAGGATTATTCTTACAACATTGAGGAAAATTCAAATTCATAGAGCTAGAATTTATAATACTTAATTAAAACATTAATCTGCTAACAACATGATTAGCTTGGGAATGAACATAAAATCTTATAACAATGAATCAGTTGGTCGAGCATGGAGTGCTAGACTTTGCATTGCCATCAGAATCACTTTCGTCTTCGTCCTCATCATCATCCTCAACTGAATCAGTGTCTTCATCGCTTTGGTCACTGCTACTCGAAGAATCATGCTCATCATCTGTTTCATCAGAATCACTCATCTCTCGAATTCCGACGGTCCCTCTCTGCAAAAAGATTTTATTAGATGCATCTTTGGACTATACAGGGGAAAGTGGCTGAAAAATTGCCTTTTATAGATTCATTAGGGGAATTTGTTACTGAAGATTGGGATGGTGGTGCAAGTATAGCTGGAGACTGTCCTCTCATAGTCATTCCTGCAAGGCTCTGAGCAAGTGAAAACATACCAGCTGCTGCTGCTGGACTTCTGCATACAGAATTGTATTGTATAGTACATTATGTGTAATTCTCTCAAAACCTAACATGGTTTTATTAATCATCATCATTTACCTTAACAATACACCAGTTACTCCTGCTGCAACAGCCCCCACTGCCGGAATCAAAGACGGAAGCTGTTGAGCCAATGAACTCCACCAAGAGGGTGCTGCAGCCCTGTCTACCTCAGCTCTAGCCATATTGGTATCCTGTTGGGCTTTTTGAAGGTTTTCTTTGGCTGCTTCAAGTTGTTTTCTCAGTTTTTCCATTTCGTCGGCTTGGGTTTTGGAGTCTTGCATCAACTTGATGATTTGAGCCTGATTTTCTTTTTCTAGTTTCTCTCGTTTGTTAGCACTATTCAGGGCTATATAGCTGTTTTTGGTATCATCAATTTTTTTAGCAATGTCCCTTTTCCGTGTGCTGTAACTTGGAAATCCAAAGTTCCTTCTAAATACGATCTCACTTTGTTCGAACGATTCTTGGTGTAGTTGTAGATATTCTCTCTCGTTCAGAAATTCGTCTGCGTGTGGGAAAATCTTTGAACTCATTTTCTTCTTATAAACTTCCATCGTTAGGGACTCAGCTTTAGCGTATTGGATTTCTTCAGTGCTCGAAAATATATTTTTAACTTCCGGCATATCTGAACATTTGAAGTTTTCGGCCCATCTCTCGATGTACTCAATCAAATCGTTACCTGTGACCTTTGCAAAAAAAATTTTAAAATGAATGTTTTTTAAAAAAACAGTAGTTTGGTTTGTGAAAAGCTAGCTTACTTTTTGGCCAGCTACAGTTTTAAAGATTTTTTTCTTGGTAAGCATCCGCCACACAAATTCTTGCAAATGCTCAACGAAATCTTCATCAAGTAGTTCAGCTTTTGGCTCTTTAGCTCGAGTGAATTTTTTACCAGGATGTGGCATAGCATAAACACCCACATTTTGGTATGAACGAGTAATGAATTCATGAGTCAACTTTGTTTCTTCTGGTTGATTTTCCTTGGAATCTAAATTTTCTTTTTTGAAATTTTTTTCTTGATTTGGTGGAACAGTTTCATCATCATAGTATCCATATTCATAATCGTCAAAATCAAAATCTCTGAGCAGGAAAACCAAGCTTTGAAAATTTTGTGGGTCTGTTTCTCCTGCATTACCAGTTGCAATTAGTGCATAGCTGGCAAACAGTTGAAGGTATTGAAGAACATCTTCGGAAACATTTTTCATTGTATTCAAGATCACGACGGATGAAAGCAATGAGCTGAAGGCGAAAATTGTGGCATTCTGTCCTGTAGTGGTTGCACTGTCGAAATTGCCTTGAGTGTCCATCAAAAGAATAGCGAAGTCACTACCAGTTTCATCTTTCTCAATAAATGGCTCATTCCACATTTGAATACCTATATGAAACATACTTTGTTAATTACTCAGGTTGTTGAGTGATCAAAAAACATATGGGACTGAAATATGAATGTAAAACTTTCAAAACAGAGACCAAAGCCCTGGAATGCCTGAAAATGCCACAAGGCAAGTGGCATCGGCGGAATAATACTATATTAATTGATGCGATAAAAGAGCGATTTCTGTGCGTGCGGCACTGATAAAGGAAAATGTCTCACCTTGTGTATGAGGATCGCTGCCTCCCTTCCAACTAAAGTTCTTGGCCAACGTTGTAAATTTCATCCATATTTCTTCTCTTTCCTCACTGCTCAGCTCCAAAAATGATACAAATTGGCTAAGAACGAAGGATTTGCCTTCTCGAGCCTTACCATTTATGGAGTAAATCACAACCGGAAGGTTTCCCACTTTAGCCAAAATCGGATTTAATATTTGCACATGTATTTTCACCCCTCCAGATGTGACTGATGCAATTGTTTCAGGTCCGGCAAGTTTGGAAGGCGACATGATCCCATTTATGAAAATTAACTTTATCAAACAAAAGATGCAATTGTAATTATAAAGATTTTACGACAGACTCAAGTCAAATGTATGATGTCCATATCCTATGCTCACTGGCTCTGTAAACAGGTAATAGTAACAGACAGTTCCAGCAGTTTTTGAGTGGTTTATAAAGCCTACGAAAAAATGGTCATGTATCTTGATCAATTGGCGCATTTTATTATCATTCATCAAATATTGTGCATAAGTACATAGCACGAGTGTCATTTATTTATGTCATTACAATATACTGTCAATATACTGTAATGTGTGCTAAGCTTACTAAACAAGTCTTTAGTATTACGTTGTTTACTTAGTTAGTTTTAGTTTGGCACATTGCTGTTTACATCGGTTGTGGAGATTCGCAGTGAAGTGTGCATCCATCAGAATGTTTCACAGTTTAATAAATATTAAGGTGGACTGGTGGACAAACAATCCTAACAATTTCAGAACTAGCAGTATACAAAAAATTCAGCTCTGCTGGCATCAAGTATGTTTGTAAACCGATCGATATTTACTTCCGGTGGTGATAAGCTTGAAACTCGTGTTTTCCTTTTCATGGCAAACGTGTGTTTGTAAGTATAACTAACTATTGCCATGTGGTAAACTTACTATTGCATATGGTAATATAATGTGCTGACAACCAAATAATCAGATTCCTGTATAAATATAACTGTCAGCTTCATAATGGCACCGGCTTCCTTGAACTCATTCTGAAAGCTGAAATGGAATGACATGTCAGAAAATTTACAAAGAGGAGAGCGCCTGATCGCCCTTTTTCAACTAAACCGAAATCCCTTGAAACTGTAAGCTTGGAGTTTATGTTCATATGTTAATGTAATCACTTGAAACGCGCAGACTAATTTATCCAACAGTGTGAGAACAGGACCAGAACTAGAAAATATATATGCTATAAGTGTTACGCTGGAAAGTTAAGCTCTTTAAGTCATTCGAGTGAAAATTAAAAACAATAAATGGATTACAAAACTTTATGCCTGTTATGCAAAGTCATTAAAATTAAAAGAATCTTTGCGGCCCTCGCTTCATGCAGATTTTCATATAGTTTATTTTAAATATTATTTCCCAACAATAATTTCTGAAATTTTGGACTTTCAAGAGCTTTTTTGAAACGCTTCTCGATGATGGATCTGCGAATCACGTTGCATCCATCGGTAGCAGCATCCACAACGTGAAATTGAGTGGCTAAAGCCACTGACGCTGAAATGGTACCTGTCCATTCTTTGAGCACTTGTCCTTGGGATTGGCCCACCAGGTTCGTAGCCCCATGGCTTATCAAGAACTCTCGTACTTCCGCAGAAGTCCAGCCCTATGAATGAGCATGCATGCAAAAAATGCTTTCTATGAATTGTCACCTAAGATAAAAGTACAGTTATCGGTACAAATGTGATTATTTCACCCTGCTTTATAGTATGTAAAGAAAAAAAAAGTTTCTCCTACTTTAAAATCAAAATATATCGGTACCTGATTGCTGCTTTATTCATGCAAAACTGTAAATTCAACTTTTAAAAGCTGTCGGTGGGAAAATTGAAGAATACAAATCTTATGGATTCAGCAATGTCGCTTGCATTTTAGTTTAATTAGTTAGTATCGTGAGTAAATATCAAAGTAGATACAATCATGCGAAACACAGAACTTACCGGAACAGTGAACTGAGCAATAGCTGTGTATGAAGTGGTAAAGTTTTGTTGCACATTGATTGTAGAGCACACTTGGATGGAGGTCACCGGGGGCACTTGAATAACCCGAGTCACATCGATTTCCGTTTCCGTGGTGAAGGAATTAGAAGTGGACCACCCGGAACCACTTCCTGATTCAGAGCTGGAGCCAGCCCCGGAAGCTTCCAGGTCAAATGGAAAAACGATTCCCCACTCGAAAAGTAAAAAAAATGAGTGAAAATTGGAACAAAAAGTGGAAAAGTGTAAGATTGCTTACAGAATAGACAGTTGACATATATTTTTCGGAAAATTCTGATTGGAAGAATGAAAATGAGGTGGCAAACATTCGACCATGGGTGACTTCTTGTTCGATCCGGGCAGAACTGTCCAAATTTTCAATCAAGTCTAATCCAACGAAATCTACGTCCGGCTTGTCAAATGGATCATCAGCCAATTCCATCGATCTGACTTGCATGGTCACTCCTGGTGAGTATGATATGAGAATTGATGGTCGATAAACTCTCTCCGTCTAAAGCAGGAGAAAAAAACGCCATGATGATTACCATCTAAGCGAAACCAATATTTACTACACCTGTCAATATGTCCGTCTGTCCACCAGTCATTTTTAAGTGTAACCAGTTGGCGGCAGTTTTTTAGATTCAAATGAAGGCAGCTATTACAAAAAAAGTCGCTGTCTATATGTCCGTCCGACTGTCAAATTTATTCCATGTCCCTTCAATCGTTGAATACAGTAATTTTTTACCGTCGTCTCATCCACGGCAAAATATGCATTATCTTCGCCCCTCCTAGCATGGCCTCCTATAGGCAATTTCCTATTTTGGGGCAAATCCACTTCAGCACGAGCTACTCGGGAACTCGGGTCACTGGGGTCAACTTGTGTGCCCAAAGCGCCTCCATCCCAATGAGTAAATGAGACCCATGATAATTCACAATTCAGAGGATTGGTAAGCATTTCGAAAGAATGTGTGGTGTACACATTGTTCTCCGACATAGCAATCAACCCAGGCCCTGAAATGCATGTTATCCCACAGCTCTTTACTGCTCATTATGCTAATTGCCAAGTTACATTGCTGTACTTACAGGTATCATTGTCCAATTTTTGTGCCCATCCAGCCATATACACATTTGTGTTCGGATTCAGTTCCCGAATGACAATATGAGTGCCCGTGACAGAAAAAATTGCATCCTCTTCCGCAAGAATGGCTGCCCCGGTACTTACCCTAGTCCAGGTCAAAGGGCAACGTAATTTTTGTCTACCAGTTGTAGTTTCTATGACTAAGGCGAACCAAAATACAAAAAGTTTTAAAGAACCCATTTCAACGGTCGGTTTTGTAAAATGAATCAGTCTGGAATATGTTCACTACACGATTTGCATCGTGGCATCATAAATAATTTTATTTTTATTCATTTATATGACTTGTAAATTGATACACTGAATTTTTTATTTGTTCATGGGAATAACTGTTGGATTTATGGATGGTAATTCCCAAAGCTTTTGTTGCTTCCAAGTCAAAGGGGAAAAGCCGCCGTCCACATCCACCGTCAAATTTGCGCTCACTTTGAAAGATTAAGAGCAATAAGCTTTTCAAGCTATCTTTTTTATAAAGTAAGAAATGTCGGTTGAAACTTACAATCACGAATTTTGTTCATCAGCTGATCTATTTGAGCAGGGGTCCCGGATTTCAAAATCTTTGCAGCCCCAAAACAACCCTCTTCTAAAGATGCGGGCACTATCAGGAATTCAGGATCTTTAGCAATCGTGCCGGCATAATTGCCAGTGACGGATCGATAAAGCGATTTCCCGTCCGCTCCCTCAATCAACTCATCGTCTGTCCAAGTGGGATATTGATCGAGTAGGAATTGGCGCAATTCCGTGCTATTCAATCCTGGGGCATCGTACATTGTGTAGCCGGTAAATGGGGATCTGTAGTCTTTATCTTCGCTTACGGTAGAACAAGCCTGAAAAATTGTATTTATGCCGCTTTATGACTGCTCAAGAAGATATTTGAGCTACTCAAGTGCCACACGAGATGGACAGCTTGTTGTAGTAGTTTTTTGGCAGCTACATTTGCAGTCAGTAGCTTTTTCCGTTTGTAGTTTTTGGTTTTGACAGAAGTTTCCAAAACAATTCAACGGTTGTTATAAAACTCATTTCATAGAAATATCTTAATAGCATTAAAATTGTTAAAGATAATCACAAACGAAATTGACTAATTGAGAGAATTTTAAATACTTGGTTAGAAAAATTTTGCATGAATGATATCTACAACGAACAAACAAATGAAAAGTTTTCTTGATACCCGTACATATCTGCATATACGCAGATTGACATATTGCTTTGATAACGCTTTTTTCCTTCACTCACCTGTATTCCGCCAATACCTTCCACAGTGACGCTTCGTTCCACGGATCTGGTAAGTGATAATTTAAATTCCAGAGCTGCCTTCCTATTAATAGCCTCAGAAGAAGTGTGTGTTTCAGACCAGCCAAAGCTGAATATCAAAAACTGGAAATCGAATCCAGCTGTTGATTTTGATGCTGATTCCTGTCGAAACCTTACTCTGTAATCAATAATAAGTCTCTCACATTCTATCTCTATTTTCATTTTTTACATTGCAAATTTCAATTGTATTCACATTTCATCAAATTTGAGAAATGTCACCTAAAATCTCAAAGTTTACGAAAAAAAAGCTAAATTTCAGTTTTCAATCAATATGCAACGAGTTTGACCAGAGTTTTACGCATTAAAAAATTTCAAAAAGCGCGAAAATTTCTTTTGGGTATTTTCATATTCTATACCTCTGTCAACGCCTGTGTACCAAGCCAAATGCTTTGTCTAATCTCTGAATTATAAAGCTTATATACAGTAAATTCAAGCAAAATATACAATAATATACGGCGCACATTCTTATAAATACAGTAAAGTGCATACGGTAAAGTATTGTCCACGTCAATATAATCAGCTATATCCCAGCCAACAGTCTCCATCTCAATGGCCAGATAAACTCCAAAAGTGCACGTTTTGGAATGCTTCACCGAATACCGAATGGTGGAATCCGATGCATAATTGGCAATGTCATCCATATCTACAAATCCCAATGTGTCCAACTTTGGCTCATTTGCGAAATCCAGACCCACTAGACTTTGATGAATCCCATTTTGGTATGAGAGCAATATCAGGTAGTTGTTAGTAATTGTCACATTCCGAATATCTGCGTCGTCTGTAAAAAGTCAGCCTGAATAACTCAAGGGCGGGTGGCAACAAAACTGAATTTTAGTTTATAAAAATCCTTCACAAAAATTCATGCATATTTATAGAATCCTTATGAATTTCCATTGAATACAATATTTCGCAATACAGTATGCTTTATGGGCTGCCTAATTATGTATTGATGAAATATTTATTTTTATTATTTTGAATGTGAATCATAAAATTTTTTCCTGCTTTCGAACGTAAATTATGAAAATTTTCACTGTTTGGAACCTGGATTATGAAAATTTCTAAAAATCCAGTTTTTAATATGAAATATGAATGTCTTCACTGCTTTAAAATATATAAAAGCTGTTAGAATTTTTCATACTTCCTTATATAGAACCAGTGAAAGTGCCCGTTCTACGAACGGATGGGATCTAGACTAACTAAGACAAATATTTTGGCGTGTTAATATATAACATGCGAATTTGAGTGTACAGCATTCATGAAAGAAAATAACATTTAAATGATTCGAAAAAAAATATTTTCCTTACTTCGTTTCTATGCTCAAAATAAATGTATATTGCAGATACGATGGCAAGTCAAATCAAAGGTGGACAATGGAAAATATAGGTTCGACATTGGCCCACATAAAATTCCGACAGCATTGAATCTAAGAGTTTCTTCAGATTTATTAATAAATTTGCAGAAATTTAAGTTAGAAATAACATAGAGAATCCTCCAGACCTTAATAAATTTCCTTTTTAAATAGATCGTTAATTTTAAATTTTACTTTTTTAAATCCAAGTTGGAGAATGTTCAATCTCGACAAAACAATGATCTAAGAAAGTTGGACCACTTCAACTTAAAAAGCCCTTGTCCTGCTCTCTCCCCCATTTTGTCTGTTTTTTGCAAATCTTTTTGGTCGAAAACTTCTTTTTTCGTAAAACCTTCTACAAAGTTTCACGATGTTTGACTATTTATTTTCAAGAATACGATTCTGCAACGCACCTTTAGCAAATGGTGTTATCGTGTATAATGTGTTATTATAAATTTTAAAAAAATTTAAAAATTTCAATATGATTTAGTTAGCTCAAACAACATGGTAATGAATATTTTTCAGTATTTTAATCAGAGCTGGATAGAGAGCGTTAACCCATATGAGTTTTAGAGTTTATTAGCTTCATTGGTATATTTCTAAGTTGTCAAACTTGGCTGATGCATCAAAATTGAGATAAGTTACAGAATTGAAAAAATCAAAGTTTCCATGGAAAATAACTTGGCAACCCCTGAGAATTAAAAGCCCTTAGCTATTTTGGAATTTTGAATTTGTCACTATCTCTTACTGTTTCGACATTATCAAGTACTAATTCGCACTGTCACAAAATTATTCCTGATTGAGATTCGATTTCAAGATTTGATTATGAGAAATAACATGGGAAAAATCTAGAAATTAGGAACATTCTCCTTTGGCATTTTTTCGATTTTTACAGCATGTAACTGATTCCCCATTGTCCAGGACTAATTTTGCATTGTCCAATACTGATTTGATATTTTTAAGCACTAATTAACATTGCCAAGCACCGATTCAACATTGTAAAGTACAAATTAATATTGTCCAGCATTGATTTAACATTGTCAAGCAATGATTTGCATCGTCCAGCATTGATTTGCATTGTCCAGTACTGATTTGACATTATCTAGTTCTAATTTACATTGTTCTAATATTATTCCCGACTGAGCTTCGATTTAAAATTTTGCTTATGGGAATTAACATGGAAAAAATCTGGAAATTAAGAAGACCCCTTTTGTCATTTTTCGATTTTTACAATATGTTACTGACTCGTCACTGTCCAGGACTGATTTAATAATGCCTAGCACTGATTTTATATTTTCAAGCACTAATTGACATCGTCCAGCACTAATTTACCTTGTCCAGCACTGATTCAATATTTTAAAGCACTAATTTACATTGTCCAGCACTGATTTAATATTCTAAAGCAATAATTTACATTGTCCAGCACTAATTTACGTTGTCTAGCACTGATTTAATATTTTTAACCACTAATTTACTTTGTCCAGCACTGATTTAATATTTTAAAGCACTAATTTACATTGTCCAGCACTGATTTAATATTTTTAAGCACTTATTCACATTGTCCAGCACTGATTTAATATTTTAAAGCACTAATTTACATTGTCCAGGACTGATTCAACACTATACAGCATAATTCTGCATTCGCAGTATCAATTCACAATGTTTCAATATTATTCCCGACTGAGATTCGATTTCGAGTTTCGCTTATGGGAATTAACATGGAAAAAATCTGGAAATTAAGAGGACCCTCTTTGTTATTTTTCGATTTTTACAATCTGTAACTGTTTG
>Ga0210040_10010978_pt1 | contig 10317 bp, 9 predicted proteins | sample CryGeyCG12114_NA_FD_185462 | JGI IMG/M metagenome (GOLD analysis project Ga0210040, IMG submission 185462) | Groundwater microbial communities from aquifer - Crystal Geyser CG19_WC_8/21/14_NA (SPAdes) (version 2) | ecosystem: Environmental > Aquatic > Deep subsurface > Groundwater | place: USA...
CACATAGTCAATGACAGGCAACATGTACAATGTGGAGTGAAAAGATTGCTAAAAAAATTTATGCAGTATGGCGATTTGGTTATTAACAAATAATATGAACTAATATGCAAACAAGGTAAGAATCAAATGCACTTGTTGTACACATATTGAAATTCTCAATGCATCCTATCAGCCACTCTATTTGTAAAGAAATCTTTATGCAAGCATCAGTTTTAAAATGGAGTTCACTGAAAGCAGTAAGGGGAAATCTCTTTATCATTGACTATGAACCTATCATTGACCATGTGACAGGAATAGTTTCCAACATTGATTTTGTGTAGATAAAGTAATTTAATTTGTAGCATTAGAAACACTCAATTTAAAAAACAGCCCTTATATAAGGGCCACCAAAAATTCCAAAGAGCAAAAAAATTCTTCGCACCATTGCACCATATTGTCGCGCGCCATAAAAAACCAGCACCATAGAATCCCCACACCGAAATGTACACACCATAGTGGCCGCACCATAACGGCCACACCAAAATGGCCGCACCATACTGGTAGGTAGCCTCGATAGTAAAGGTGATAAGCCTATGGCCTTAAGCCTATTGTCAGTTAGAATATACTAAGCCAGTGAAAAAACTTGTTATGATTAATATAATTTTTTCTATTCTAAGCAGTGAGAAATTATGTATATTAAATCACATCCATTTTTTTCTCTTTTCAGATAACGAGCTAAGAAAATTGTTCTCTGCAATATCATTAGGGGACTTTCCATTGGCCTTATTCTACTTGGGAATTCCAGTGGAAGAGCTTGAAAATGAAGATTTCACACCCGAAGTCAATACTCCATGTCATCCTTTGTGCAGATGCAATAAATGCGTGTCCAGAGAAGCAGGATTGGGATTCAGCCTGGATGTGAAAAGCAAAGAAGGGTACACTCCATTACACTTGAGTGTGCTTAATGAATTCAAGTCATTGGTACGAATTCTCATTCGGTATGGTGCAGATGTAAACAGTGAATCTCTGGTGGAGAAAAAAACAGCGTTGGATTTTGCCAAGGAAAAGGATTTGGATGACATTGTGTCAATTTTAGAGCAAGCTGGTGCTCAGACTTCCTCCAGCTTTTCTCCTATGACTCCATTAGAATAATAATTAAGACGAAACGAATGTGATGTGATTTAAAACTTTAATACAGCATGCTCAATTTATATTTATTATACATGTAACATGTGAGTGACTCTATTAAATTCAGATCTGTATTGTGTTAAATACAGAAACTTTTAAAACTATTTTTGCACTATAATCATAACTAAGTAACTAACTAAAAACATTAGTTAACAACGAACTAAATTACTTTTTTGCACGACAAATGGATTCGATCAGACTCTTAATATTATGAATAGTGTACAAAACATTCAATACAGATGAAGGTTGGTAAAATTACTCTTTCGTTAAATATTAACATTCAGTTAGTTAGAGTACATGATGAATTCCTATATGAACAGCTTAGTTGGACCATACATATAAATTGCACTTTTTAGAAATCCACAGAGTCCGTGGTTCCTCTAGCCTTAAAAACCAATGAGTACAAAATTCCAGCCACAGCGCCGCCTACTGACGGTCCCACGATATACACCTGCGTGCCAAACCAAAACATTTACATTTTACAATGCAGTTCTCACGGGTCTCATCATTATTGTTGTCTACTCACCCATAAATTATCATAGTGTCCGGTAACAATGGCTGGTCCGAGTGTACGGGCTGAAAAAAAATTATAATACTATTATATGTCATATCAAATCCCATTTCAACTCCAACTAACTAAAAGTAAGCAGCAAAAAATTCAATGACCATAGCCAAAGTAATTTACTAAATTGTACCTGGGTTTAGTCCTGCTCCAGTAAATCCAATCTGAAATGTCAAAAAATCATTTATTAAACTGTATTTTAGGCGCTGCTTCGAAAATTACATTGAAAATCCATAGTCCACACCCCACACATAAGATAGGATTTTTCACTGAAAATATATTCATTCAGTGACTAATAACGCCAAGTCTCATTACAAACCATTGCACAATGGGTTTAGTCTTTTTACGTAGAAAGCCATGCTTGTTACGTAAGGAGGTTTTGAAATTCGTGAGAATAGAATTGTTTTGTGACAAATGCCAAACTGACCGACAGAAGATGACTGACTCCAACTGTGAGACCAATGGCCAATGGGACAGAGCCTTTCACGTCATCCCTTCGAGTGTCACAACAGCCATAGACGACCAAAACAAGAATGAAAGTGACCATGGCTTCAATCAAGAATCCTTGCAGGGGTTCAACTCCAGCTGCCAATCCATTTGCTCCCAAATGGTTGTATGGCCAATTGTTAAGAAATTCCCCTTCACTTGCAGGTGCTGGCACTGCTGCCTGTGTATAACAAAAGTGAGGAGTAAATTAGTTTTAGTTAAAAAGAGGGAAAAATAGATTTTTATATAGAAGGGTTTGTGATATAATTATAGAATCATGGATCTCTCCAATGTGAAAGAAAATATTTTTGAACTTTTTTTGCGTCATTTTTTATATATTGATCTGGAGTGTTGCATAACTTGAGTAATATTGCAAAAACTCTATCAAAAAAATAAACTTAAAGCGTGAACAGTGGAAAAGTATCCTTGGTATGCAATGAGTACACAAAATTACAGTGTGGATTTAACGGAGGCAAAAAATGAGGATGAGCAATACGGACTATATAGTGTAAAATACACAATATACAATTTCATCCCGTGATTTTTCTTATGAGAAAAAGATATCCATGAGTAATGGAAATTTTTGGACGATTTGCAAAATCATTGTCAAAATGAAAACAAACCTTCAACAAAGCGGCTCCAACGAGAGCCCCTAGAAATTGAGAAATGATGTAAAATATGGCACGGAAAAGATTGATTTTGCCTCCAACAAGAATTCCTATTGTCACAGCTGTAAAAATAAAACAAAATTAGCATGCAATACAGCATACAAAAATATACATAAAAAAAAGCATTTCCGCATATAAGGTGAATGTCAAAAGGACGGAATCTCACCTGGATTGATATGACCGCCGGAAACGTGTCCAATTGCCTGTAATAAAATAAATGTTTGCTTTTATTTCAGTCCACATACATAAATCAGAGGCAAAATAAACATTTTATGCTAAAATCCAAATGAGCTGCCAAAGAAATTAAGTGCAAATGGTATCCGTAGGTCATGAATTTTCAAACCACTATTATTGCCTATTGCATAATTTTTCCATAGCTATTACGGAAGATTTTTCGCATACAAGGTCTTTTTCTATCGATTTTTTCCGACTGTGAGCAATCAAGAATCTATCAACAGCCCGCATGCAGAGTGGAACAATAAAATGTTACACGCATGCATGGACACTCGTCAATATAGTCAATTTGCAAATGAATAGGGGTAATTAGTAGATTAGGGAGATGGAATATTGCCACTAAACCTTTTCATGGCATGGTACATGTACAGTGTATAATAAAAATCGTCGTTAAATTTCACGATTATTTTGCTACCTGAATATTGCATGTTAACACTTTTCTCTGTCTATGAATATATCATACCAATTTGTAGCCCTACCCATACAATACAATATAAGTTAGCCATTTTGCGTTTATGGCGATTTGCAATCCATGTAGTGTGCAAAGTTTGTCTTTGCTTTCCAAAAGTTGAGCTTTAGCTAGAATTAGATTAATTGAATTGGATAGGATCCAAATGGATGCTAGATCACAATAAAACATCTTATATACATAGTTACTAGCATGTTCTTGAACTTGATTTGAACTCGTTCACACAATTATAAACGCTGGAGTCTGAAAATTCCTCTCAAGTCTATATATGATATCACATGCTTTCTTGTATCTCCTTTGTTCTGTAGTTGAATGTAACCTTTCCAGTTGGGTAGAAAGGAATCATGAATTGCATTTATAAATAAGCAAGATAGACTAAAAAAAATTCTGCTGTATCATTATCACCATCATATTCCAAAAAAAATCCATGATCAGTAGTTCAAGCGTTACAATATCGAATAAAGTTACCCAAAAAAAAGTCACGTAATCAAAAGTCTTTGGAATGACTCTCCCATATAGTTACCACCTAACCTAACCCTTTTTTTATTTCAGCTGATGATGAAATCCAACAAAGTAGGATTCAGGAAATTTGTGAAAACAGTAGAAGACTACCCAGCCCTGTTTTTGATTCACAAACTAGTTTTGAGTTTGTGCATGCTGTGTCTACTATCTACTTCGCTCCTACAATATTATTCCACGAAAACACTTTCCCATGAGTACGACTATTCATTAAAAAACATCCAGAAACTAACCGCTTCAGTCCAGTTTTTGTTGTGAGATTAGAAAATCCTAATTTGGCTACTTGTGTAATTATGTGTTTACAAAAGTTGATTAAACGAAAATTAGATAAAAACCTGACTATTGGTTAAATGACTCTTAAGTTGTAGTACATATGCTTTACAGGTTATAAAAGTCATAAGGTACATGAAAAATTTGTAGTCAGTAAGTTAGTTAGTTATTTACTCTAGGGATTCCCTGAATCCAATTCTTAGAATAATGTTTTGCGCCCATTTTATTTATTTCCAGGATGATGATTCAAACTAACTGAGTGAGGGAAGCTATTAAAACTGTGTGTTAAAATTGAATTATCAATTCTTAGAGAAAATCAGAGTCATATTATGTGACTAGAAAAGACACAAATGCGGTACAGGAAAAAACAACAAGTTTTGCCAAAAAAATTTGGTTAAACAGACCGGCTAAAACTGACTACTACATAATATTATGGTTTGTAGGTAGCCACACAAGTCTGAATTGTTTCGCTCGTGTACATGTGCGTGTTTTGTGTCTTAAAATAAATGAGGTCCCATTGGTTTCCCATATGATAGTATGTAAAAGATGGGTTTCCTGATTTTTGAACAATTATATTCGCTTGTTATTATTGTCATCATGCATGGCAAACTTTTTATGTACCCACTTAGTTAGTTCGCTACTTTTCCTTGGTTGAAAATAACTACAAGGTCTTAATTTAAACAGGGCATGACATAAAGTTGACTCAAATTGAGTAACAAACTTGCTAAAGTTCGCAATTTAACTTGTCAGTTACAAAACTTACTTATAGTTAGTTGGTTAGTTAGTAGGCAGTAATAGTCACATTATGTTTTCCAAGTATTCCAAACTAATATATTTGAAAAAAACTGAACATTGGACTTGGAAACTAACTAAAAATTATTTATTTATTAGATTAGATGTCACTAATCACTAATGTCTTTCAACAGTTTGTTGCACAGGGTTGAAGTTGAGACATTTGTGAAAAAAATCTACCCACCAAATTTATATGTCTACTTTTTTCAGTTACTTTGATGAACCGACTCTCGACACATGTTTTGCATTCATATTTCAGATTACATGTGCACAGATCATGAGATTTATGGACTTTCATGCAACCCATTAACTAGCTAAAAAGTCTCAACGGACCACTAGTTTTACATATAATCACTAATTTAACCAACCATGTTCTGCAATTTGTTGAGCGTCCAAAATTGTTCATGAATACACCTACGCATTAAAACCGTCTTTAGTTATCATTAGCAGACATTTCTTAGTTAATCTCAAAGATGCGTGTGACTGGACACAGCAAAAAATTGGACGCAAATCTAGCAAGCTTGTCTAATTCGATTCGACGCATTTTTTGTAGTCCAGTCAGAACCCACATCGTAATAAGAGTGGACCATTTGTGGTTTCGTTTTCATCTAAACTGTATCCTCACAAAATAAACGCGTAGTTTTATTGGATTCAGTACGCTAGAAAGTGGTTACAAACATTATGTAATGATTTTTTTTTCAAACTCCCCGACAATTTTCACTTCTTATTTTAAATCCTGCGATTCATATGATCCTTCCTTTCATCCTCGTCCTCACAATTTGAGTTTTCAAAAAAAAACTTAAACGGCGTTAAAACCACATCTTCTTACTCACATCACAGCCTAATTTTAACGCATGAACGTTAGCCAATTTCACGGGCATTTATATTTGCGTCTGAAACTAAATATACCAATTTCTTTAGCAGAATGATAGACAATTGACAACAAGAGCAACCAATTTTCCTGCTATTGTGCGTTCACCATGCAAATCTTTCAAACCAGACTGTGAAAAAAATGGAACTGAATAATTTCACATGCTATAGAATCCGATTGTACTAATAAAAATACCAGATTATATATTACTCACTTATATATTGAAGCACATTTCAAAGAGTTAGCGTTTAAAGCGAATCAATTTCCATTGATTTGGCTGTACTCATTAAGCCTAATTGTGTACGGTCCGTCAGTAAAAGGAAAAATGGTCTATCTAAACTTTTTTGTATTCAAATCTACTGATTCGCACGTCAGTGGTAACAATGCAGATTTTTTTTTTGTAGTCCATGCATTTATCTTCTCTTCATGATTTGATTACAGCTATGATTTTGTTAGTGAGTTTTAGACTGGAGAATAAATACAAGTTTTAGAATATTAAAACCCCTTGAGGGAGTCGTTTCATCAGGCCAGTATGTAACACATAACATCTGTTTTCCTATGTACGTTATGCTTGCATTCTTTTGGATACATTTGTTGAATTTTCACTTGGGTTCAGTCAGGTCAGAAATCATCATTACAGATTCTAGAAATGCTGACTAACTAACTAACTATATAAGTAAGGTACAATTGAATCGTTTGTAAATTGCCAGTTTCGTTGACTCCCAAATCTAAATTACCATATCTATGTTGCTGGGTCTGGACTCGACACAAGTGTGAACGAATTGATCACCCATTAGATAGACTAGGTGGGTGAAAAAATATATGCAAAATAAAAAATAGGAGGTCCTACCTACCCTTTAATTACAATTGATGGGCATGTCTGTATCATATTTATGTTGATAGAGATTTAGGGATTGACATGGCATGTTTGTGATTGGATTAATTAATGAGTTCAACTCCGCTCATAGGTTTAGCTGCAAAAATCAACTTGTAGACCAGAAACAGAAATGGGCACCCCAAATCAATTTTGATGAAAACATGTAACGCAATTTTTATGTTACAGATTTTTAGCTAACTAACTAACTGAACGGTCATCACAATGAAACCAAACGACCACGTGCAAGCTACATATTTGGGGAGCCATTGTGCTTTGTTTACATTGAAAAGTTAAGTGCTAGCGTGTGTGTATGCACACAAGTGCAGCATGACTTGTCCGACAGGAATCTCTTGAAAAAATTCTTTGATTAAAACTTTCTTTTGTTTACCATCTCATCGTAACACAAAGCATTATATTACTCCATTATTATGTTGGATAAATCTTTACGTACGACGTAGAATTTTATTGTTCCTTCTATTTCTTCCTGTAGTTTGTAATTTGAGAATGTAATAGCGTGATTTGGATTTGTTAATCTTTTGATACAGGCTTGATCACGCCATAGCTTGGACACCGTGTGTGTATGAAATAAACCACAGCAAGTGGACATGAAAAAGTAGCAAGCTCGTTGCATATTATACAAAAATATTGGTCCTTTTTTCTATCCTGTCTTGTTTGGCGTCTCTCGCTATCTCTTAATATCTCTTAATCAAATAATTTGGAGATTTTAATCAAGTTCTTTCCCCTTGGTGCAAAAATATCATAATTTTTGTTGTTAAAACACTCTTCAAATACAAAATTAGAAGTTGATTGATTTACTGATACATGAGCAATAAACGATTGAAATTTTCCTACCCTGACGAGGAAGGGAGTGATGGGGAACGTCATATTAACCTAATCAAAATAATTTTACCTACACCAAATTTCACTAAAATCCTTCCAGCAGTTTACGAGATATTTTGTTGACAGACAACTTGACAGACAGACAGACAGAGTGACGGGAATGGCATTCTTATAAAGTAGCGCCGCTTCGCTCACTGCTTAATAATGCAGCAAGCAGGTATTATTTATCCGTACAAAAAACTAGGGTTGTACTTAACCTTTTCCGTTCCAATGAACTTTGCATGGTTTATAGTTTTAACATTGTTGTTACGTGCACCTGATTATAAGTTCCAAAATCAACAAGTCGTGATTTTCATAAAATATAATGTCTCTCAAAAAGTGTTCTTTTATCCAGCTAGCTACAAAAATTTTCTTTATCAATAAGATCAAAGAAAAGGAAAAATCGCACTATTGGTATGTATCACTGTAAGTTATCGTATGGGCAATGTCAAAGTTTAAATAGCACACCCTGCGGTGTCACAATAGGCGGTAATGCTGTATGTATAGTGCATTATTTAGGCGACAGCAGAACTATACGTAATTTTTCTCCCCTCTTAATTGTCTAGTCTTCTTATGGAGGATGAAACTAGTATTGCACACATATTAAACCGACGCTCTTCTCAAAGCGGAAAATCTGTGCTTGAATGAGAATACTTGAACTATAGCTCAATCGCTTTCAAAAGCCGCTGGTAAAAAATACTTTCTTTCACATAAGGAACTAACTAGCCCCTCAACCCACAAAAATGTGCATCGCAATGTGTAGTGCACTTTGAATTGAGCACACAGCCGTAATAATATCTCAATTTGATTAATCTGCTGAACCTATAACTAACTAACTAATATGATGAAAAAGTATATTGGAGGACACTTGATGTAAGAATCATCATCTGAGTAAACAAAAGTGAATTGCAAATATATTGTGCAGAACTAACTAAAACTAACTACCGTTTAGTGTAGAATTAGTGCACTTTTAATCAATCGTTTTTTTCACTACGGCAAATGTCATACTAGTTTTCTTGTTTTACGGACTAACACGGGAAAAAATCAGTCGTATCAAAATACCCCTGTGCAACCAAAGTCGTAATAATAAGCCTTCGCATAAAAAAAGGCCACAGACTGGAAACACATGTAATGTGGCAGGTAGATAACCAAACCACACAAAAATGTGTCCATAAGGATGCTACAATTGGCTAAAAAAAAAGGGAACTCATGCCCATCAAGCCCATCCTGCGGCTCTCCCTACAATTACCATGATTAGTATTTGTTTATCCCATAGATGAAGAAAAATGATGAGTTGTGTACCAAATGTGCAATTACTGCTATGAAGCTTTTTGTCCATGCAAATAGTCGATTAAAGAAATTGACTCCGTTTCAGTGCAGTGAGTAACTAACTAACAAACAACAATATACCTGCGAGAGAATATGAAAAATAACTGAAGTGTTGTAACCTTCAAGAAGTTGGTTAGTTAGTGGCACGCACATGCATAATGCTAGCATTAAATCTAGAGGAAAGAATATGGCGTCTGGACAACCATTATGATGGCATAAAGAAGGTGGAAGAGTAGGAAGATTCTAATGACCATCATTATGATTCTCACTGTACTATATGTGCACACATTGTATAATCGAGCAATAAAATAATGTACAGAATGTCAGCATTGTTGTGCTTTTTTTCATACTAACTAACTAACTAAGATTTAATGACTTTATTTAGGGTAACAATCTTAGCAAATTCTTTGTGTTGCTTTCTTCAAGTAGATTCAGTCATTTTTTTTTTATTAAAAACGCTTCAAACTAATTTATTATCTGAATGAATTGAATTCTCAACATTAAACCTAATGTTTACGGAAGATTGACCATTTATTTTTCCCCTTAAATTAAAAAGCTAACGCTGCAGACATAGTTTTTTTAGTGTATGCTTAAATGCTATTGAAAAAATCGTACCTGAGCCACAGAAGCTACAACGAGACCAAAAGTGAGAGAGACCATGGTGATAAAAGATGGTGGCAGCCCAACTTTGCCTTTGCCCACAGTGTTGTCCCGATCGGGCAGTCCAGTAGCGGCCGCATTTGCAGCTCCACATCCAAAGAACACGAGCAACAATGTGCCTACAAACTCTGCAATCAGTGCCCGGAACAAAGAGACTCTTTGCTCCTTCACTTCTTGAAAACCGAACACGTCGTCTAATTTTTTAGGCATTTTCGAGTATTTTAAAGATTTTTACTTGAACACAGGAAAAAAATTAAAGATTCAGGTATATTCTTAAGCCAAGTACGGTAAGAACTCAATGACACAGATTCGGAGGCAGATGAAAAGGAACTGATGAGCACTCTGGAGCTGTGTGCAAGTTTTATATGCGGCCAGCCGTACAACCCAGTGAATGAATATGTGCGTACGTAATATAATACCTAAAACCTCAACCTCAACTTTTTCCGTACCGTCATTAAGTTTGCATGGCACAGCATATGTGAAGACTCAAACTAATCTCGTGGACACCTGATTTTTAATTTTAAAAATCATGGT
>Ga0210040_10010979_pt1 | contig 10317 bp, 8 predicted proteins | sample CryGeyCG12114_NA_FD_185462 | JGI IMG/M metagenome (GOLD analysis project Ga0210040, IMG submission 185462) | Groundwater microbial communities from aquifer - Crystal Geyser CG19_WC_8/21/14_NA (SPAdes) (version 2) | ecosystem: Environmental > Aquatic > Deep subsurface > Groundwater | place: USA...
TAGTCGTAATAGTAGAAAATCATTGTCAGCTTTTGACTTGGTAGCAGCACAGTGACTGACCAGTTCAATTCAGCTCAGTGAGCCGTGTGAGTAGTATTAGCATCCCTTGGGAAATAACAAATGTGATAGTTTGGCTACTGGCTGGTGATCGATGCTTTGATGCAGAATAAGATTCGATAAAGAATTGCTGACGATTGGTTTAATATTATTTCCTTTCCTCCTATTCGAACTTTTATTAGCTACAGTGGTACATTTGGTGGCAGAAGAGAAAAGGTATTGGTCCAATACGACGATTACCCTCACATATTTAGCTACAACGTTTAAAGATGGTTGTGTGTGCACAACTTTCCGTTTAAGATGTCATTAAAAAACTTTTTTCTCGGGCTAAATTGCTTTGCTGTAGTAATTAGCTTTTGATAAAATTCCCCTTGCAAGCTGATTTGTTTTCAAACTCTCGTTTATCTTATGATCTCTATTAATAAATTATTCGTTTATTTGCTTTTAAGGCTTGCATGCTCAAGACTAGAGATTTTTGTTGAACAAAGATTTTCTCATTTTAGGTTTTTCTTTGAAAACCGTTTTGGAACTACCAAGTGGCAGCATTTATTCAACAGATTTGTTTACACTCTCCTATTTTTATCCCGTGACAAATTCCCATCAAGCACTCTCATCTGTAACCATTTCCGGAAACGAGACTTGACTTTTACTTTACCAGTGGCATATCAGATGAAACATAAATACAGCCCTAGTCTTTTAAATTGGTGTACAAAACTAATGGTTGAGGAGTTATTTACGTACTTGGTCCCCAACACAAATGCGTTACGCGTAGTTTTTTTGTGCCAGATAAAACGCTATTTACTGAACAGCAAAAATTGTATGCCAGACCCGCATACGTCAAAGTCAGTTGAACTTTGGAGAAGGGAAAGTTTATTGCATTCAATCAGTCAGTTGTTACCACCCGTTGCCATTTTTAATATCTTCAAAATTACCAAACTCAATAATAATAGACAGAATACAAAAAACTGCTGTAATATACCGAATAGGCTGCACATGACGGGTGAGAAGTGCATTTTTAAGTAAATAGCGTTTTAGGTATTAAAAAATTACATCAACTATTTCACTCATAAGAGTTCATTCACAGTGAATATGCTGACAACAAACTATGGGCAGCGATTTAACTGCTGTGCAAACTTTTTGACTGACTGCCTGATTAAGTATGTGGGCAAGTGAATAAAGAAAATGTGCATAAAGCTCTCACTGCATTGTAAATGAACCCCACTGTGAGCCACCTTCTGTAAGTTTGTATATGAAAAAGAGCCCAAAGTTATGATAGCATAAAGCACACTTGGTACCTTTCAGGGCTTCAAAGTGAAAAGCAAGTTGTGAAAGCTGAGAGGATCTCCGACATCCGAGTGTTCACAGCTCTAGAAGCGTCAGGAATCTGACTTGTCTAAGGTTTAATTAAACAGCCATAGAGTGTATATGTGTGTGAGAAAGAGAGAGGAAAGAGTCACCATAAATCAATTATGGAGCCCATTAATCTTTTTTGCTATGGGTGAAGGGAAAAACAAGAAGCACACTTAGGAAACACAAAACTAAACTCGCCTTATATTGTTGTTTATTGTTTGCTGTGTGAATGGGAAGAGAAAGTTATTGCATGGTTGGGCTTATGATGATGATGGAAGTTACATAAGTAGCTTAAGAAGTAGCCATGGAATGCAATTCTGTCTTCCTATTTAGCTAGTTAGCTTCTTTGCGTTCTATTGCTACTGCGTCTTGTAGAATGCAGTATTTCTTTACCGAAAATTATATGGATTTAACTCTCTCCATAGAACTCACATGAAAGATTCTGAAATCTGAAAAAATACTATCTTCATAATGAAATCTAACTGTATATTATTCGTTTTACTTTGGGTCCCAATAAGTCAACTGCAATTATGAGGAATATTGGAATAGGAAAAAATTGCGGTTATAAAAACAGGACAAACAAAACAAGTAATGACTCGGCCATTGCCCTGAACCACTTTTGCACCGTGCATCCACAACGGATAGGGCACATCAAGATAATAGATAGTCCAACTCGTGCGTGGCAAAAAGGAAAAGAAAACAAAAAGGGCGAAAAAGATTGCCTCATGTCTCCTAAGAATACAAAGTCAGTCCAAGATTGACAAATAGAGCAAGCCTTCAGTCCTACGTCCAGTACAAACTGCACGACATTATAGAGCTTTTTAGAACTAGTGTGTGAACTAAGCGGAGAACATTGAGAAGGATCGGGAAACAGTAATTTCATTCTGTCTCAGCCAAATAAATATAAATGCTCCAGGAAAAGAAGTCATTTCTTAAAAGAGAGAAATGGTCGTCCAAAGTCGTGTACAAGGTACAACCTGACAATGGGTAGAAGAGTGTGGCGAAAAACTATTAAAATTTGTCTCCGAACGTCATGGTCACTGGAGGATGTAGAGTTGAACCACTGGTTTTGTTCTCTGGGGAAACTAACTAGAGACAAAGGATGGGATCTGTGCCCGTTATTTAAGGAAACAACCTGGACCGCTCAACATGTTGGAGGCAAAGTAGGTTAAAATTGAAATTAATGAATTGCACTAATCTGAAAACTTTATTGTTCTACTGTTACTCCATAAAGTATAAATGCTCGGAGCAGTACTAACTAACTATGTGTGCATAGAAGCATGTACAAGAAATGGGCTCACGAGTCATACTGCGTGCAAATATTTATCTTCTGGAATGACTGGTACATAAAATAACACTTTGGTCCTGTGAATTGTTTGTGTAGAAGCACGTAATACATGATTGTTGCTCTATTATATAAGAGAATGCATTTGGTTAATTCCAAGTTGAAGATTATGGTGCTTAGAATGTGAAAAATGTGATAGTGGTACACCGAAATAAGGCTTTTTTCCCCAACATGTTTTTTAAATTGCAGTAGTTACTAATAACTATCTTGTGAGTTGTTTCTTTAGCACTCATGTGGAAAAAATACAGGATAAAATAATCGGATGAAAGCCAAACGATCTTTACAGAGGGGTGAAAACTATCTATACATAATTTAAAACAGTGGATCCCACGAATATAACTTAAGAGCTGAAAAGACTCATGTATTAGCCATGGTGGTGCGCGTCCATTATTTCTCCTTTTATGTGAGCTTTATGCCACTGGTTTAGAGCCCAGAGCTTGGAGAGCGAGCCCATGATTAAATTTCCTTTTAATTTATGAGTCCACAGGACATATGGACTCTAAATCTCATGTATGATTACAAAATGGAGACACACATGTGTGTGTAGAATCCATGGGTGCACAAGATAGGATTTGAATTAACTTACTGTGGTGTACAAAGCCAAACAAAGTTGAGCTCACTTTCATTGCATGTCTGACTGCAGCCATGTACTACTACTGCATTCGTAATGCGGAGAGAAAGAAGATTGTTTCAAAGTAATGTAGTCAGTTAGCTATATGCATGTACAACATACCTTCATATGAATGGTAAAGGTAGATAATATCATTCCATCCATAGTGGGAGATTGTATCAATCACAGCACGATGGAAATCTGGTCTCATACTGGTTGCAAAATCCATCATGGATGAAATCATCTGGACATAAAACCAATTAAATTACTACACCACACTTTTCAAACGCAAACTTAAGTAACGGTCGTATCTAGCATGGTATATTGTTAGTTTCATCTATAGCTTTACACGCATTGAAGCAATTTACGATAAACTATCAAGTTGATCTAAAATTTGCGCTAAAATATGTATAATATTAGCTGCACATTGCATACTCTTTTTGCAGTGACATAAAAAAGATAAATAGCAAGTTAAAATGGGTGTGTCAACAAAGTCAAAAGGGTGACAGATGAGGTCCAGCTGTTTTTTTTGCGCACAAGGAAACATATAAACTTTTCATTTATGTATGAGTTTGAGCCAGAAAAGCAAGACACAAAAAACAAAGAAAGGAAGACTTTATAATAAACTGTACGCTACAGTCTGGGATGTAAGGCTCTTATTTTTATATCACACAGAGTCCACCGAGGCAACTATAACTTAGCAACTTGGACTGTTTCTGTAGAAATGTGAGTGAAAAATAGCTGGAGCATTGTTTACGACTGCAAGGAAAGTAAACTGTCATAGATGAAGTGTGTCACGAAGGAGTTAAGACGCTTTTGGTGTTGCTTACACACTCTACTTGCATTAAAAGAGCCTCATTGTTCCCATTCTGCAAGACAAAAGAAAAAGACAGCTGCCTTGGCAAAAACTTGCGCTTTTCGCACTTCTCTGGTTATTAAGGGCAAGCAAGATCAACAGTTCATTTCTGATGCAAAGTGAGAGCCAGCATGGCTTACTAGCAAATAATTTATTGTACGAACTAATGCTTTTTTTATTATGTCACGCAGAATATGCAATGCGATAACCTTTCTTTCGATGGATTTAAGCGATGCTAAATTATGATAAACTAAGGAAAATTCTTTACAAAGCATACTTTATCTTTTATTTTCTACAAATCGTTGAAGAAAATTCTATCATTTTTATTGTTCACGATTATTGTAATTTTAAATACCAAAGCAAAGATATTTTTAATAAAAAAAAATGAGAACTTTACCTTTTCTGGAAACCAGGGTGTAATAAATGGCATCTGAAAAGTGTTTGCATACGAGTGAAACGTGTCAAACGAGTCAGGATTCACGGAGCCAATCATTGTCACCACTCCACGTGAGAAATGGTTACAAACTGCAAAAGCAAATGAACATCATTACTCTGCGTGGAAATTTATAACAATGACGGAACTACAAGTTGGTACAAGTTAGTTACATGCAGAGACACAAGTGATGCAATTTTTTCCTCTCCCTTATCTACACTTGCACAAGAAGACTTTCACTCTCTCTCTGCTTTCACTATATACTATATGGAACACAAAAGCTGTACTGGTATCTATTGGTTAGGTGTAAGCCTTCAGTTAGTTAGTTACTAGACAGCAAGAATCAATAATGGTAATGGGCTGGTTTCATTACCCTCATAACTAATGGAGAAAAAAAACTGCACTTACTTGTATTTTTTTGTGTGTGGCAAGCAAACTATGACAAGAGAAGCTCATCAACAGTTTGTGCACACAAGAAAAAGAAAGCCTTTGCACAATGGTTTTAGTGTGTAGTAAAAAAATAAATTGCCTTATAATGATAATAATAATCAATAACGGTACTATCATCAAGCTACCATAAACATGTGTTCTTCTGGCATCATATGGACGTAATTATTAATAAAAGTGAGTGACTCAGATTTATTTCAATTGAGCATTTCCATGCTCTCAGACATTAGAACAAGTTAGTGTCTTTTTTTTGTTGAAATGGGAAATTATTCAACTATGTACATAGCAAGTTATGGAGAAGATAATGTCACTCTTGAACAAATAAAAAGGTTTGAAACGTGGGTATAAGTGCATCAATTTGCAGACAAGAAATCTTAAAACGTCGTTTTATTACACATCTCTTGGGACTGAAATGTAAACAAAGTAGATTAGACTAGATTAAAGGAAGAGAAGGGGAAGTAGAGTTTTTTAGAATGTTCTATTTAAGTAGGAAAGTATACGAGGAAGCTTTACATATTGTTAGTTAGAGAACTAATACTAATCAAGAAAACAATGCTAGTTTAGGTTTTTTTGGGACATTGGTTCTCAGTTACAAGTGCCATGCAATTTCCTCCTTATCTTTTTCCATGATCATTATTGTACACGTGTTTCATTATGTTCTTGTTAGACAAATAATAGTTGGTGACTTGAGGAAATGTAAATAGTTAATAAGGAGTACTGTCAGGACACTATATATAGCATACTAGAGGACTGAAGCTGTAAAAAGTATTGCTAGAAACAGAGTTAGAGTTATTGAAAACGATCTCGCCTTAGAAAAAATTTATGGACTAGAATTTCTTCATCGATGTGTCCCTGAAAATGAAGATTGATGAGACATATACTAAGATGCTTCCTGTTTTTGTAACTACTCAAAATATTTACACCCGGTGAGCAACATGTACCCATCCTTCCTTTCTCATTAAGTATGCATTACAAAATAAATAAGATGCTTTCTCCAATGAAGACAAATTAATGGGATCCGAACGTGGATAATTTGAATGGCAAAGCCATAGTAAAAATATGCATCCTACGTGTATATTTTGGTTCACGAAATGAGGTTTTTTTTACTCAATGTTCTATAGTTAGTAAGTAAGAAAAGATTGTTTGGACTAATATTATAGAAGAAAGTTGGAGCGTATGGTGAAAAAATATAGTGTTTTTCTATTCAAAAAGATACATAATTTTGGATGACTCCCATTACACTTATTTTTTATCGCGCTGATTGTAAAGTTTAGTCGACTTGAGCTACAAGCTATATAATGACCTTCATCGTTAAACAACATAGGGATTCGTGCGTGATAATGAGAAAAAAGATAGAATTCCAAGCCTGTGTATATATACATGGGATAAAAAGGAGAACATGTCTACCCTCTTGTATCCAAACGAAGCAATTATTTTTGATTAGTACTAACACTTTGTATTCTTGCAATCATTTGTTGTGCACACTATAAGTTTTCATTCAACAAGAAAAACTACAACCCAAAAATCTCACATGAATAAATCAACGCGGGGAAAATAACTGCTCTGGAACTAAAACTTTGTATTTCATTTGTACATGTTAAAGTGTTTTCAAAGATGTGCTATAAAGAAGCCCTTTCCACCATCTCTGACTTACTTTGCCAAAGTTTCAAACTTTCCCCGAATTGGCTCATTATTACACAAATTTGCTGAGCACAAAGTTTCCTCCAGCTCGCATCTCATTTCTTTAGGAGGGGATGTCAACTTCACTGACAATGAAAGTATCTACCCAGTGTCAGTAGCTAGAGAATGCAAATCAAAACCCGATCGTGGCAAAAAAAGGAATTTTAACAAGGTCTCCCCACCAGAAGAAAATTCTGCAATTTATTTTTATTCACTGATGAAATTGCAATATTCAAAACCAATACAATGAGATCGAGATGTCTGGATTTCTCATTTAGAGTTTGTTTTCTATTGTACTGTCTGCTTTAGACAAAACTCACATAGAGCTCTTCCTTGTTAGTTAATACAACCTGGGCTCATAACTGAACCACAAGTTGAGTAGTCATTGACAGAGTTGTGCTCATTCCCCCGGTTTAATATTTTTTCAGTGTCTCTAATACTATCATCATCATCATCATCATCATTTACGCCCTTGTCGCACGCATGATGATAATGGTGATGATGACAAAGTTGCCCAAACTATGGGCACTGACAACGCATCAATTAGTCTCCCGAAATCGACAAGGGATAAGGATCCAAGTCCTGTAGTTAACTAAAGTGTGAGTTCTCAAACACCTGCTGAGCATTATGGGAGAGAACTTTGTGTGTCTATACCATAATATCAGCTTGTTGGGATTGTGTTATCTACAAAACTTTGGTGGGCATGCAGAATGCAGACGGATAATATTATAAGCTGTGTGGCATAAGTTTGTGTGCAAACTTTTCTGGATTGATTAAAATTTAGTTTAAATTCTGCTAATAAATGTGGTCGCAAATGAATGGTATTATTTAAGTAAGGATGAGTGAGAAAAATCCAAGTGTTAGGCAGTTTGAACTGAATAATGTACAAATATATTTTATATTTCCTAGAAGTTTGCTTATTTTATGTATACTTAGTTTACACAGTAGGTTGAATATCCCAAAAAAAACTCTTGAATGTGGAAATTTTATGGACTCAAGAACTGTTTAAGACGTCCAAGTGAAAGAGAGGGTGTGGACAACCATGTACTGTAAAATGAACTTGTGTATAAAATTTGAACAAAGCTCTTCCCTCGAGCTTTGTTGAGATTCTAAAAATGTGCTTCCAACCAAGAAAACTGGGAAACCAAATAAAATGAATTGACAACGAGACTTGACTTGCGATATCAACTTAAGTTTGGGTGAAAAATGTGAATAAAAGTTAGTTCACAATGGGAATTGACCACAGCAATACTCTAGGTTGTAATAAATTGGTAAAGTTCAGCAGTCCCTTTTTGGGAGTCTCTGCCTGCCCGGAGGACACAATATAACAGAATAATAACAGTCAAGATATATACTTGATTTGAAAAAAAAGGTTCAGCTTCGAGATTCTACTTTTTGTACTCACTTTGAGTGAATTACGTGGTCAGTAGTGAAAAAAGTGGTCATTGTAAGATTGACAGTTGGTAATCCATGTCCTCGAGCATACTCTAGCGACTAATATTTTGCTATATGAAGAAAAGATGATTGAAAGGAGTTTTTAAAAGAAAATTCAATCAAGTCTAAGTTGATCTACGAGCCTACAATTTTTGGATTTTTTCCCGTTAACATTGGATTAAATACAGTCCGCTTCAAAAAATCCAATACAATATTACTGGCAAAAAAATAAGTCAAAAATCTCAGACGCAATTGTAGTCTACCATGTAATTTACTGGAGATTTTTGGCTACAGCTTAACAAATCATCTGCATTTTATCTCAACTTAAATTCTTTCGCGACTTTAACTTTGACAGGAAAGGTAAAAAAACTAGCATAAAATTTCGTTTGTAAACAATGATCTCCACGCAAGATATTGAGGTAACAAAAGATTGAACTAAAAGTTTTGGCACCAAAACCTTTCACAGTTGCTTACACTTTGGTTTAGTTTCCCTTTTATACCAATAGAATATAAAACGTAAAAGGTTTGTATGTAGCTAAAAAGTTTACAAAATTCACGGAAAAACTTGCCTCAAGTCGAACAGTTGCGGAATAATTTTGTGCATGTACAGAACACTTTGACGGTAGAATTTGGACGACGTCAACAATATGCGAAAATTTGAGTTCAATTGCCGGCGTCATAGTGTGAAGTTATCTTCTAAGATGCTGCTATTTGGAATGTTCGTAGCATAGAGTCAGAATAGAATACTGCCTGTCTGTTTTTGGAGCATAGTAAAATATTTTGATAAGAATCAATACCTCAGGCTAAATGGTTCCTTGTGATAAAACAATGAAGCCATGTTGGACTCCCTGACTATTCTATTTTTATTTAGTCTTGTCTTTTTCCATGCTAAAAATGAAATCTATTCGACATGCAATTAGCTGCAAAAAATGTAAGGAGGACAGATGACGCTTACATAATGGAAAAAGAAAAGAGTTGGGAAATATGCGGAACCACATACGTGTAGTCCATGTCTTTTCCATTTCCAATTTCAGCCAACTTGAGCACTACATTAGAATTCAATTTATGGAAAAGAGGTTTGCATTCACAGGAGAAAAGCTTCTTCACGTTTCATAGAAATGATGAAAAAGATGAAGATTTCAGCCGCAAAAAAAAAGATAGTCTTATTATTATTCGGAATATGAGAACATGACTTTCTCTCATCCTATATGCAGCATATATGGTTCGCTCAACCCGAATAAAAAGCTGAGGAAAATATGGGATTGTGAGAACATTATTTTATGTGCCATATTACATTATTATAACAAGTGAGTTACGAATGTGGTAGTTGATTCCTTCTCAGTCAGTCAGTAAATGCATTCATAAATTCTCGTCGGCGCAAAAAAGAAATGAGCATTTCATATGTGATGAAGTCATGAAGCACATTAGTCATTGTTAAGTCTATTCGCAACTTCATATGTACTATATAAAACTTCCAGAAATTTTTAGTACAACTAAGCTTCTCTGAATGTGAAAACAGTAAAAAGAATGTGAATTCAACAAGCTGCAGAAAAATTTCATCGCAGATACTTTTTATATTAGTTCATTAATTTGATGTATTCATTATATGTAAGTATCTTAAAAAGTCCATTAGTTTGCTCACTATTTCACCTTTTAGCAAATAATTCATTCTCAGTACAAACAATTATTTCTTTCAAGATATTTTGGACTGTGAAATGACAGAAAGCAAAGGAGGGTTAAAACACAAGGGACTGAAAACAGCAAATTTGAACTTCAAAGGTTTTGGAAGCCAAAAGACTATGCTCGTATTCTTAAAAGGAGAATGAAATTGGTAGTGATATTGATAGATGCAAGAAACAGAGGGGAATATCTCATGCCAGATAAAGTTGAATGCGACAGTCGGCTATAATTCAGTCACTCGAGCTTACTTCCTTTTCCTTTTTTTCCCCGTGAAAGATACAAAAAAATGCGGAGGTTCAATTTAGTGGGAACTTATTTTAGTGTCAAGTAACTCTAGATTGTATTTCTTATCGGCATGCACAAACATGATAAATATACGACTTGGAAATCTCTTATGTTTTAAAATGATTGGTTTGGAAATGGGT